>MDTB01196036.1_pt1 | contig 12237 bp, 7 predicted proteins | sample 811161 | NCBI WGS metagenome assembly MDTB01 (sample SAMN05326650, study PRJNA326480) | marine metagenome | isolation source: seawater | place: Mediterranean Sea | collected 2009 | reverse complement strand
CCAGTCGTGGTTTGATATCCCCCGTGTTTCTTAAGGTACTGAGGCAGGGAAAGAAGATCCTTAAATGCAGGAAGCGTTCTGATCCAGGGTGCGAGTCCGTAAATACCGGTTGAGGACGGACGTAATCCCATCATTAAACTCGTTCGGGAAGGATTGCACAGAGGAGATTGGCAATGGGCATTAGTAAATGCCGTTCCCGACCGGGCAAGCTTGTCAATGTTTGGTGTCTGCACCATCGGGTGCCCGCCAAGGTACCCAATCCAGTCATTTTGATCATCGATCGCGATCATTAATACATTGGGTTTCTCTGCCCGCAAGGAAAGACAAATTGAAAAAAGGAGGAGGATGGAAAATTTCATCGATCGAATACAAATAAAACTATCTTCAAAAAGCAAGATTATGCTCGTTTTGCGATTGATTTATTCACAAAGCACGTCATGATATTACCTTTATTCGTTTATTCATAGACAACTTAAAGACGTTATTTAGACATATTTAATTTTTTTATGTTACGAGCGATCTAAGATAATCATAGAAAATAGTAAAATGGAAATATATGTGGGTAATCTCCCTTGGTCAACCAGTGACCAGGATTTAGCGGATGCATTTGGTGCATTCGGAAAAGTTGAAAAGGCTTCGATCATTTCTGATCGTAATTCAGGTCGTTCTAAAGGCTTCGGTTTCGTCACCATGGAAGACGCAGATGAAGCAAACAAAGCAATCGAGTCAATGAACGGCAGTGAAATGGCCGGACGAAACCTTAAAGTAAATGAGGCTCGTCCTCGAGAGGATCGTCCTCCTCGCCAGTCAAACTGGTAATCTTTAAAATTAAAAAATCCGCGTAATGCGGATTTTTTTTGCTTTTTTTCAAGTCGGCAACTTGAGGTTTGCTAGACCGAATAATTTGCTTCAGGACTCTTGTATGAGCTCTGAAATTCCAACCACATTTCTTCAAAGCGTAGACCGCTGTTTTAACCGAGCGGCATCCGCTCTGGAACTACCCAAGGGTCTTGCCCGGCAAATTCGTACCTGTAATGCGATTTGTGAAATGAAGTTTGGAGTGGAAATTCAGGGAGGATACGAAATATTCACTGGTTGGCGGGCGACTCACAGCGAACATGTTCTACCCGCGAAAGGCGGAATCCGATACGCCCCTTTTGCGGATCAACAGGAAGTTGAAGCCTTGGCGGCCCTAATGACCTACAAGTGCTCCATCGTGAGTGTTCCTTACGCCGGCTCCAAGGGCGCCCTCAAGATCAATCCAAAGAACTATTCAATCGAGGAACTGGAACATATCACCAGAAGATTTGCCCAGGAACTGGACAAACGGGGGTTGCTCGGACCGGGCATAAATGTACCTGCACCGGATATGGGAACCGGGCAAAGAATGATGTCATGGATTGCGGATGAATATCAAAAATTGCACCCATCCGATATTAATGCCCAGGGATGTGTCACCGGCAAACCGGTTCATTTTGGTGGGGTGGAAGGAAGAATGGAAGCAACCGGACGGGGAGTTCAATTTGGTCTGCAGGAATTTTTCAGGCACCCCGATGATGTTGCATCTGCCAATCTTGAGGGCACCTTAGCTGGAAAAAAAATTATCGTACAAGGTCTTGGAAATGTGGGATACCACGCAGCCAAATTTCTGCAAGAGGAGGACGGGGCTCTCATTATCGGCATCCTCGAAAGAGATGGGGCGATTATTAACGAAAAAGGATTGGATGTGGAGGAAGTTTCAAAATTTAAATTGGAACATGGAAAAGTCGAAGGCTTTCCGGATTCCCAATTTGTAAAGAATGGAAGTGAAGTCCTTGAACATCCCTGCGATATTCTAATTCCTGCGGCCATGGAAGGAGTGATCACGCATGAAAACGCACCACGGATTCAGGCTAAGCTGTTGGCTGAAGCAGCCAACGGACCGGTGACTTACGAGGCGGATCAAATTCTCAATAAAAAAGGGGTCTTTATCATCCCCGACGCCTATCTCAATGCCGGCGGGGTAACGGTTTCCTATTTTGAATGGCTCAAGAATTTATCTCATGTTCGATTCGGGCGGATGGACCGGCGGCTCGTGGAAGCACAGGGACAAAAGATCATCGAAGCCATTGAGAGCGGAATTGGAAAATCACTCGCTCAAGTGGCAAAAGATAAATTACTTGCCGGACCCAGCGAAATTGACTTGGTCCGTTCCGGACTGGATGACACCATGAGAGTCGCTTATTCAGAAATAAAAGAACAGCAACTTTCCAACGACTTGATTACAGAAAGACGAACCGCCGCTTACGCCTTAGCCATCCGTAATATCGCGGATATTTACGAAAGTATGTACCTGTAAATCCTATGCCCACTGTTTTTCCTGACGCCACTGAAGAGGAAATCGATGCATGTCTAAACAAATCCGCGAAGTGCTTTAATTTTTACCGGAAATTAGATGGTCATACACGGGCGGAATTTCTTTTTCAAATTGCCCGCGAACTGGAAGACGAAAAAGAAAAAATAATTTCTGTTTCAAATCAGGAAACAAATTTAGGTATTCCACGTCTTCAAGCAGAGCGAATCAGAACCATTTCCGAAATTGAGGTCTTTGCCAATCTTGCGAAATCCGGGGAGTGGATTGAGGCCTCTTTTCAGGAAATCGGGGAAGGTCCTCTCCTTGCCAATTTGTGTAAGTATAATGTGCCGGTTGGTCCTGTACTGGTAATTGGAGCCTGTAACTTCCCCCTGGCCATTTCGGTTGTGGGTACAGACACCATATCCGCACTGGCAGTGGGGTGCCCAGTCATCGTAAAAGCTCACCCCGCCCATCCCAAAACTTGCCAACTTCTTGCTGATCTGGTTTACCGAGCGATGGAAAAATCCGGAATCCCAAAGGGGGTGTTTCAGTTGCTTCATGGAAAGAATTATCAAATTACTAAAAATTTGGTGTATCATTCGAAAACAGCATGCGTTGCGTTTACCGGCTCTCTCGAGGGCGGTTCCGCGTTGTCCAAAGTCGCATCTCAACGGAAAACACCTATTCCCTTCCATGCGGAGATGGGGAGTTTAAACCCAGTCATTTTTCTGCCCAAAATCGTTTCGCGTGATGCCGCAAAATTAGCCTGCGGATATGTACAGGCAGTCAATCTTTTTGCCGGACAAATGTGCACCAAGCCCGGTGCCTTGTTTCTATTAAAGTCGAAGAACAATCCTACCCTTCTACGATTGATCGAAGAGGTGGTCAGCCAGCAGGAAATCCTCCCCATGCTTAACCAGGGTGTATATCAAAATTACGAAGAAAGTGTTCGTTCCCTCAGTAAAGAAGTTTCCCTTTTAGCCACGAATGAACAAAATAGGCATAGCTTTAAAAATCCGGCTTACTGCCGGATCTTTCAGATGTCCGCAGATGAATATTTGGAAAAACCTGAGGTCCGCACCGAAGCATTCGGTCCGGCCTCGCTGATTATAGAGTGCGAAAATGAAAACGAACTTTTTACCTGCATTGACACTTGGGAAGGCAGTTTAACCGCGAGCCTACACGCTGAAAGAGAGGAGATTTCCTTGATCAGCAGAATTATTCCCAAGCTCGAATCTCTTGCCGGACGAATACTTTGGAATGGATTCCCACCCGGGGTGACTCCCGGACCGGCCACACATCATGGTGGTCCCTGGCCCGCAACTACTGATTCCCGCTTTTCCTCAATTGGAAAACAGGCGTACCAAAGATTCGTGCGCCCTTTGTGTAAGCAAGGCTTTCCTCAAAAAAAGACTCAGCTTTGATGCCTCAATGCATCGACTGGGTTCATCTCCGCGGCTTTTCGAGCGGGATAAATACCAAATAAAACTCCGGTTGTTAATGCAGTTAGCAAAACTAAGGGTAGCGACCATAAAACCAGTTCCGGCGTCATATTTTTCATAGAGGGTGGAAAAGAATCGAAAATGGAAGGGGTAACATTCTCAATCAAGCGAAGGCCTAATTTATAGGCGGGTTCACATAGAAATCCGGCAGCAACTCCAAGAATTCCACCCAGTCCAGTTAAAGCCATAGTCTCAATTAGGAATTGAAGAGTAATGTCTCCCTTTCTCGCCCCAAGTGCTCGCCTAATCCCAATTTCACGAGTCCTTTCAGTAACAGTGGCCAGCATAATATTCATGATTCCAATTCCGCCAACAAGGAGAGAAATCCCAGCAACTAATCCCATTAATCCAACAAAAGTAAGTTTCGCTTTTTCCGCCTGTTCCATTAATTCCAAAGGAACCGTAACTTGATAATCTTCCATTTCATGCTCTTTGCCCAAAAAGTCACGAATCATTTGGGCTACCGTCATTAATTTTTGAGGATCCTTTAAGGTAAGGGTAATTTTGGAGACCAAAGGGGAACCGTCGTACCCTCGATAATAGTAATCAAATACTTTTGACCATACGGTTTGCAGCGGTAGATACACATTATCCTCAAATAATTCTTTGAAGCCTAGACCCTCAGAATCCTTTAATTCACTTCTTGGGCTAACCTCCCCCACAACAGTATATAAATTACCCGCAATATTGATTGTTTGGCCAATTGAATCCCCGAATGGAAAAAGTGTTTTTGCCAATCCAGTCGCTAGTACACAAACTTCTGCTTTTTGTTGATTATCGAGATCGGACAGAAATCTTCCCTTGTGCACCTCTAAATTATGCAAATTTTGATAATTTGGCCGACACCCGAGTAATTCTGCCCGAGTTTTGCCAGCTTTTGTAAAAACAGTACGATTGTTAAGTTCACGGGTTGGATAGATTGCAGCTAGATAGGGAATCGATTTAGAAATTTTGTCTAGATCATTGGCAGTGATGCCATAAGAATAAAAGTACTTCCCCTTATTTCTTCTTTCCTCTTCCGGTGGTTTTTTTGAAGATAAAATTAAATTATTAGCACCAAGCGCCATAATTTCACCCTCAGCCTGTTCTGCAATACCTTCTCCGATCGCCAGCAACCAGACTACACTAACAACCCCAATAAAAACTCCTAAACCAGTTAACAAGGACCGCATTGGATGAGTCCAAATACTAAGCAACGCAGTCTTAACTAAATTTTGCCAGAACCTTAGCATTCTTTGACGCCAAGAAAATACGCTGTCAGGGATTGGCTCCAAGCTTGAAGATCCAGGCTTAACGGGCTCTTTACTTCTCATATCCTCGACGATCTTTCCATCTTTCATCCGCACAATTCTGCTTGCACGCTGGGCCACCTCATCTTCATGGGTAACCAAGACAATTGTTTTTCCATCCCGGTTTAATTCATCCAATAACAGGAGTATTTCCCCGGTAGTTTTACTATCTAAATTACCGGTGGGTTCATCTGCTAAAACAAAAGCAGGATTCCCCGACAGCGATCTTGCGATTCCCACTCTTTGCTGCTGCCCTCCCGATAATTCCTGAGGGCGATGATTTACTCGATCCCCCAATCCTATTCGCTCCGCTAGTGCTATTGCGGTGGCAAGTTTATCTTTAGAACTGCGAAGATAAGCCCGGGGCATTCTTATATTATCCAATACATTGAGGTATGGAATTAAATTGTATGATTGAAAAACAAAACCAATTGATTCTCCGCGAACCTTAGATAGCTCGTTATCGCTTAATTTAGTAACTTCAATTCCATTCACTTCATGACTCCCTTCCGAGGAACGATCGAGACAGCCAAGTAAATTTAACAAAGTACTTTTGCCTGATCCAGATGGACCCATGATTGCCAGGTAATCACCTTCCGGAACATCTAAATCAATTCCATCAAGTGCCCGAACTTCCTCGGTTCCCATTTGGTAAACCTTAGACAATGAACGAACAGAGAAAGCCAAGTTCATCTATTAAAAAAAGGGGGGGATGATACAGGAAGAGGATTCCCTCTAACCTGAGGAGTCTGAGTCTGAATCTAAGTTGGATGTATATTTTTCGGAAAAGGAATCTGGGTTAACCAACACTTTTTCTCCCCCAGCTAATCCCTTAAGCACAATTACTTTATTCAAATTATTTGCACCCAACTGAAGGCTACGAAGAGAAAAACCGATGCCGTCCTTATTCGAAACTAAACAATAAGCATTTCCATTTTTACGAAAAATAGCTGTAAGCGGGACCTGCAATGCATTTTCGTATTTCTCAGATAGTATAGAAACTTTAGCTGTCATGCCTGAACGAATCCCAACAGGCGGATTATGAATTATAATTTCAGTCGCATATTCTTTAATATGTGCCGTATAGCGGCTAAGTGATGGAAGTGGATATTCACTAACCGATTCAACTTCCCCCTTAATCTCAACTCCCCGAATTGCATCAATCGTAATGGAGCAGGACATACCTTTTTTGATCTGCTCGATTCGATTTTCATTCACTTTTGCAATCACTCGCATAAGAGATGCATCGGGCAAACGGATTATAGTTTGCCTTTCTCTAACCGATTTTCCCTCCTCAATCAAAACACCGTCTTCTGACCCTGATTTTGTACGATTTGCGTAAGTAACTTCTCCAGCAGAGGGAGAATAAATGATACATTTTTGGATCTGCTCATTAATTTCTTTTTCCCGGGTGCATTCCAATTCATAAGAATTTTCCACTGATTTTAGTTTTGCTTCGGAAGTTTGGATTGAGGCGTTAAGGTCATTGACTTTTGCCTTTCTCGCATGAACTCTCAACACCTCCAATTTCGTTTGAGAAAGATCAAGTTCTTTTCCCGCTTTCTCGACTGCAAATTGATCCGCCTCCAATTGTGCGTCGGAAACATACCCTTTAGCTGCCAACCTTTTACTGTAAGCAAGATACTCTTCCGCTCTGCGTAGATTTTCCTTGGCAACAAATTCTGCGCTTTCGAGTTGCTCCTCCTCCTGCCTAAAGGATCCAGACAAATATTCCTGCATAGATAAAAGAGCCGCTTCACGATCAGCCCGAGCTTTGACTAAGGATGCACGGGATTGATGCACCGCAATTCGTTGTTGAAGCAAATCTTTTTGTAAGGCGGCATCATCCAGTCTTACTAAAAAATCACCCTTTTTCACTAATGTTCCCTCGGGCACAATTTCAAGTATGCTGATACCGGATGAGCTTCGGCTTCTTACTTCACAACGGATCTCCACATTCTCCGCACTTTCAATCTCACCGGGCTCCGTGATTTCGAGAACAAATTCACTGGATGTAACCTCCTCTAATAATGGTTGAATAGAAAGGTTATCATTCGAAGTATCCCCCATCATCCACCAAGCGAAAGATACAACACCCGCACTGGCTAGACCTAATAGCACCTTGGAGGATATAAAACCTGATTTTGAAGTAGCGATCATTATTAAAAAGTATTAATATAAATTATGGTCCTTTAATCAGCAAGGCAGGATCAAAAGAACACAATATTTTTATGGAAGAGGTACAGCGGAAAGAACGGGACCTGGATCTTCCCAAATTCCATTTTCTGAAAGCCGCATAGTTCCAAGATCGTAGGTTAGTCTCATTCGCATCGCTTCATATCCAATCCATACACGGAGGAAGGAATTACTTGCCTCTAAAAGGTCATTTAATGCATTAACCAAGTCACGGGCAGTGGTTGCACCAAATTGAGAGTTTTTTCCCGGTTGAGGAGGTTCGTTCAGCCGTAATCGGGCAAGATCAACTTGAGCAATTGCACCGCGCACAGCAGCCCGGCTTAATTCAAAATTAAGTTGATAAAGCTTGGATAAGCGAGCGTGTTGGCGAAAAGACAGCAAAACACTATCCACAAACGATAAGTATTGACGACGGGATTGCTGGTACCCAATCAGGGATGCCTGGTATCGATTTCGTTCACGCACTTTAGAAAGTGGGGTATCAAGTTCTATTCCGACCCTCAATCTGCCTTCGCTCGATTTAAAATGACCCGACCCTATTGAGTCTGAACCTAAATCACCAGACAAGACGACATCCAAATCAGTGCGAAGATCATCCCTCGCCAAGTCAGTCATTCTCCATGAATCCACAAGGGATGCCCTTGCATTCATCCAATCAAGCCGTAATTCAGATGCCGTTTGCTGGGCTTGTTTTGCATCAACCGATACTTCCACCATCGAAACAGACTCCAATCTCACCGATGCACGGGTTAAAGAAAGCTCCAGTATCAGCCCCGCTAATTCATTCACCTGAGAGGCAAGTTCCCTTTTTGCTTTTTCGATAGGAACCGAGGATAAACCTTCCACCATTTTAGTTAATATTTCCAATTGAACCTTTAATTCAGCTTCCATGCGCAGGCTGGTTTGATTCAAATCGAAGGCTAACTTTTCAAGTTCTATCTCTCGAAATGCGTTTTCTCCCATGCCAAGTTCCTTTAAATCCGACCGTTCCCTTAGACGTTGGAACCATTTTTTCCTTTCTGGAAGTTGATCCGTAAACAAACCTAAATCTAACATCAACCCCGATAAGCTCTCTCTCAGTAAATCTTTCATTCCTAAAACTTGCTGACCGAATTCCTCTAAATCAGAGAGAACAACCGAAGCCTTGGGGTCTCTGATTTGTTGTAGGAGTTGATTAAGTTGATCCTGAATCGAGACAAGTACGGGGTCAGTTAGGCGAAAGTCCTCGATGTATTGATCCTTAACTTGAACCGGTAAATCAGGAGGAAGTCCCAAAAATAGCTTATAACCATCAAGCCTATTTTCAAAAGATGACTTGGCCGCAAGCAATCCACTTTGTCCATTAAACAATGCCTGTCTCGCCTGATCAACTTGCAAACGATTACCGATTCTTCCTGCCTCAAAAGCAGCCTCTAATTGAACAAGGCTATCCTTCAACTTGGCGACATTAGCTTCCTGATTCCTGATTCTCTGCACTTCCTGAATAAGCCCAAGATAACCAGATACACTGCTTGAGTAAGAAGGCACCCGAGGTATTCCTGCCCCTCTCACTCCTTCCGCAGGATTATTTCCAGTCACAACATCCAAAAAGAACCCCTGCCTAAATTGCTCCAAACTTCTCGCATTGGAAAGGAGAGTACGTTCAGCCTGAGTAAGGCGTTCCTTAAAAATTCGCTTACTGGCCCCACGCAAGAGTGGCTGAGTTATGGTGAGATTAGCCAAGGACCCCCCCACTTCTAAATCACCGTTACTTAATTCCAGGGTTAGACGATTCGCGAGGGAGGCAACCCAAGTCGCTCCCTGTCCGGCAACCCCTTGGAATCCAAGTTGTGCACGGGATTGCAAATCAATTTCATTATCAGTTATTTCCTTATCAGCCTGTGCGGATACTCCAGCAAATGGATTTGGATCTAAGCGAAACCTTTCATAGGTCACATCTAGAGCGGATAAATACAAATCTTCTTTTTGCCGTTGAAACTGAGAAGAGTGTAGCATTGCCAAATGCATTGCATTTTCCAAATTGAGCTGTACTACCCCATTTTCATCCAGTGGCAGTGAGTTTTGCCAATCTTGTCCGACAAGTTCTATACTTTTATTTCCATCCCTGTATGCACTATTTTTTTGAATACGTTCAGTAATTTTACGGGAATCTGGATCATCAAATGGAACCGTTGGATACAATGTATCCTTAGGATCTTTTAACCTCGAAACTTGATCCAGCTCCCAATCAAATCCGGGCACATCCCCTAAAAGTTCCCGAACTTCCCTGTCCGCAAGAGCAGGATTCATGTTGGAACGACAGGAACTAAAGAATAAAAATGCCAATAACATGGCACTCAAAATGCCATAATTGTGTTTCATCAATTTATTTCGATTAAAACTCAGCTTACTCAGCCAAATAACTCGGTCACCGCCTGAGCTTTAACCAACTCACGGGGCTGATTCAAATGGTTGTAAACAATGGTCTCCGGGTTAATTCCGAAACCGTGATAAATCGTAGCTAATAATTCACGGGGATGAATAGGTTTATCCAAGGGAGCCGACCCTGTCTTATCCGATTCTCCATGAACATACCCTCTTTTGATCCCCGCTCCGGCAATTACTCCAGTGTAGCAATAAGGCCAGTGGTCACGGCTGCCCCCGTCGTTGCCATTCCCTGAGGTGCTCACTCCCTTTTCCGGACTGCGTCCAAACTCGCCCACACATACCACCATGGTTTCGTCGAGCAATCCGCGCTGATCCAGATCAGTCATTAATCCTGATAATCCGGCATCCAGCATTGGGGCGGATTGATCCTTCATTCGTTTTGGTAAATCTTTGTGTGTGTCCCACGAGTGATTGTTCGAGTTGGCAACCTTCGGCCAGATCACCTCCACCACGCGGGTCCCTGCCTCCACCAACCTCCGGGCGAGCAGACAGCTCTGTCCAAATGTATTCCGGCCGTAGGAATCACGAATAGACTCCGGTTCCTGATCCAAGGCAAAAGCTTCCCTTGCCCGGCCCGATGCAACCAGTTCAAGTGCCCGGTCGTAGTGCTGATTTAAATTGTATTTCTCCACTGCCTTGTCAATTACGGGCATCGCATCGGTCATGGCATCCCGCAACTTGGCCCGTCTGTTCAGCCGAACTCCAAACATGTCGGGCCTCATCTGAAGATCATCCACCCGGATCTTGGCCATTTTTTCCATATCCATATCGTCACCGGGAGGATAAAGGGTATAGGGATCATACGCTTTACCCAGAAATCCCGCGGTCCCGCCTTTGCCGACCACTCCGCTTTCCTGGAGCGGGCGGGGAAGCATAACAAATGGAAGCATGGGCTCCGAAGTCGGTTTAATTCGTATGATATTGGATCCGAAATTAGGGAAATCCTTAGGACTGGGTGGTTCAAGCTGACCCGACGGACTGACCTTGTCAGTCGTGTAACCCGTCATCATCTGATAGATGGCTGCGGTGTGATTAAACAGTCCTTTGGGTGTGTAACTCACTGATCGCATCATAGTGAACTTGTCGTTTACCTTAGCCAGGTTCGGTAAAAGCTCAGTAAAATTAACCCCTGGTATTTTGGTGCGAATGGGTTTAAAAATACTTCGCACATTGTCAGGAGAATCGGGTTTGGGATCCCATAGGTCCAAATGGCTCGGGCCACCCTGCAAGTAAATCATAATCACACTCTTCGCCTGCCCCCACCCCGGCCCTCCGCCTGCGACCGGATTGGCAGATGCCTTCATTTGGAGCATGGCCCCGAGAGATAATCCAAGCATACTGGATCCCCCCACCTTTAAAACATCACGCCGACTCATCGGCAAATGTGCGTCACACAAATCTTTTCCTAATTCTCCTGGTATTCCAATCATGTGCTATTCCTTAGTTTACAATTTTTGAATGTACTCTTCGTTTCTCAATCAAGTCAACTCAACGGTTGAATAAAAATGCGGGCGTATTAATCAAGGCCCATGTGAGATCCTGTGCCCCGATCACCCGCTTTTGAATCAGTTGCTCCTCACTCAGGCGAACAGCCCGCCTGAGTCTGACAATTTCCGGAGGTAATGGAACGGGAGTTCTCGCTTCTTCCAGCAGTTTGCGGAGTGCCACCTCCTGAGGATCAGCGGGTAAAGCTTCACTGGCTTTGGTCAAAGATTTAACCAATGCAATTCTGGCAGGGGAAGACTTTTTATAAGCTTGAATGATCTTTTTTCTCTGCTCTGCGGTGCGATTTGAATCAGAGACTGCAAAAATATCCTTAATTTCTTGGGGCACACCGTACGAAACAGGACGCGGGGCGTTGGTCACGGCTAAGCGGAAACGTCCCAGTGTGTGCCGGTTGTCGGAATACTCCTGTTTGAGCGTAAATAAAAGTGTGCAACCTCCCCAAAAGGCGAAATCCTCCTTCACTTCAAATGAAGCAAAATGGGGCTTCCCTATCTGGCCGGAAATTGCCCATCCATTTTTATTCCGGGCTGTTTTTCCATCGACCGCGGTCGCGACCGAATACCCACCCTGACTGAAAGTGGCCTGGGCGTTTTGAAAGCTGAGCTTGAATTCCGCTTGATTACGGTACATTTTGACCGACCGGATCATGATCTCCTTTTCACTTTGTATTCGCAATCCGGTCAGATCAGTATCCGGAGTAAAATCAAAACGATAGGTTTTCCAGGAACCAGAGGAACCGATATGTTGATCCGAGGAGGCTTGTTTAGAGTTGTACTCCGGGGATTTGGATGAGGTCCAGAGAACTTTTACTTTTCCAGGGACTTTAGATTTTGCCGCAACTTCAATAGCGAAAGAACCATGTTTCTTTTTGATTACCCTGGACATAGAAGGCATATCTGCACTCTTCATTTCGGGCATAAAATAAAACCCGGACTGCCCTGCCCCATTGTGAATCTTTATCAACAGGTAATTTCGTCCTTTT
>MDTB01103711.1_pt1 | contig 12237 bp, 11 predicted proteins | sample 811161 | NCBI WGS metagenome assembly MDTB01 (sample SAMN05326650, study PRJNA326480) | marine metagenome | isolation source: seawater | place: Mediterranean Sea | collected 2009 | reverse complement strand
TCATCCTTACAAAGTTCAGAAATCATTTGAAGTGCCATAGGTCCATGCTCATCCCCATCCATTTCAATATGTCTTTCTAAATAATATAAAAGATCTCCAATTTTTGTTTCATTTTTTTTATTTAGAGTTTTAACAATATTTATGAACATGTCTGGGATTAGATCTTCCCTTCCAAATGTAAATACGCTAGCAATAATGTGAGGTTTATTTGAATCAATAGTGTCAAATGTGAAATTTAAAAAATCGCTAATTCCTGTTGGTATTAAACACTTTTCAACAGCTTTCTTATGAGATTTAGTTTCAATAATTTCATTTAAAAATTCATTTATTTTATTTGTGTCAGAACCTATTTTTTTCATTGATTCAACATAAAGTTCGAAATGACTAACAGGATTGTTGTTTTGATCAATATCACTTTCTTCACCCAAAACTATTTCATTTATAAGTCTTCTAGAAATTTTGTCCTTTGTTGGATACCAAGGTGTTTCAACACATGTTAAAATTTTTTGAAGAGATTTTGTTAAAGACATAAAATCCCATACTGCAAAAACATGAATTTCCATAAATTTAGATATGGAATTAATGTCATTAAGTTTGTTATATATAGTGTGGTTCAATAATTTATTTCTGGTTTCAGAAATTTCACTTAATAAATTATCTATTTTATTCATTAATTGGTATTAATTTTTACGAAAATAATTATTTTAATTGAGCAAATATTATGCAAATTAACGTTATTATCACATTTATTTTTTCAGTTTTTTTTCTGACAATTACACCAGGGCCTGATATAGCATATGTGTTCTTTAAAAGTGTTTCCCATGGAAAAAATGAGGGTTTTAAGTTAACTTTTGGTTTAACTACAGGATTGTTTATTCATACTTTATTGGTAGTTTTTGGAGTATCCAAAATTTTAAATTCCAATGAAATTTATTTTGATATTATCAAATATTTTGGTTTTCTATACTTTATGTATCTTTTTTTTACTTCTTTTTTTAAAAAAAATTATATAAAAAATGAAGGTAAATTTAAAAGGAATAGTTTTATAACTGGGCTGATGATGAATTTATTAAATCCTAAGGTTGCAATATTCTTTATCGCTTTCTTACCTGGATTTATATTTGATGACTCATTAAGTATTAATTTACAGTTTTTTATTCTGGGTTTAATATTTTGGTTTATAGCAACATCTGTATTTCTTTTAGTGACAATTTTTTCTGAAAAAATCAATTCAAGTTTTGAAAATTTTGTAAACAAAGAAATACTCAAATATTTACAATCATTAATGTATTTTTTTATTGCAGTTTATATTCTGATTTGAAATCAAAATTTTAATCCTTTTTAATTAATTTATATGCCCTTATTAAAATTAATAGTACCAATGTTGTTACAATAAATATTAAAATTGCATTAATCCATGATACTGAGGTTTTTATAACAGCTAATGAAATAATAGATATTAAAAGTAATGTTGCACCCTCATTCCAAATTCTTAAATAAAAATCACCTAATTTAATTTCATTTTTATTTAATTGATTTAAAATAACTTGTGTTAAAATTGTATAAATAATCAATATCGAGACTATCACTAGTTTCACCTTCATCCAATCTAATTCAATTAATATTGGGTTTTGATACAACAGGTAAAAACCAAAAAAACTAGAAATTATTGTTGCTGGCCATGTAATTATGCTCATTAAACGGTTAGCCATTAATTTAAATTGATTCTGAAGAATTTTTTTTGTGCTTTTATCCTTTAATTCAGCTTCTTTATGATAAATAAATAACCTACCCATGTAAAACAAGCCAGCGAACCAACATACAACAGCAATCAAGTGTATAGTTTTTAAAACTAAATAGCTCATAATTTTATTTCGCCCAACTTGCAATTAATTTTGCCCAGTCATCATCATCATTTAAACATGGTACATAATGATAATTTTCTCCACCGGCCTCTAAGAACTCCTCTTTACCCTCCATGGCAATTTCTTCTAATGTCTCCAGGCAATCAGTTACAAAAGCGGGTGTAACTATTACCAAATTTTTTATTCCTTTTTTTGCTAGTCTTTCCAGTTCGTTATCCGTGTAAGGCTTGAGCCAAGCTTCATTTGGTAATCTGGACTGGAAAGCATTACTATATTTATCTTTGTCAATATTTAACGCCTTCACAATTAACTCAGTTGTTTCTAAAACTTGATGTTTGTAGCATGTTTCATGGGCCTGTGAACTAACTGAGCAACAGTTTTTTATTTTATAACAATGTTTATTTGTTGGATCTGAAATTTTTAAATGACTAACTGGTATTCCATGGTATGAAAATAAAATATGATCATATTCTATTTTACTAATAGTTTCTTTAATCTTATTACTTAATAGTTTAATGTAGTTTTTGTTTTTATAAAAAGGTTTTATGATTTTAAGTTTTAGACTTGGAAAATTTAATTTAACCTCTTTCTTGACTTTTTCAACTACAGTTTCATAAGATGACATTGCATAGTGGGGGTAGAGAGGAAGAACAACTACTTCTTTTACACCATAATCATTAAGTTCCTTTAATCCTTTTACAATGCTAATTGAACCATATCTCATTGCTAAAGCAATGGGGATTTTTATTAGTTTTTTTATTTTTTCAAATAATCTCTGAGAAAGCACAATCAATGGAGAACCTTCTTTCCACCAAATTTTTTTATAAGCTTTAGCTGATTTTCTTGGTCTAGTATTTAATATTATAATTTTAACCAAAAACCATCTGAACCAATAGCTCTTACCGATAACTCTTTTATCCATTAAAAATTCATCTAAGTATTTTTTAACATCAGGAATTGATGTGCTGTCGGGCGAACCTAAATTAATTAATAAAAATCCTTTCATTATATTGTTTTTGAATATGTTCCAATATTTTTTTTAACCAACGGATCGAATTTCATTGCAATATTTCTAGTAAATAATCTTCCATTTTCATAAACATTAATTTTATTATTACTTATTTCTAAAATCCCATCATTAACAAACTCATCAAAATTTTCATATGAAAAATCAATTATATCATATAATTTATTGATACTTATTTCATTATTAACGGCTATATCGTTAAAGTCTACGTAATAATTACACATTAAATTATTAATAACATCCCTGATTACTTTTTGTTCTTTTGTCACACTGTAACCTCTAAAAATCGCCAAATTATTTGTTTCGATTGCTTTAATATATTGTGCAGCATTTTTTATATTTTGACTGTAAGCTGAACTTAGTTGTGAAATAGCAGAAGCTCCAAATGCATAAACTTGACCAGTGGTTTCTCTAGTACAATATCCTTGAAAATTTCTATGTAGGTTCTTATTTTTTAAAGCAATAGCAAATTCATCTTCAGGAAGTGAATAATGATCCATTCCAATAGAAATATATCCAGAGCTTACAAATTTCTTGTATGAGTTTTCATACATAGATGCTTTATCATTTGAATTGGGAAAACCAATTTTTTCTAATATTTTTTGTCTAGGAAGAACAGATGGTACATGAGCATATGAAAAGGTTACTAATCTTTCAGTCTGTAATTCAATTGCTCTTTCAACTGTTTTTTTAAAACTACTCACAGTTTGCAATGGAAGACCATAAACTAAATCAATATTGGTACCTGTAAAACCTTCGCTTTTTATTTTTGAAACTATATCTTCTATTTTATGTTTAGAAGGCTTTCTATTGATTGCTTCTAAAACATCATCTCTAAAATCTTGAATTCCTAAGGATATTCGGTTGAAACCAAACTTTTTTAATAGTTCGATATGTCTAAATTCTAAATGAGCTGGATTACATTCAATGGCCATTTCATAGCTAGATGCAAATTTAAATTCATCATAAAGTTTATTGGTAATCTTTTCAATATACCTGTACGATATTGCATTAGGAGTTCCACCTCCCCAGTGAACTTGAGTAACTTTTCTTTTTTTATCAATTTTCTTAGCTACGTGATTAATTTCTTTAATCACAGCATCCACATATCTTTCTAAAAAAGGTTTGGTGTATCCAGATTCAGTTGTACATCCGCAGAAATGACAAATTTGAGGGCAAAAAGGAATGTGAATATATATTGATATGTTACTTGGATTCTCATTATTAGATTCTATGACATGTCTTTCATGATCTGAATTAGAAAATTTAGAATCAAAAAAAGTAGCAGGCGGGTAGGAAGTATATCTTGGCCCTGATTCATTATATTTTATCAATAATTCCTTTTTACTTAACATTTTATCTATTCCAATTGGTTTTTTTTATCCATTCTACTACAAACTGAGCTTTTTTGTAATCAATATCAGGTATAAACCCATGACCAAGATTAAAAATCCAATCAAAGTTATTTGATCCAAATTCAACACATGATTGTAAATATTTTTCAATTTTATCCAAATCATAGTATAAGATTCTGGGGTCCATATTTCCTTGAATTCCTACACTATCATCTACCAAATACCGTGCATTATTTAAAGACATATGCCAATCAATACTAACAAAATCGCATATATCATTATTTATACTTTTTAAACCCAGTGAGTAATCTTTTGGAAAAAAAATGTTGGGACAATTCATTTCCTTAACACTATTCAATATTTTTTTTGAAAATGGCAATATAAGTTCTTCATAAAGTTTATGTGGTATAGCTCCACAATATGTTTCAAACAATTGAAAAACTTCTATCCCACTTAAAACTTGATTTTTAGCATAATCGATTGAAGCTTCCGTAATTTGTTCAAGTATTTTTATACTTTCTTTTCTGTTACTATAAAAAAACTTTATTGCATCCTTGAAGCTTTTATTATTTTCTTTAGCTCTGAACATAAACAAGAATGTGGTTAATGGTCCTCCACAAAAACCAATAAGTGGAATGTCATTACTTTTATTTTTAATTGATTTTATGTTGTCATATACGTAATTAAGTTTTGATGAATCATATTTAATTATATTATTACCCGTAGTTTTTAAAGCATTGGAAAATTTTGGACCGTTTGAAGTAAAATCTAGTTTGAGTCCCATAGCATCAGGTATGACCAATATATCAGAAAATAATATTGCAGCATCGACTTTCAAATCATTAATAGGAAGTAGAGTAACCTCAGTTGCTAAATCCTTATCTTTCATCATATAATAAAAATGATGTTTTTGTTTAAGCTCTCTATATGATGGCAGAATTCTTCCAGCTTGTCTCATGAACCATACGGGTGGTCGAGATGTCTTTTTTTTATTAATTGTTTCTAATAAAATTCTATTCATTTTTTAATATTTCTAGTGCTTTTTTATTTGAACTTATTAATTTTTCAATATCATTTTCAGTCATAACTGAAGACAAAAATAAACTTTCATATTGCGAGGGAGGTAAATAAATACCCATATCAAGCATTAACTTAAAATATTTTGCATACATAGTTGTATTACACTCTAATGCATCATTGTAATTTCTAATACTTTTTTTATTAGTAAAAAATAAAGTCATCATAGATCCAACTCTGGACACACAGGCATTAGTATTAGTTTCTTTAATGTTTTTTTCCCAACCTGCTTGTATTTTATTTGAAATTTCTTCAAGCTTTAAATAAATATTTTTATCAAGCATTTTTAATGTTGTAAGTCCTGCGCTCATTGCTAGAGGATTTCCAGATAAGGTCCCAGCTTGATAAACAGGCCCCTCTGGTGCTAGCATATCCATTATATCCTTTTTACCACCATATGCCCCAACAGGAAGTCCACCTCCAATTATTTTTCCTAAAGTTGTAATATCAGGATTAACACCATATAATTCTTGAGCTCCACCTTTACTAACTCTAAAACCAGTCATTACCTCATCAAAAATCAAGACAGAATTATAAGTATCGCAAAGATTTCTTAATCCCTCTAAAAAACCTTTTTCTGGAATAACCAAGCCCATATTACCTGCGATGGGTTCAACAATTACTGCTGCAATATTTTTTGAATTCTCAATAAATAATTTCTCAACAGAATCAAGATTATTGAATTCTGCAGTCAATGTATCTTTTGCTGTATTTTTAGTTACGCCTGGACTATCAGGTAAGCCTAATGTAAATGCTCCAGATCCAGCCTTTATTAAGAAACTATCACCATGGCCGTGATAGTTTCCAGAAAATTTAATTATCAATTCTTTTTTTGAGAAACCTCTTGCTAATCTTATAGCACTCATAGTAGCTTCGGTTCCAGAGTTTACCATTCTAACTTTTTCAATTGAAGGAACATATTCAATAATTTTATCTGCCATTTCTGTTTCAATTGGTGTACATGCTCCAAATGTTGCACCATTGATTACAGCTTCATTTACAGATTTAATTATTTCATTATTACAGTGTCCAAAAATTAATGGACCCCAAGAAGAAATACAGTCAATATATTCGTTGTCATCAATGTCAATCATTTTACTTCCATTTCCTTTCTTAAAAAAAATTGGACTGCTATTGACACTCTTGAAAGCTCTGACTGGGGAGTTCACACCTCCAGGGATCTTCTCTTTTGCATTATTAAAAGCTAATCTACTTTTTTTATACATTTTTATTTTTTAGATATTCAGCAATTTGTATAGCGTGGTATGTTATTATTGAATCAGCTCCTGCTCTTTTCATTGAATGCATTATTTCGATAATAACTTCCATTTCATTTATATGATTATTTTTAGCTGAGGATTTAACCATCGAATATTCACCACTAACATTATATGCTATTATTGGAACATTAAACTCACTCTTGACTTTACTTATTATGTCTAGATAAGTTAAGGCAGGTTTAATTATAACAGCATCAGCACCTTCATTTAAGTCTTGTTCAATTTCTCTGATAAACTCATATGAGTTTTTAAAATTCATTTGATGAGTTTCTCTTTTTCCTCCAGCAAACTCACTATTAACGGCATCTCTAAAGGGTCCATAAAATGATGATGAATATTTTACGGAATATGGGAAAATTGGTATTTTTTCATAGCTGTTTTTATCTAGTATTTCTCTTATAAACTTTACTCTTCCATCCATCATGTCAGATGGCGCAATTATATCAACACCAGAAGAAGCTAAAACCAAGCTTTGATTCGCAAGAGTTTTGTTAGTTGAGTCATTGTCAACATCATTATTTTTTATAGTTCCACAATGCCCATGTGTTGTGTAGCTGCAATTACATACATCAGCTATAGTCAGTAATTTATCACCAAATATTTTTTTGATTTGTCTAACAGCTTTGGGAATTATACTTTCAGAGCTACATGCGATATCGCCAGTTTCATCTTTTTCGTTTACAACACCAAATAAAAGTATTTTATTAATATTTAAATCAATTAGATTTTCACACAATTTAACTACATTGTCAATGGATATTTGATGCTGACCAACAAGTGATTTTATTTCATTTTTTATATTTTCACCTTCACACACAAAAATTGGGTAAATTAAATCTTTTGGAAGAATATTAATATCTTCACACATTTCTCTAACAATTTTATTGTATCTAAGTCTTCTTAGTCTTGATTGTGGATAATTCATTGTTTGTTTTTTTTAAAAAAATCTATAATTGACTCAGAAATTCCCTCATAGGTTTGCATCTTTGCTGTAGTAGTTGTTTTAAAACCTTTTCTTTCTATGTATGATGTTGTAGTTTTTCCAATACTAATAAGTCTAGTTTTTCTCGTTTCATAAAGATTATTAAATGCCTCAAAGCATGACGGACTGGTAAAAATTACGTAAGGTTCCTCATTTAATAAATCATCAAGTTTTGAATCTTTTTTTGTATTGTAATTAGTTTTATAAACAATTAGTTTTTCAATTTTAGCAAACTTTTTCAATTCATTAAATAGTGAATTATTTGAAAGGTTTCCTTGAACTAGTAATGAATTCTGATTTAATAAAACATTATTTTTTTTTAGCTCATTAGACATTTCATTTGAATAATTTCTAGAACATATATAATCTGCTTTAAAACCGTAATTTTTCAACTCTTCAGCAGTTTTCAATCCTATTGTAATAATTTTTTTACCTTTTATTTTATTATTGTTTTTTAAAAAATATTTAACTCCATTCTTAGATGTAAAAATTAAGCAATTATAGTTTGAAATATCTATGTATGAATTTAAATTACTTGTATTTATCATAGGAAAATGATAAACTTTAGCTCCATTTTCAGTAAGTTTTGAAAACCCTTCAGAGTAAAACTCATTTGTAGTAATAATTGGAATATTATTAAGAGTTTGCATTACTAATTTCATTTAGAATTTCTTCAACACCTTGATTAAAAAACTTTTTAGAAAGTTTATTACTTAAATTATGCCAATCTTTCAAACTTTCTTTGGCTGACGATCTTATATGCTTCTTACCATCTAGACTTATAACTAGACCATCTATAAAAATTTTATCATTTTTTATGTAAGAATGTGCAGCTATTGGATAATTGCATCCACCACCCATAGATTTCATAAATAATCTTTCCACGGATGTTGTTATTCTTGTTTTTTCATCATTAATTGAGGATATTATATCCATTAATTCATAATTGCTCTTTTTAATTTCAACGGCTATAGCTCCTTGACCAGGTGCGTTTAAAAATTCTGATATTTCTAAGTATTCGGTAATATATTTTTGTAAGCCCAGCCTTTCAATTCCTGCAGCAGCCAATATTAGTCCGTCAAATTCACCATTTATCATTTTATTGATTCTAGTATCGACATTTCCTCTGATATCAACAATATTTAAATTTGGGTTTATTTTTAATAGTTGAGCTTTTCTTCTAAGAGATGATGATCCAATGATATCATTTGAGTTAAAATCTTTCAATTGTTTTTTGTTTTTACTTATAAGAACATCCTGAGGATTTGCTCTTTCCAAAATCGCATTAATTATGAGATGTTCATTGTTCTCAACTGGAAGATCTTTTAAGCTGTGTACAGCTATATGTATTTCTTCGTTAATTAACATTTTTTGTATCTCATTTACAAAAAAACCTTTATCAATTTTTCTATCTAATATTTGGTCTATCATTAAATCACCTTTAGTTTTTATCTTTTTTAATTCAAAATTGTATTTAGGATAAATTTTCTCTAGATTTTCCTTTACTAGGTTTGATTGAAATAAAGCAAGTTTACTTCCTCTCGTCCCAATAATAAATGTTTTACTCATTTAAAAAAATTTGATTAATAACTTTGATAGCTTTTTCATCTTTTCCATTATTACTAGCTTTTCTAATTTTTTTAACCAATGAATTAGTAAACTTATTATAGACTTCATTTAACTTTTTATTAATTAAGTCATTATCTTCAATATCATCGCATTTGCATTTATAATTATCGATTTTGTCAAGAGTTTCATTTACAAAAATTTCTCTTATTTCTTTTTTTATAGATAATATAGATGGTCTTAATGTTCTTGAGTTGGTCCAATCATCAAAATCAACTAAAAAATCATCTATATATTCTTCTGCCTTAATAATTTGTTTTCTTCTTTTTTTATAATTCTCATTAACAATGTCTTTAAGATTATCAATATTGATAATTTCAAGATGATTGATGTTTATATCACTATTAATATTTCGTGGTACAGATAGGTCTACAATTAATAGAGGCTTGTCCCTATCTTTCATGATTTTTACTAAATCTTTTTTGCTTAAAAGTTTTTTATTTGAGCTCGTTGAAAAAAAAACTACGTCTGAATTATTAATCTCAGCTTTAAAATTTTCAAATTCAATAAACTGATATCCAAGTTCATTGCAAAAGTTTATTGCTTTGTCCTTGGTTCTGTTTGATACTTTTATGTTTTTAATATTTTTTTGATGAAGGTGCTTGATTGACAGCTTTGAAGTTTCACCAAGTCCTACACAAAGAAAATTAGAATTTTTTAAATCATAATCTTTTGTAATCTTTTCAACAGCAGCATAGCTAACTGAGACAGCTCCTTTGTCGATGCCTGTATTTGTTCTAATGTATTTACCAGTCTCTAATGCTTTTTGAATCATCCTTTTTAAAATTGGTCCAAGCATTTTTCTTTTTACCGCATAACTATAGGCAAGTTTTACCTGTTCCACAATTTGAAACTCTCCAACTATCATAGATTCAAGTCCTGAGATCAATCTAAAAAGATGTTTAGCAACTTTAATTGATGATATGTAATAAATTAAATATGGAGATAAACTATCATTGAATTTTTTAAAATCAACTAGCTCTTTTACTATATTGTGCAGAAACTTTTTTTCTTGACCAATGTGGTTTTCAAATTCAAAATAAATTTCGGTCCGATTACATGTTGATATAATCATTAACCCTTCAACACCAACATTTTTCTTAAGTAAATTATTGAAAACTATCTTTTCAGAATCTTCAAAGTGAAATCTTTCTCTAATTTCAACTGGTGCCGCTTTGTAATTTAAGCTAATTAATCCAACCAAAAGTAAAACTTTTGGCTAATTTAATATTGTTATTTAAGATTGAAATAACGGTAAAGGTTCAAAAAGTATCTATATAAGTTCACTCTGTTAATTTAGAATATTACTAAATAAAAGTATCGAAATAAGTTCATGATATGAATTTATTCATTTCTTTCTCCGTTGGAATGTAGCATTTTTCTTTTTTTCCAAAAATTTTATATCTATTTTTTGCAACTATTCTATAAAAAAAGTTAGATATAAACGTTGGAAATATAGATATTAATATTCTGACTGCTAATTGTGTTTTGGTTTTTCTAAAAATGTAAGCAACCGCATCACTTTCATATAGTATTTTGTTATTATTTATGATAACAATGATTGAATCTTTTGATTTGTCAATATTTGAATTTTTAGAATAGAATTTAGATTGAGTGTTTGTAAACATGAAAACATTTTTTTTATCATTTCTTAGTACCCATTTATAAAAGCTGTTACATATTAAGCACTCTCCATCAAACACTATGATTTTATCGAAATGTTTCATTTATTTCTCCAAATAAAACAAAAATATATCTAATAGTTCTAAATATTACAATTTGTATTCAAATCCTGCATATATACCAAAAGGATGTCCAGGTCTTAATCCTGCAGGTGCTCTTGAAACAGCATACTCATTATCAAACAGATTAATAATTTTTGATTTTAATATTATGTCTGATCTAAGTTTATATTTAAATGAAATATCAAAAATCAAATAAGAAGGAATTTCAATTGATCCATCTGCTACAGTTGAAAATTTACCATTATAATTAGCATTTAAATTAAGTTCAAATTTATTTGCTTCAAAACTAATAGATGAATTTAGCTGGTGTTGAGGAATATATGGAATTCTGTCTCCATTGCTAACTTCTCCCCAAATATCTTGTGTACTTCCAAAGTCCGTTAGAAATTTTGCGTTTGTCAAAGTATACGATAATGAAAAAGGTATATTAATTTTATTACTTTCAACAATATTTGACATTAATAGAATTTCTAATCCATTAACTAAAGCCTCTCCTGCATTAAACGGGTCTAGTTCTCCAAATCCGCCAGTAGCTGCTAAATCATTTCCAAGTAAATTACTGTAATCGTTTTGGAATACAATCAGTTCAGCATTTAATTTGTTTAAGGTCAACCTTGTGCCAAGCTCTAAATTTATACTTTCTTCAGCTTTTTGTCCAACTGAACTTCCAGGTGGAGAATAGCCTTTATGCAATCCTCCAAACATGGAAATTTTATTATTAAATGTATAATTTAATCCAATACCAGGAATAAATACTGAAACTTTATTTTCTCTTGATGATATATCGCTGGGGTTTCTTAATGGATTAGATTTTCCAAAATCATCTCTTAATAATTTTATTGACTCAAATCTAATTCCTGAAGATATGGTTAATCTATTAATTTTATACTTGTACATTATGTAGGAAGCAAATGAATTTGCTGAACTTATTCTATTTCCTTGAGACCCTTTATCACCATAAATACCCAATGACATAAAGCCATTGTTTATGTGATAAACATCCTCCCACTGAAATCTATCTTCATCATCATAGTGAATTCTAAGTCCTATTTCAAGATCATTAAATGAGTTGTTTTTTCCATACCAATGATAATCTATTTTTGTCTGTATGCCTTTTGAAATATATTCTCTATTATTTGCTTTTAATTTTAAAGAATTTTCTAAATCTAAATTTCCTCTCAATACAGACATGTGCCCTGGAAATTTATCTGGATTTGAAACTACTTTTGATATTTTTTGCGAATTAGCCTCAAACACTACATCATCAAGTTTGTACCAAT
>MDTB01109924.1_pt1 | contig 12238 bp, 12 predicted proteins | sample 811161 | NCBI WGS metagenome assembly MDTB01 (sample SAMN05326650, study PRJNA326480) | marine metagenome | isolation source: seawater | place: Mediterranean Sea | collected 2009 | reverse complement strand
ACTGATCTAGAATTACAGAAAGTTACCTCTACAACATCAATTTTATTATCCATTGCAGCTTGTAGGTCGACGTGATCTGATCCTATTCCTGCAGTTATTGCCATTTTTAAGTTTTTTGCTTTGGCAATTCTCTCTTTTGTTACATAATATGGAAAAAATGGTTGAGAAATAACGATATCAGCATCAACGATATGCTTATCTGCTTCGCATCCATCACCATCTTTACTATTAGTGACTACTAACTCATGACCACTACTTTCTAAAAATTTTCTTAACCCAAGTTCTCCCGATACACATCCTAATAATTGACCTGGTGTATAATCCCTACCCTTTGGACTAGGCAATGTCATTCCGTCTGGATATTTTTCTAGTTTTGGAAGTTCTGAAAGAGGATATGATTTTGGCATACCTCCTTTTGGATCGTCATACAATATACATAATACTTTCATTCTATCTCCTAATTTATAAGCTGTTAAAACAGATTTATTTAAACAAAACCTATCATAAAAATAGATATTCAATCAATTAAATTATGTCTACTTTGGGTATTCTTTCTTCAAAATAAATTTATTTAGTACAATGCCAAAAACTACAATTATTATTGAACCTACTAACACGGGTAATAACAAGTAATCATATGAAACAGATCCTATTAAAATTATAATGGGATTTCCACCTGCTGGAGGATGTGTAACTTTAGCAAGGATCATAAGCATTACACCTGAACCAACTGCCAAAGGGATATTAATAAATATTGGGAGTGGTACAAAATTCAAAAAAATTATCCCAATTAAAGATGTTAAAAAATGTCCAGCTATTATATTTTTTGGCTGTGCAAATGGACTTTCTGGATAACCATATAAAAGTACCATTGTTGATCCAAACGATGCCAATAAAAAAAGACCGTATTGTGTTCTATAAGTTAAATAAGTTAGTAGGCCTATTGTAATACATGACATTATACCAGCAATTAAAGATTTTAAAAAAATGTTATTAAACACAATTTGATTTTATTATTTTTTTTAAAGCATTTAAAGGTAATAGAAGACAGTCTTTTCTAGAAAAATTTTTTTTTTGAAGAATTTTTTTAAATATATTCCAGTGGGGCATAACAATAATTTTTTCATCATTAAATAATTTTTCTGCTTTTTTTAAAAAATCATTTACATTATCTATTTCTTGACCAATTGATTTTCTCGATAATAAACTTGCAGATGCTTGACAGTAAATGCATGATTTTGTTTGATAGCCAAAATCAATAATTTTTTTATTTTTTATCTTAATTGTAATTTCAATCTTATCCCCACATATAATATTCTTATGATTAATTATATGTGAATAATTTTCAATAAATCTTTGATTATTAGTATTAGATGCAATTTTTAATATTTCTAAATTCATTTTTCTTTTTAGATGAATATAACTTATATTAAAAGATATTTAATAAATATTGGAGATATAAGGTTAAATTTTTATTGTAGTTCAAGTAAATTACTATTAAAAATTATTAATGTTTAAGATAAAAAATGAAAATACAGCTATTCCAATTGTATTGTTTGCAGGTATTCTTTGGTCGTTTGGGCCATTAGTTGTAAGGCATATTAACCAACCAGATCTTATTCCTTGGCAATATTTATTCACTAGAGGAATTACAATTTTCATACTTTTAAATTTTTATATTTTTCTTGAAGAAGGTTTAAGCTTTTATAAAAATTATCTGAAAATTGGATATTCAGGAACTATAGGAGGAACTGGACTTGGAATAGCGATGATAACTTTTATTTGGTCTATAACTAATACTACCGCTGCTATAACATTATTATGTCTTGCCGCAATGCCATTTATAACTGCACTACTTGGCTTCTTATTTTTAAAGGAAAAAGTTTCATTTAATGTTTGGATGTCGATTATAGTTGCAAGTATTGGAATTATTATTATAGCTTGGGGAAATTTCGAAACTGGATCTATATTTGGTGTAATCTTTGGGTTAATTTCTGCGATAGGTTTTTCTGTTTTTTCTGTAAGTTTACGTTGGAGAAAAGAAACACCAAAGTTTACAACAGTTGCATTTGCAGGAGCTTTCTGTGCTGTTGTGTCATCAATTGTGATAATTGAAAATCAGTCAGGTTTTCTATCTTCAAGTCTAAACCAAGGATTATTTTCTTTACATGGCACCTTAGTGTGCTTGGGTTTAATTCTCTATTCAATTGGATCTAAAGCAATTCCTGCGGCGGAGCTTACTTTATTATCATTAACTGAAGTAATAGGAGGCATTTTTTGGGTTTGGCTTCCTATCTTTGGTATTAACGAAGTTCCATCCAATACAACTGTAATTGGAGGATTTATAATATTTTTATCGATAATTTATTATAGTTTAACAATGAAAGAAAATAGAAGATTTATAGCACTAAATTAGATTATTATGGATTACTCAAAATGATTGTTAGTAGTTGGAATGAGTGGGATCCATTAAAACATGTCATTGTTGGAAAGGCAGATGGTTGTTGCATACCTGCTCCTGAACCTGCGCTCGATGCAAAGGTGCCAGAAGAATCGGATATGAGAGGTAAATATGGTCCAAGAACTAAAGAAGCTATTGATAAAGCTAATGAGCTGCTAGATAATTTTGTGAATTTGCTTCAAAAAAGAGGTATTAAAGTTGATAGACCTTCACCATTAAATCATAATCAAAAAATATCAACACCAGATTGGAAAGCAGAAAGTATGTTTGGATGCATGCCTGCTAGAGATATAATTTTGACAGTTGGTAATGAAATGCTTGAAGCAACGATGAGCTATAGATGTAGATGGTTTGAATATTTAAATTATCGACCTTTACTTCAAAGATATTTTAATGAAGATCCTAATATGAGATATGAAACTGCACCCAAGCCAAGACTTACAGATATTGATTACAGAAAAGATTATTTATCTGATAAAATTGGAGTTCAAAAAAGACTTAAATGGACTGAAGATAAATTTTTTGTAACAACCGAGGAAGAACCGCTTTTTGATGCTGCAGACATTTTAAGATTCGGTAAAGATTTAATTGTTCAGCATGGTTTTACAACAAATCTTAAAGGAATTGAATGGTTAAGAAGACACTTCAAAGATCACAGAGTCCATACTGTAAATTTTCCAGGTGACCCATATCCAATACATATAGATGCAACTTTCTCACCAATAAAAGAAGGTTTAATAATTAATAATCCACAAAGAAAACTGCCAAAAAATCAAAGAAAATTATTTGAAAACAACGGTTGGAAAATTATTGATGCAGCACAGCCCGCACATAATTCTCCACCTCCACTATGTTATTCTTCTGTATGGTTATCAATGAATACTCTAACTCTAGACCCTAAAACTGTCTGTGTTGAAAAAAGCGAAGTATATCAATCAGAACAATTAGATAAATTAGGAATGGAAGTTGTACCTGTTGATTTGAGAGATGCGTATGCGTTTGGAGGTGGTTTACATTGTTGTACAGCTGATGTTTATAGAGAAGGAAGTTTAAAAGATTATCTACCAAACCAATAATTAATTTGGATATTTCTTTAAAAAATCAATATATTTAACAATATCTTTGAATTTATCATCATCAATTTCCTTGTAGCTTTTGCCAAACTTACTTTTTACTGATAATGCGATATGCGCATAAGGGTTTCTACCTTTGGGATGTTTTGGGTGATTAGGAAGGCGACCTACCAAATAATCACCAGCTTCCTGAATAATTTTCCATATTTTTTTTGAATTTTCTTCTCTCAAAATTTTAGTTTTTAGTAGTTTTGTCTACGTCAAAAATTTTTAATCTATTTGCTAGTTCTTCTTTTACCTCGTTTTCCACTTCATTTCTTTTTCTTAAAACGTCTAACTCTTTCTGTCTTAGCTTTAATTCTCTTTTTTTCTCATTCTCTTCTTTTATTTTTTGCTGCTCATCAAATTTTTCTTCCCATTCTTTAATTTTAATATTTTCTAAGTTTTTTTGTTTTTCCTCTTCAATCTTAAGCATTTTTAATGCCTTATATTTTCTTCTTTGTTCTTTAATTTCCTTATTTCTTTGATCTTCTTCACGAACTTTAAGATCTATATCTTTTCTATTTTGTTCTTCTTCTCTTAATTTTAATTCTTTTTCTTTTGTTCTTAAGTCTTTAGAGTAAAAGCCTAATTCATCATCTTTTTTAAGAAGTCGATCATTCTCAGTTTTGTGTTTTTCCTCTTTGTGTTTAATATTTTTTTCTCTAATTTTAAGCTCTTCTTCTTTAATTTTTAGTTTGTCGTAGTCTTTCTTTAATTGATCTTCTCTTATTTTTAATTCTTTCTTTTCTTTTATAACTTTATTATTCTCTTCAAGTTTTTTTAACTTGATTTCTTCAATTTTTTTTTGTTCTAAATTTTTTTTATATGAATTATATGCATCACTTAAAGACTGTGCAGTAAACGTTGCTATTTTAGCAAGATTACTTTTTTTTTTGTTTTTTTTAATTTTTATTTTTTTTTTAGTCATTTTTTTAAAAAGATTATTTCATCAAAATTTTAATATAGATACAAGCATAAGATTTTTGTTTGAATTGTAGATTCACAACTTGAAGTAGATTTTTTTCAAAATTATTTATGTTTTTAATTTTTGCTGTTCTTTTTTTTTTATAACCACTCCTTTTCTTTTAAGCATTTTTTCAACTTTTTCTGAATATGGCTCATCTATATGCTCTGTAATAGGATTTAACTCCATACCTAAAGGAGTAATTGTCTGTGGCATAGGAGTAAATTGAGAGTCGGGGTTATCTACTACTTCTCTTATTTTCATTCTGTAAATTCCAAAAAAACCTATGAGCGAATGGAAAATTATTAAATAAACAAAGAAACCATTTGGTCCAAATATATCCATGAAAAAAGAACATGCAAATGGACCTGAAATTGCCCCTAATCCAAACGCAAATTGTAATCCAGCCCCAGCAGCAACAAATTTTTCTTTTGGAATAAAATCATTTGTATGAGCAAAAATTAACGCAAACATTGGTAAACTACTAAAGGAAAATAGCATTACAAAAAAATAAAACCAATTTTTAGATGTTGCTAACCCTTCAGGCATATAAATTTGTGCTGATGCAAAAATCGCACATAATGCAAAAAATGTTGAAGCAAAAGTACAATATACTATTACCAGTCTTCTATCTAAAGCATCAGAAAGCTTACCTATTGGCCATTGAGAAATTGCCCCTGAAATTGCAACCAAAAAAGTTACAATTGATATTTCTAATATAGAAAAGTTCATTGACGCACCGTACACAGCTAATAATGAAAATAACGCTGAGTGAGTTAAGCCACATAATAAAGAACTTACCATTCCAAAGGGTGATGTTTCATATAATTCTTTAAGTTTCATTCCAAGAATTTTTTTGAAAGTAGGTGGTTTTCTTTTTGTAAGTAAAATTGGAATAAGTGAAAGTGACATTATCAAAGAGACTAAAATGAATGGTTGAAAATTTTCTGGTTTGCTGAAATTAATAAAGAACATACCAATGGCCATTGATCCATATAGGACAATCATATAGATAGACAAAACACTACCTCTATTTTTATTACTCGATCTATCGTTCAACCAACTTTCAGCAACTGTATATAATGAAACCATACTAAACCCTGTTACTATTCTAAGCAAAAACCATGATATTGGATTAATAATCACAGAATGAAGAAGAATTATGATCGAAGCAATCGACGCGAACGCCGCAAACACTCTAATATGACCAACTCTTGAAACTAGATTAGATATAGTTTTTGCTCCTGTAAAATATCCTATATAATACCCTGAGAGCATAAAGCCAGTTGATACTAAGCTAAAATTTTCTTTAACAGCTCGTATTCCTATCAATGATCCTTGATATCCATGAGCCAACATTATTAAGCCCATCCCTAAGAATAGTGCCCACGAATTTTTTATAATCTTATTCATTTCTGCTGAGTATGCTTTTTAATCAAAAAAGCAAGTAGTTAATTAAAATTTATGTTTTTTTTATGGCCAGTAAAGAATGAAGTGCAATTGTGATTATTATTATTATACCTCCTATTATAGTTTCAAAACTAGGTCTTTCATTTATTACCATCCAAACCCATATTGGACCAATTATTACCTCTAACAAGAAAAACAAATTAACTTCAGCAGCTGTAATAAATCTTGGAGCAATAGTAACAAGGACAAATGGTATTGCAACACACATTATGCACATTAAGGGCACTATAATAATATCATTGTTAATTAGATTAAAATTTTTTACAAAAATAAATGCAAAAGCTGCAGTACCAAGTTTACCAATTACAGCGGCAGGAACTAAATCTTTATCCTTGGCATATCTTGCAAGATTTGCATTTATTGCAAGTCCAAGAGCGGTTATAAATCCAAATATATCTCCATAAACATTTCCTATTTTTACCGAGTCATAAAATATGAAAGTTACTGACAAAAAAGTAACTATAATTGCAAACCAGGTCTTTTTATCTGGTATATCTTTCAAAAAAAAAGCTCCAAGAAAAGCAGACAACATTGGCGCCATAGCAACCATAATAAGGGTATTAGCAACATTCGTGTTTTGAATAGATATAATAAAAGTTACATTACATACTGAAAAACTTATTGCATAGAAAATACCTGTGTAGCCAATATTTATTAAAGCTTTAAAAAAATTGACTTTATAAAATAAAATTAAACCAAAAAGGACTAATACAAAGGGAATAAAACCTCTATAAAATAGCAATCCCCAAGTCTCTATTTCACTTAATCTTATAAATAAGGAGTCAGGAGTTATAAATAAAACCCCTATAAAAGCAAGCAACGAACCTTTTTTCTGGTCAGATAGATTTTGCATTAATGTACTCTTCTACTTCTTCGATCGTTTTAAGTTTTTCTGAACACGTTTGATTCTTACAAATTAAAATAAAATTTTCTTCATTTGATGTTTTGTAAATAAATGTTCCTATTTCAAAATATTTTTTTATTAATGTATTATAAATTTTTTCAAGATTTTTACTATTTCCATAAAAAGTAAAAGTAATATTATTATTGCAAATATCTAATATTTTTATATAACTAAACATCTGTGAGTAAGCGTTATTAATTGATGAATGAAATGATTTTTTTAAAATATCAATTTTATTTTTCCATGAGATATTTTCTGTAATATTAAATAATTTATTACAAACTAACAAAAATATGCTATTCCCGTTCGGAATATTGTTATCCATAAGATCAATTGGTTCAACAAATAAGTCATTCGAATTCTTGATATTTTTTTGTAATACTTGATTTTCTTCGTTGTAAAAAAGCTCCCAAGCTTTCGCTAGTAATTCACAACTTTTATCTAATGACTTTTTGTCTTTAGTTATCTCGTAAACACTTACTAATAACAAGCAGTAATAAACATAATCCTCTAAAAAAACATCTATTTCCTCTCTTTTCTTATTATAACAATGAAATATATTATCTTTTGTGAGATTTTGAAGATTGTTGAAATACTCCATTCCTTTTTCAAAAATTTTCACATCATCCAAAATTATAGATGATTGCAAAATAGTGTATATCCAATAACTATTTAAGTCTGTTTGAGTTTTATCGTCAAAAAAAGGTTTTATCCTTTTAGATCTCTCATTTAAGAGTTTATTTTCTAAAGTTTTTATAATATTCAATTCGTCAGAGTTTAAAGAGTGATTTAATCTTTCAACTAAAATATTAGAACCTTCAAAATTTCCTATTTCTGAAAAATCATATTTTTTTTTAAATACTTCTAGGTTTTTGTTAAGCGTACTTTGCAAATCTTTATATTTCCAAATATAGTATTTTCCTTCTATGCCATCGCTATCAGCGTCATATGCAGATCCTAATAGTTTATCTTTATTTTTAAACTCATTATTTATAAAATTAATACTTTGTATCAATTTTGACTTAAAATATTTATCTTTAGTTTTTTCTACAAAAAAATTCAAAAGTTTAATAAACAATATATTATCGTATAGCATTTTCTCGAAGTGGGGAACTATCCACTTGTCATCTATGGTATATCTTGAAATTCCTCCTCCAAGTTGATCATAAATTCCTTTAGAGCAAATATTTTTTAAAAGTTTTTCAACTACACTATAAAAGTTTTTATTTTGGTTTTTTAAATAGAAGTAAAATATCGTATCAAAAACATAGAATTGAGGAAATTTAGGAGCACCTTGAAATCCACCATTATCATTATCCATGTATTGCAAAATTTTTTCTGCAAACGGCTCTAAATCTTGATTAAGTACAGCATTTTTTGAATTTATTTCTTTAAAAACCATTTTCATTTGTTTCACTTGTGAAATAATTTTTTCTCTATTTTCTACGTATACTTTTGATACATTTTCTAGAACCTTTATAAAGCTCGGTCTTCCTTGCATTTCTTTTGGTGGAAAATAAGTACCACCTGTAAAAGGTACTGCATTTTCATCCAAAAACATTGACAGTGGCCAACCCCCTTGAGTTCCTGTAAGTATTCCTAAACTTCTTTGAAAAATATAATCTAAGTCGGGTCTTTCCTCCCTATCAACTTTAATATTGACAAATTTTTCATTTAATATTTTTGCCGTATGTTCATCTTCAAAACTTTCATGTGCCATGACATGACACCAATGACAACTTGCATATCCAACACTTAGAAATATTGGTTTTTTTTTATTTTTTGCAAATTTAAGTGAATCCTTATTCCAAGCCATCCAGTTGACTGGATTATTTTCATGTTGTTTAAGATATGGACTTTTTTCGTTTTTAAGTTGATTAACCAAAGCTTAATCCTGACAATGACTGTAAGGCTTTCTAGAAAAAATTTTTTTAACCATTGGTTCAAATTTATCTAGTGTTAAAGATTTATAGTTTGGATCAAATGATAATTGATCATATTTTTCACAAAAATCTACACAAGCTTGATAGTATTTATGATCTTTATATTTATCTCTTTTGTTCCTATCCCCTCCGAAGTGATGTGCATAATAATATGTCTGGAATTCACCATGTTTTTCAATTATCCAATGTGTCCTTTTTGATACATAAGGTTTAAGTACAGATGCCGCATATTCTGAATGATTCATGGGCGCTAATTCATCTCCAATATCATGAAGAAGGGTAGCAACAATCATTTCTTCGCTCTCACCAGCATTTAGAGCTCTAGTTGCACATTGAAGAGAATGTTCTAATCTTGAAACTTTATATCCTTCTAGTGTATCTGTTAATCCTGACATAAATTTTAAAATTCGATCAGCAGTTTTACTAGCATAATTTTTTTCATATTTATCAAGCAAGAGATAATCTGTCTTAGTACCATTTTTCATCTCTGTAAAACTTACTTTTTTCATTAATTATTAGAAGCAGAGCTTAATAAAGATAATTGTGTAACTTTATCTTCTCCAAGCTCATCAATTATTTTCACAGGATAATCACCTGTAAAATGATGATCTGTTAATTGTGGATAGTTTTCATTTCTCCTATTAAACCCCATAGCTTTATAAAGTCCTTCAATAGTCAAAAACTTTAAAGATTTAGCTGTAATTAAATTACAAATTTCTTCAACAGTTTTGTTTGCAGCTAAAAGTTCCTTTTTGGTAGGAGTATCAACTCCATAAAAATCAGGAAATTTTATTTCTGGACTTGCTATTCGGACGTGCACCTCTTTAGCTCCAGCATCATATAACATTTTTACTATTTTTGAAGAAGTAGTTCCTCTTACCAAGGAATCATCTACCAGTATAATTTTCTTATTTCTAATTACAGAAAGATTTGCATTTAATTTTAGTTTAACACCTAAACTCCTTATTTTTTGTGAAGGTTCAATAAACGTCCTTCCTACATAATGATTTCTAATTAAACCTAAATCGAAGCTCATATTTTTTTGTTGTGCGTAGCCTAATGCAGCAGCTGTTCCAGAATCTGGGACAGGAACAACTAAATCAGCTTCTAACCTTTCTTCTTTTGCTAATTCTGCACCAAAATTTTTTCTATATTCATAAGCTGTTTTTCCATTTAAGATACTATCTGGTCTTGAAAAATATATATATTCGAAAACACATGGTCTTATTTTTTTTTGCGGGAAAGGCTTAACACTTTCCAGCTTATCATTTTCAATACAAACTATTTCTCCGTTTTCAACATCTCTAATATAACTAGCTCCGATAATATCTAGCGCACAAGTTTCAGAAGCCAAAACATATGAATTATTTAACTTACCAATCACTAGCGGGCGGATACCAAAAGGGTCCCTTGCAGCTACCAAAGTATTTTGAGTCATCATTACTAAAGCATAACCTCCCTGAATTTGAAATAACGCATCTATTACTTTATCAACTACTTTTACTCTTCGAGATCTTGCAATTAATTTAACTATAGTTTCAGTATCAGATGTAGTATAAAAAATTGAACCTTCTTCAACCATTTTATTTCTTAATTTTATAGCATTTGTTAAATTTCCATTATGAGCAACTCCTATACCTCCCGCATTAGTATCTGCGAAAAAAGGTTGAATGTTTCTTAAAGTTGTTCCACCAGTTGTTGAATATCTATTGTGTCCAATTGCAAAGTTTCCTGGAAGAGTTTTGATTACTTTTTCTTTACTAAAATTATCACCAACTAATCCAAATCTTTTTTCAGAATGGTACTTTAAGCCATCAAAAGAAACTATACCGCATCCTTCTTGACCTCTATGCTGCAATGCATGTAAACCTAAAGCTGTTAAAGCTGATGCATCTGGATTATTACTTATTCCAAATACTGCGCATTCTTCTTTTATTTTAGGATCATATATCTGAAACTTTTTCTTTTGTATTTTCATATTTTTTTTTATCTGGGAATTCTTTTATTAAGTAATTACTACCTTTTTTAACATAATTAAAGGCAAATGATTTATTTGAATCTATTGGCCATTTGTCGTGATTATAAATGATGTTTATTGAAGCAAAAATACATACAGAAATAATATAAGATTTAACGAATCCAAAGAAGAAACCAAAAATAGTATCAACTTTTCCAATTCCAGAATATTTTACTGTTTTTTTTATACCTTTATTGATTAGAAAGATAAGAAAAATAACAATAAAAAAAATACTGACTCCTAGGATTAAATCTAAAATATATTGATTATCAATTGTATCTTTTACAAATGGTTTAAATCTTGGAAAAAGAATTAATGTAATTATGTAAGCTAAAATCCATTTAGCAATTGATAACAAACTTAGCACAAATCCCTTAACGGAACATTGAAAAAGATAATAAATTGTAATCAATATATACAGTAGATCAAACAAAGATAACAAATTATAAATATCTTTCAAAGTTTCCATTAAATATACTTAATTTTTATCAAAAGGTTTTACTAAAAGAATTAGTGATGGCAATAAAGTTAATACAGAAATCATTGCAAGCAACATGGCTATACCTGTAAATATTCCGAAATAAATAGTAGGGATAAAATTTGAAAAAACTAAAATAGAAAAACCAAATACAATGGTTATAGATGTATTTAAGATTGCTACACCCACACTCGAATGGCATATTTGGATAGTTTTTTTATAATCTTTTGTTTCAGCAAATTCTTCTTTAAATCTATATATGTAATGTATGCTATTATCGACAGCTATACCTATTGTTATAGCTGCAATAGTTATTGTCATCATATCAAGTGGTATACCCAAAATTCCTATAATTCCTAAAATAAAAAAAGCTGCGATAAAATTAGGAACAACACCAATCATCGAAATTTTTAAATTTTTGAACAAAATTATGAACATAGCAAATATTCCAATCATAACAAATCCAAGAGTTAGTATCTGTGATTTAAATAGACTTTGAAGCAAATTATTAAAGAGTATCAAAACCCCAGCTAACTTATATTCATTTTCTTTTAAATTTAATTTATTCTTTAAATCGTAATTAATTTTATTTAACAATTCATTTCTTCTTAAATTTTTTTGAGAATCTTTTATTCGGAGACTAATTCTTGCTTCATTATCTTTTATAGAAATATAAGGGTCAACTATTTCTTTTTTGATTGATTGAGGTATTTTGGTATATAAAACCCCCATCTCTAAAGTTCCAAGTGTTTTATTGTTATTTAGTTGCGTCGCAACATCAATTATAGATGCAAAAGATAAGACTTTTCCTACCTCAGGTAAACTGTCTAAGTAATTATGGACCCTGTCAATTTTATCAATTTTATCTTTAGTAAACCAATATTTT
>MDTB01135955.1_pt1 | contig 12239 bp, 16 predicted proteins | sample 811161 | NCBI WGS metagenome assembly MDTB01 (sample SAMN05326650, study PRJNA326480) | marine metagenome | isolation source: seawater | place: Mediterranean Sea | collected 2009 | reverse complement strand
ATGGATTGTGCATGAGCAAGTGAACCTATCGTAATGAAACTGTCGGCGAAAATGCCAGTGAATTTCCCGGACCATGCAAGGGATACGCAAGTCATGCCCTCAAACTCATTCCCGCTTCTTTTGTTCCGCTGGACCATCTTCTCGATGATGCTGTTCAGTGGCTGCAGTTCTCTCGAAACTCCGACCCCTCGCTCGGCTTTGAATTATTTCCGTGATGGCAATACTGCTTATCAGAAGCGGGACTATCCAACAGCCATCTGGAACTATCGCCAGGCCATCGTGCTGGATGATGAAACACCAAGCTTCTATTACAATTTAGGATTGGCCTATTTCCAATCAGGAGATTACGAACAAGCCCTGGGTTCTTTTGAGAATGTACTGGAGATGAAACCTGATCAAGCAGACGCTCATTATAATGCAGCGCTGGTCTATTACCGAATGCGCAACAGTGACAAAGCCAACCGTCACTACAACCGCTACCAGATCCTGATCGAGCAGCAGTCTCCTGAAGATCCAAAGTCGGTTGCTGAGACAGATGTGCCAACTCCATCCGTACCTCAACGGCTGGTCTCTGCGGCTGGGGCAACTCCTCCACCTGAAATGATTCAGCAAGTCAAACAGCAACTCCAGCAAAAAATTAACGCTAATCCAGGAGCACAGACTAGACAGCCAGCCACACAAATGAATACTTCGATTCGACGTCCGGTACCGAGTAGCCCAGCCAAGACCTCCATACCAGGTTGGGATTGAATGATGGTATCAGGGCACTGCTACATTCCTACTATTCATCTATCCCAGACCTGAAAGTCTGCGTTCCTTCCGGAATCACTGATGCTGCGTCGACCAGCCCAACCAGGTGTCATTTTTCAACATCAGCAGGATCGCCAGCTACCTGCAGCAACCTCTCAACTGCTCCAGCTCTGCCAATTGCTCTATCAGCATGGTTTTTTCTTCGAAGACTGCCAACTCACAGAGTTGGAACGCTGTGAACAAGTCCTGCAGCGCTTTTTTGGTCTAAATCTTTCCTGGTGGCCACAGCTGGCGCCACGACCGCGACTTCAGCAGTTTCTTGATTTTGCTACTCGTTCCCAATGGGATGTGCAGATGGCCCAACAACAACTGTTGCGCAAGATTCGTCGCGTTTTTCAGCAGCTGAATCAGAATGCTCCTCAACCACAGACGCTGCGCCGTAGCCTGATCCAAAGTAGCCAGGGTCGTCCGACTCCGCTACTCAGTGATTTTCTGATTTTCCTTGAGAGCTATCATCATCTTGTACTGCAGGGAGATACGCAGTCGATTGCCGATGAGGAAGAAGAAATTCCTGACCGTCAATACAGCGTTCGAGATATCCTCAAGCTGCGTCGGCAGATGGAAGAGCGGTTGGAACAACGTGCCTTCGTCAAGACAATTGTCTCCCAGATCAGCTTCCAGCAAGGCCTGCGCGAGGAAGATTTCCTCAACCCAACCACACGTCGTCAGCTCTTCCGAGACAATCCCAATCGACCCAAAGAAGATCCCAATCGCCTTGTTGATTGACCAGTCATTAAGTGGTTTGCTCGCCCAGTAAAAATTTTCTCTTGACAGACTGTTAGCACTCAAATAGATTGAGTGCTAACAAATAGTTGAGGGCATCAAAATAATTTGAGTGCTCCTCACAATACTTCCTCTTTTTAGGAGAGAATCATGTATCCCATCACCGTTCGCAACAGCACTATTCCGTTACGCAACCTCATGGAAGAATTCTTTGGTGAGTCCGCCTGGCCAGAGACTTTTGGAGAAAAAGGCACACGACGTTTCTCACCTGCGCTAGATTTGCAGGAAGATGAGACCACCTACCAACTTCAAGTAGAACTGCCCGGGTTGAACAAGGAAGACGTAAAAATTTCCTTAAATGGGCGAGTGCTTACGATTCAGGGAGAAAAAAAGAGTTCTCATGAAGAGAATAGAGAAGGTGTATTGCGTGTGGAGCGCAATTACGGCAATTTTCAGCGCCGGATCCAGTTGCCACAGGCAGTGGCCATGGAAGGTAGTCATGCCGAGATGAAGGATGGGGTGCTGCAACTGCGTCTACCCAAGCAACAGCAGGCTGAGATGCGCCAAATCCCGATCAACTGAGTCGGTGCCAAGGTGGGCTGATAAATAAGTATCAGCCCGCCATTCGGGGGTCAGCGTAGGACTGGCCCCCTCTCTCGCAACTTATTTTTTTACCTTACCAAGGTCGCGAATCTTATCTCGTACGTCACTCAGCAAGTCTAGCATCGTTGCCGAAGGAATCCCATCAGGCCAATCCATAAAATGCAAAAAGTATTTTTGCAAAATATCCTTCCGCAGACCACGTTCTCGCCAGATTGCATGAATGCCACTGACATCTGGGGAGAGAGGTCGTTCGTCCAAGTCTTTCCCCTGTAGAAACTTGAGAACACTATCGGGGTAATCAAGAATCATATTGCGAGAGGTCTCTTCGGTGATCGGACCCTTACCAAAGACGATATCGTTCTCATCAGGTAGGCTGTTGACACGATATCCTTCCGGTTCTGGCAAGCCCTCACGCATTTCTGGTGTCAATGTATCTGCCATTCTGGATCTCCTGAAAACATTAGTATTTGACCGCATGTCAAGTAGCGGTTCAAGATCATAAGTTTAACGAAGGAAATAATCGGGAGCAAGCGGCTGTATACAGTGGCTTTGAATTTGTTCGACTTACTGCTTGATCCCTGATATGCCACCGTCTAAGATGCCGCAAAGACACGCAATCGCTCTGCCATTCATCCTGGTGTAAAGTTTCAAATCTAGCATTTCTCTTGGAAAAGCCACTGGATGCACTATTTCCTCGGATGTCCTGAGTGGTCACGTCCTGAATGGAAGGGCGGCCTACTGCCAGCACGAACCCGATCTAAAGATTTTCTAGCGGGCTACGCTCGAGTCTTTAACACGGTGGAGGGAAACACTACCTTCTACGCTCTGCCCCGCCCAGATGTCGTTGAGCGTTGGAAAGAATCAACTCCGCCCAGCTTCCGCTTCTGTTTCAAGTTTCCCCGCAGCATCAGTCATGACCGAAAACTGGAAAATACAACAGAGTTGACTAGAGAATTCCTCCAGCGGATTGCTCCCCTGGAGGAACGGATTGGCCCGATTCAACTACAACTCTCTGCAGACTTTGGTCGCAACCGTTGGCCACAGCTTCAACAATTCCTGCTCCAATTGCCTTCAGACTTTCGTTATGCCGTTGAGGTACGCAACCTAGCTTACTTCGATGAGCAGGAAATGGAGATGGAGTTGGATACGTTTTTGCGTCAACGCCAGATGACTCGGGTACTTTTCGATACCCACAAGCTGATGACTTCTCAGAATAACGACTCCACCACCATCGAGGCAAAGCGCCGCAAGCCCAGGTTGCCTGTGCGTTTCACAGCAACGAATGAACTGCCGCTGCTACGCTTTGTTGGGGATCCCCGAAATGAGGTTAATTACCCAGTTTTACGAGATTGGGCCCAGCGAGTAGCCAATTGGATACGCCAGGGTTTCACTCCCTTTATTTTTCTGCACACCCCAGACGATGTACTAGCTCCTCAACTCGCGCGAGATTTTCATGGCTTTCTGCAAGAACAGCTTCCAGAGTTACCACCTCTACACGATTTCGCTGGGGAAGTTCCTCAACCTGGTGAGCAACTGAGCTTGTTCTGAGAAGACGATGCTAATCAGTTTGGCAACGGCAGCGCTGGAGCCACCAATTGTCCAGACTTCAGATAGAGCAGGGCTCCGTTTGGACTAATCTTTGGAGAGTGGCTGGATCCGGGAGGGCTGCGTAGCCAGCTCCCCTTGGAGTATTCGCCGTGCTCATCGGCAAAGTCGCCTTCCAGCACAAGAATTTCTTCTCCGCCCGCATGAAAGTGAAACTGCGCTTGTAGGTCAGGCTCCAGACGCATCAACACGGTTCGGACACCGTGAAATTCATGAAGGAGCTGAACTTGGATGCCTTCCTGACGTCCGAGTTCCCAGCTACCCTGTTCAGTTTGTTGACAGACGGTTTGTGCGTCACCGGGATTGAACTGCCAGAGCTTGACGAAGATAACGCAGCCTGGTTCGGAAAAAGGAGTGTGAGTAGTTCCGGGAGGATTGCGCAGGTAGCTTCCGGATGGGTAGTGCCCATGCTCATCGGAGAAGACGCCCTCCAGCACAAAAATCTCTTCACCACCTCCGTGCGTGTGGACAGCAAAGTAGCTACCAGAAGCATAACGCACAATGCTCGTTGCTCTGGCAACTTCCTTTCCTTGGCGGTCCAGTTGGCGTCGCTCCACTCCAGCAGCTGGTGAAGGCGACCAGGGCATTTTTTCAGTATGCAAAATCACTCGCTGTGAAAAATCAGTGTGCAGTTCCATATCTCACGCTCTTGTTAAAAAGTGCAGGTCTCCTTGAGCTTTACACCTCAACTGTTGTTTGAAGACAACCATTTGCTGGTCATTGAAAAACCGGTAAATCTACTCTCTCAGGCGGATCACAGCGGTAGCCCAGACCTGCTGAGTCTGCTCAAGGACTGGATCAAGCAACGTGACCAGAAACCTGGTCAGGTATTTTTGGGACTGGTGCAGCGCTTGGATCGCCCTGTGGGCGGAGTAATGGTCTTTGCCAAGACCTCCAAGGCAGCATCACGATTGGCAGATCAGGTTCGTCAACGGACTTTACAGAAAACCTACCTGGCTGTAGTGGCTGGCGTGGTCGATCCACCTGAGTGGACCCTTACCGACTGGCTTCAGAAGGATCGTCACAGCAACACAGTTCGGGTCGTTGAATCCGGAGTTTCTCAAGCCAAGCAAGCGATTCTCCACTATGAGCGGATTGCCGTTCATGCAAATAAGAGTCTGCTACGTATCCAATTGGAAACCGGACGCTCTCACCAGATTCGGGTGCAACTGGTGCATTGTGGACACCCTCTCTTGGGCGATCACAAGTATGGTCAAGCTCGTAATTTATCTGGGCCTGCGCTCTGGTCACATCAACTACAGTTCCAACACCCAATCCTTCGTAAATTCCTCCTTTTCACCAGTTCTCCTCCAAAGACTAAGCCCTGGCAGGATTTTAAATCAGTTTAGCTCATTCTCCCTTGTCAGCAATATCTGGGATTATTTTTACCTATTACTAAAGTTGTAGGGCAAAGGGAAATTCAACTGTTGATATCAATAGAACAGATCCTGTAATTTGATAAATTGTAGACTCTGCGATTTATTCAGCATAAAATTCTGTGCTGTATGAATGACCATACTAATGTTGTGGAAACAATTAGAATAAGAGAAATGAATAGTCGAATGTTAATAAGAGCACTTAGTATCAGCATTGGAGTTTTATTTTTCTCCACGACCATTCCATCAAATTCAAATGCTTCCTCATTAAACGACAAGAATGCTCAAATCCAAGTGATTGTACTTTCAAATCTAGGCCCTGGGCTTAGTTTTAGTTATAGATTCAGTGAAAACTTATGGCTTAATTTTGAAGGACAATCTCTATCTAGAAATATGTCTGAAGATTCAAGTGATGGTTCGACTACTGAAAAATCTGGGTTTGACAGTCAAACCTCATATCTGAATATCAGATATTACCTTGCAGCTCTTGCTGATAGTGTGTTTTTTCAAACTGGATTGGTTAATCGGGATTGGGAAGCGAAGAAGGAGATTGACAGCAGTGGAAGCGGTGAAAGAGAGGCCGTTTACAGGGTAGATTATCCAGAAGATGGATATAATCTCGGAATTGGTAAAAACTGGATTTTCAATAGTAGTCTTACTACATCAATAAATCTTGTAAGATTAATAACTAGTGAGCCATCAATAAACTATGAAATTGGAAATAATTGGGAATGTAACAGCGCTTGTCAGGCGGATTTTGAGAGCGATGTAAATAAGTATTCCCCAAAATATGTAATATTTTTAAATGTTGGTTATATTTTCTAAATTACAACTAACATTTTCTTTACTCTAAACAATCTAACAACACAACCTTTCTTCAATCCATCTCAACTTTTCTTTCCCCAACCCCTGACCATCATCTGCGTGGTACAACTTCCGTAAAGTTCCATTCGCCCTGTGATGGACCTTTCATAAATCGGATAGAATTCAGTTGTCTGCAACAGCAGTTTGGTTGCTACGAAAACCCTAATCGATTCTCCATCAATCCATTTCCACAGAACTAGGCAGGCTGTACTGCGATAGGGTCGCCACGGTTAGGTGATGGTCTCCATTTGCAATGCACTCATATCTTCTTTCTTGTACAGCAGTCGGATTGCTTTTTTCAGACTGACATCTCCTCAGAAAAAGACATCTGGATGGTGGAGTTAAAACAGCGCAAAGATACTGGCGCTCCAGATACCAATTCCGTTAAATCTTTGTAGTGTCTCCAGTACGTCTTTGGAAGACATTTCTCTCAGTTCATCAATCAGGTTGGGATGTTCATCAAATGCTTGGCGATCAGCGTAATGTACTGCGGCTTGGCGTTAGAGAGTCCACAGGCCAGTAGTTGCTCCCTGAAAGAACAGAGAATTATGGTAGGTGCGATGACGGAATCCTCAAAATTTTGCTTTAACCTGCGATAGATGGTGTAGGCTGCAGCGCTGGAGAGTTGTTGTCCAGTGATGATGCGGATCAATAACTCAAAGTTGGCTTCTCATGGTTCTAGGAGTTGTCGTTGCAGGTGCTGGATCACTACTCGCAGAACCAGACCTTACTCTGAGAAGTGCTCAAGTCCTCTGTCAAAATGGAAGGTACTCACGTTGGGTCTCTTGGGAGCTGGTTTCTGAGCGAATCTTTCTTCCCTCTCCTTGGAGGAGAAGGTACCCATCAGGATAGATGATTGGCATCACACAGTGTTTATTTTATGCCCTCACTCCACTGTCTATGATGATCCCTCCTCTCCCGCTGGGCGAAGATTTTTCAGGAGTTGTCAATCCTTTGTATGCTAGCGTTGTCAATGGACGAGGGCTTATCTGGACCCCTAGATTTGTGTAGGAATCGGAGTTTTTTCAGGAGATTTTTGGGAAGTCTTCATTGAAACAGTGAGCAATTCATTTAATGTTTTGCTGTCATCTTCGCCTACCAAGATAGACTCGCTGAACAGCCTCATTGTCCAATAAGTTTGCAGATGTGTCGGTCACTTGAATTTTTCCATTTTTGAGTAGATAGCCTCGGTCTGCGAGTTGGAGAGCTAGGTGGGCGTTCTGCTCGACTAGCAGGATTGTCATTTGTTGCTGCTGATGAATTTGGCACAGGATCTCGAAAATTTGCTGCACGATCATGGGAGCCAGTCCGAGAGATGGTTCATCGAGCAATAGCAGTTGGGGGCGTCCCATCAGGGCTCGAGCGATAGCCAGCATTTGTTGCTCACCACCGCTGAGGGTGCCTCCGAACTGTGACTGTCGTTGGTGCAGGATCGGAAAGAGTTCCATCATTCGCTCCAAATCCTCTCGGACATGTTCCTGATCCTGGCGCAGATAGGCTCCTATTCTCAGATTTTCCAGCACGGTGAATTCTGGGAAGATGCGTCGACCTTCGGGGACTAGACCGATACCCAGTGCTTTGATCTGATCCGGAGTCAGTTGCTGAATCGATCTTCCTTTCCACAGAATCTCTCCTTGGCGGGGCGGCACCAGTCCAGCGATGGCCATCAACAAGGTAGTCTTGCCAGAGCCATTGCTACCCAGAATGGTCACGATCTCACTCTGTTTCACATAAAGAGAGATGTCCTGGAGAGCGAGGATGTTACCGTAAGCACTTACCAAGTTGCGCAGATCCAGCATCATGAAGTGGCCTGTTCCCCAAGATAAGCTCGGATCACATCAGGATGCTGGCGAATCGCCTGCGGTGAGCCTTCTGCGATCTTGCGTCCATGATCCAGCACGATGATTCGGTCTGAGAGCTTCATTACCAGCTGCATGTCATGCTCAATCAGCAGGAGAGTCAGCTGAAATTCTTTCCGAAGCTCTACCAGCAGCTCGTTCAGTTCTTCTGTCTCCTGCCGATTCATGCCAGCTGCAGGTTCATCAAGCAACAATAGAAAGGGATCGGTAGCCAGCGCCCGAGCAATCTCTAAACGCCGTTGGGCTGCATAGGGTAAACTATCCGCAGTTACCTGAGCATACTGTTCCAGCTCCAGACGCTGCAGTAGTTGGAAGGAATCTTCACGAATATGCTGTTCTTCTGCTCTGGTACGTCGATCTCGCAGGAGCACACCCAACATACTAGCCTTGGTGCGGATTTGACGTCCCATCATTACGTTCTCCAGCACACTCTGTTTTTCGTACAGTCGGATGCTCTGAAAGGTGCGAGCCACCCCCAGCTGGGCGATCTGGTAGGGCTTGAGGCCGTTCAGTCGTTGTGTTTGATGATTGGGAGGATACAGGTGAATTTCACCAAGATTTGAAGGTAGAAAGCCCGTTATACACTGAAAGCAGGTTGTCTTGCCGGCGCCGTTGGGACCAATCAGCGCGAGAATTTCTTGGGACTGGACTTGAAAGCTCAGGTGCTCCAAAGCACGCAATCCACCAAATTCAAGCGTCAGTTGATCCACTTGGAGTACGGTAGAATCTTGTGAAGGGTGATGCTCACTCATGTGTGGTAATTCCAGCAAATGATCAAAATTTGCAGATTTTCTTGCCCTATTTCTGCCAAAGCCCGGTATGATGAGTGCACACTAGCCGACAATTCCATCCGCCTTGTTATCTTTTCTTGCAGGAGTCGCATGAATCCAATCGTGGTTGTTGATGATGAACCGGCTATCCGTAGTAGTCTGGCCGCCGTACTCGAAGATGAAGGCTACCCCGTACGCTGCTGCGCACATGCGCGGGAACTCTACGACGTTCTGAAAGAGCAGCCGATGTCCCTGGTGCTATTGGACATCTGGCTTCCCGGAGAAGATGGGATGGCGATCCTCAAGAACCTACGAAACGAACAGCCTGAGCTGCCTGTGATCATGATGAGCGGACACGCTGGGATTGAAGCTGCCGTCAGCGCAATCAAGCTGGGAGCCCGAGATTTTCTGGAAAAGCCACTGCACCTAGATGTGTTGTTAGATAAGATCACGGGTGCCTTACAAGCCGCTCAACCGGACCAAGAAGCGATTCTACCTTCCGACATCCGGATCGAGACAGCCCCCTACCAGCCAGCAACCAATCTTCAGTCCGTGGAGCTACGCAAATCCGGACGTCCCCAGCGCACTCTTGGCGACAATGTAGTCCTCAACGGTACTGGCCTGCTCAGTGGTCGCAACACAGGTATCATCCTCAGTCCAGCAACTCCAAACAGTGGAATTCAGTTTCAAACCCTTGATGGTATTGCGATTCCTGGCAGAATTACCAGCCTAGAAGATTACCAGCATGCACAGAGCCAGCAGAGCTTTACCGCTAACTCTACGGTGCTGGCTCGGGAGAATCGACGTGTCCGCACGGTGGAGCACCTGATGGCAGCTTTGTCGATGGCTGGGCTGGACAATGTGCTAATCAAGGCCGACGAGGAGATCCCAAATGTGGACGGCTCGGCTCTCGATTTTGCCCAATTGCTTGACGAAGCAGGAACCGTGGATCAGGATGCCAAGGTGACAGAAGCGGTGATTTGCGAAAAACTCAGCATTGGTGAAGAAGACCCTGAACAGAAGTATCTCTACGTGGAGCCCTATGATGGTTTCGAAGTAACAATGCGGGTCAACTACCCACCACCGATTCTAGAGCAGCAAATGACCTTCAACGCAGAGCAGAATTCCTTCCTGAATGAAATTGCGCCAGCCCGCTCCTTCAACACCTTCCAGAATATCGACATGGCCCAGAAGATGGGCAAGGTTGGCAGTGGCTATCTCAACTCGCATATCATCATTTATGACGGCAAGGTGATCAACACCGAATTGCGCTTTGCGGACGAGTTTGTCCGCCACAAGATCCTTGATTTAATTGGTGACCTGTTCCTGCTGGGCTATCCACTGCGCGGTCGGGTAGTGGCCAACATGACCTCCCATGGTTACAATCAGGCGCTGGTTCAGAAGATGTACAGCTGCTTTGCCTGATCAGGCAGAGCGCAACACCTGCTGCATCTCGTCAAAGATCGCAGGTGCTCCAACGATAAGATCCAGACCATAGAGTTCTGGTGGAACGTTGGGGGGCACCTCGCCGATATGGCCAATCTTTCCGCCGGCTTCCTGAACAACCAGCTGAGCTGCTGCAAAATCCCAGGGACTGAGCGTCTCAAAAAAACCATCCATCCGTCCCGCCGCAATCCAACAGATATCCAGAGAGGCCGCTCCGATACGGCGGATGTCACCACAACTCTCCAGCATCTTCTGAAACTTTGGAATCAGCTTGGGTCGCTCCTCTCTATTGTAGGGAAAACCGGTACCGATCAAGGCGCTACGCAACTCTGTCTGCATAGTGATTTGCAGTCGTTTTGTGTTGAGATAGGAACCTTCTCCCTGAATAACGTGAAAGAGTTCTCCGAGGAAGGGACAGTAGACGGCCCCAACTCTCACCTGGCCTGCTTCTGCATAAGCGATGGAGACCGCGCACATCTGATGATTACGGGCGTAGTTGACAGTTCCATCAATCGGATCAATGATCCACAATTGGCTCTGCAGCAACCCTGGTGAAGAATAATCGGGCGCTAACTCTTCTGAGAGAATCTGGTGTTCTGGAAAGCGTTGTTGAATGCGACTGCGGATCAGCTGGTCCGATTTCAGGTCTGCAGAAGTGACTAACTCCTGATGGGTCTTGTAGTTGAGTGAAACGGTTTGCTGTTCACGTTCCTGGCGAATTAAATTTCCCGCTTCATGAGCGATTTCTTGTGCAAATTGAGCTATTTCCTTCCAGTCCGACATGAGGTCTCAGTGTAGTGGTTATGAAGTTCCTTCCTGTAGCAGAGTGACTAGCTCACAGCGTTGGCAACTCTGGTGGAAGTTGGTGTAAAAGTCCTTGGCAAGCTGCAGCATACCTTGTTGCATCGAGCAGCTGCCCCGGTTCAGATTCCTGATGCTGTCGAGCATAAGCCAGGAAAAAGGGAAGCAAGCCGTTGTCCAGAGCAGCACCTGTCGCTGTTCTCCCAGCAAATGCTGATCAGGCAAGACCGTTGTCTGGGCGAAGCTAGCACATTTGTGTCAAGGTTCCCAGTCAGGGGTGTGGCTCCAGCGTTTTCAATTGTTGTAGCCAGAAAGTCAACAACTCGAGTAGAGTGACTCGTTGAAGGTCATGAAACCTGCCCAAGAGCAGACGTTCCAGGCGTCCCTGGGGCTACCGGCTCTCCCGAGGTGGAGCACTCAAGCGATCGTTATTCTCCAAGCGTTCCCAGAGTTGGCACCAGTGGGCGTGTTTTCGGTGCAGATTATAGCATTCGGTGGAGTCTCTGGAAACAATCTACACAGTTCAGCACAAGCGCTACGTGGAGGTTGACGTAGCCATGATTGAAATAGTATCCCAAGCCTGTGCTGACCAAGGTAGGCGTTGTGCCAAATCGGCAAAGGGTATGCTCCAGTTGGGAACTCCTAGTGCAGCAAACAAATTGTGGTGCTGCAGTTCCTCTGGTTCTGCAGTATCCCAAGCCTGTTGAATAGGCTGCATCTTTTGTTGTAGTAGAGTTGTTCGGTAGCCTCCTGCATAAGCAGGTGCAGACGTTGCTAGCCAATTTCAAGCAATAAGCTACCGCAGTGTCCGGGTAAGTGATCGTACTCCTTAAGCAGTGCAGCACCATCAGGTACAAGTTGCTCCCACTTTTTTGGCAATTGGGTAGCCATTTTGACGATTGAGATCATCTGTCCGTCTTCACGAACCAATGGAGGAAGCTGGGGGTTGTGATAGAGTACCACGTGCAGGATCATCTGTTGGTATGCGAGATCGTCGGAGTGCCCATGCACCTGCCCAAGCCGAGTGGGAGTATGAAAATCGAGCGCTATAAAGCTGTTGATTGCCCAGGCACAGACAGGTTTCCAGAAAATCTGGACCAGCGCCAGAATTGAGCCAGCCAGGAAACTCGACTCGAAGTTGTTCACCGGTTGTGGTCTGAAACTCTGTGGCAACAGGTAGACACCAGAGTGTCTTTAGCAGCTGTTCAGGAGCGCGCTTTTCTGGCATGGTTGAAATGAGGTTTCAGTCGTCAGTTGACCAGCGCCAGTCAGGACGAGTGCTACCAGGTTGCCAGAGCAGTTCGGTTTCATCCAGCTTGGCTGTGACCCAGCGACCAAAGACGAACAAGGCATCAGAGAGGCGGTTGAGATATTTCAGAATT
>MDTB01109558.1_pt1 | contig 12239 bp, 10 predicted proteins | sample 811161 | NCBI WGS metagenome assembly MDTB01 (sample SAMN05326650, study PRJNA326480) | marine metagenome | isolation source: seawater | place: Mediterranean Sea | collected 2009 | reverse complement strand
GGTGGGCCCACCAATTAAATCAATAAGGTTGACTCCCGCGCAAAAGCAACCCAATCATTTTAGACCAGTAAAATAACTGAACAACTATTGAAATTTTGCTGTCAATTTACTAATTTCAGCTCGAGTGCTACTTCGTTAAGCTGGTAATGAAGATTGAAAAACACCGATATCTCACAATCGCTCATTTAGGGCCACTCCCTTCAAAACATCCATAACCAGATGATCTGAGCATATTTTAATGAATATAAAATAAGGAACCCCGGACTGTAAAATAAAGTTTAGCATTCAGCTAGAATATCAGAGGTCTTAAAGCACTATGCATCATGGGTCAATATTAATTGCAAATCCTAAGTTCCATAGTAGGTGGATAGCTATAATTTTCGTGCTCCTATCATACGCGTGCAGTAATCCCCCAGCTTCAGACCCTGTTTTGCTTGAAGCAATCCGCTGGTATACAGGTGAGGCCGGTGTTATAGATAACGAAAGAGCAAAAAACATGTTGGAGCGAGCAGCTGAAGACGGAGATGCTTTATCCATTATGTGGTTAGCCCGTGTGCACTCCACGGGCCGCATGAATTACAAAACCGATAAAGCCAAGGCTGCTGCACTTTCTAATTCAGTCATCGGCAAGGTCGAAATAATGGCTAGAGCCGGAAATGCAGAAGCTAATTTCCTCATGGGCACAGCTTATGCTGAGGGTTTGGGTAAGCTACAGAGTTCACTGGAAGCGGTGAGATGGTACAAGCGTGCCGCAACTATGAATGTCACTCTTGCTCAACACAACATCGGAAATGCTTATGCGTCAGGTACCGGCGTAGCTCAAAGCGATAAAAGGGCGGCGCACTGGTGGTTAGTCGCTGCAACAAAAGGGGACGCGATACCTCAATTGCGTCTTGGAGAGATATATGAAGAGGGAATAGGGGTAAAACAAGACCTACTGATCGCTATGCACTGGTATCAAGAATCGGCTAAACGCGGTAATACTGAAGCGGCGGCAGCATTGCGTAAACTTCAAGAGAAATAGATGCATGTAAGGAAATTTACTAACTTATTTAGTGCGCTTTCATTGGGAAAGATCAAGATCACTTTTAATGGAGCATCTTATTATTGTCACCCGACCGAAAAGATTTGGAAGCCCATAAAGATTCATGTTCATCAATAAACTTTATATCGAAACCAAATTATCTCAAATCCATATTTACCAGTCAGGGTGTCACTAGTGCTTTCCAATACTATAAGTATCTTCTCAACTTTTACTCATATTGCCGTGATAGCCTGTCCCTTTTTTGCGTATTGTGCGCGCCGAATAAATACCAACACGATCAAAATTCTAACACCACATGGAATAGAGGGTAATTGACTATCCACTTAATGGTTACTGAAAGCGCACCGCATCTGAAGTTTCTTACTCCTTTGGTTTTAATTCTACTAGTAATACCTAGTGTTTGCCGATCCCAAAATATTTACAGTCAAGATACCTCTCAATTTACTCCACAGATCGAGTTCTTTATCGAGCAATTTGACAATTTAGAATCACCACTAAGATTCGATAAAAACCTTCCACTAGATATGCTTTCCGATTTTGCGGAAAGCTACATGGCTCAGAAAGACTATGATTATGCCGCGCAAATTCTGGAACGAATGCTATTCATAGAAAGGGGCAGATCTGGTTTAAAAAGTATCACAATACTGCCCATACTTGATAAATTGACAGAAATTCACTTTTTGTTAGGTCATTGGGAAGCCAGCGCTAATTATCTTGATCATGCTAGGTTCATAACGACTAGTAATTTTGGTCTTCATTCAGAAGAAGCGCTTACCATAATGGAGAGGCAGGCTAATCTGAAGATGATTGAGTTTTACTCAGGGAATGAAAAAGAAGATCCAGAGAAGGTTTTGAAAGCAAGGAAGCTACTTTCTGATACCGCCCTCATTGCGCAAGACCTGTACCAAGATAAAAGTGAGGAGGCAGACATTTGGCACTATAAGCGCGCATTGAGTTTAGCTGAATTAGTTAGAATAATTCATAGCAGCCAGAATATTCTCATAAGCGATTTTGCAAAAGGTCTAGTAAGGCGAGATGGCCCCATGAGATTCCATGGCGCTAGCCGCTATAGTAATGTTATTGGTGAAGGCTACCTACGCCAAGCGCACAGTCACATCCAAATGATACAAGATAGCGCGCAGGTGCGAGGTGACGACGAAATTGCAGCCCTAGCTGAACTTTATAAAGGAGATTTTAATCTACTTAGTGGGCGCGGATCGGGAAGGCAACAATACAATAACGCGCGCACGGGTTTCTTAAAGGCAGGAATTCCGCGTAAAAAAATACAAGAGCTTTTTGCTACACCCGTTCCAATTCCAGTACCCGAGTTTTTCATGAGCCTCGAAGAACTCTTAATTTACCAAAGGGGACGATCTCAACCAAGCAAGTACACAGGTGGCGCGACAGTATTCCAAATTACAAGTGATTGGCATTCAAAGATGCAGAAATTTTTCAACCATGATTACTGCAGTGCACTTTCACAATTAGGGTTAGAATTGCAACACATAGAGCTTAAAGTGAGCATTAGCAAGCTGGGGAAAAGCGCTATCAGTGATATGGGGGGTGGTCACTCTGCAGACCCAGTAAACTTACGTGCACTTAGTGCCATGAGATTTAGACCAATTTACCACGAGGGAAAATTACATGCAGTAAGGGATTTCAATATCCGCTACAGCTTTCTCAAACATATGAGATGATAATTATTGTTGTCGTTTGCGACATGCTCTTTTCAACAGACCATGGAACACGAATTAACCCGAAAATATCAAAACGAATTACGATGCCTCAAAAAATAAATGAGCTCTCGACCTAATTACAATTTGCAGTTAGATCGATTAGATAATCGGCAATCGAGAACTTTTAAAATTAGTCCTAAATATACTGGCCTCGTCTTGAATAATGCAGCTTCCTTTCTCGGTACTAGCTGACCTCGATACAATCCTCGTCTGATTCTTAGAAACAACAGTATCGCATTGATAATTGACTGCGACTCTCTGCCGGCGATCTCTATCCACACCACTTACCCCCATCCAAGCCCATAGAACTCTATGGCAAAGAATGCGTTAACGCTTGTGATCAAAAGCCACATAAATCTTTATGCGCATACTGCTCAAGAATGCCAGATACCACCGGTTCAAAAAACGCTAAATAATGGCGCGAATATATTCTACTAATCTTAGCAATGCTTCATTCGTCGTTCGCGTGTCGTAACGCAAATGAATACCGACAGTTCCGAGTTTTGGAAATTTGTCTGAATTTTGAAGTATCCGGAGAGACTTTGGCACAGTGCTTTTAGCCAAAACTGTAATACCAAGCCCTTCATTAATGGCGGTTTGTATTCCAGTTAAGTCACTATTGGTATATGTAATTCTCCAGTCGCCACCAGATTTCCTTAGTCGCTCCAAGGCGCGCGCTCGATAGACGCACGGTTCTGGGGCTAGCACTAAGTTCACCGGGGTCTGCATATGGGTATTATGATTAGTTCCGCTCACCCAAACCAGCTCATCTTCTTTAAGGCAAGTCGTGCGCTTTCGAGACAATCTGCTTTGTAAGGCTAGGACCAAATCATAATCATCCCTTGCTTGGGAGAGTAATTCTTTGCTGAGCGCACAATTAACCTCAAGGTTAACGCTCGGATATGACTGAGTAAAGATTCCTAGTATTTTTGGTAACAAAGTTGTAGCAAATTCGCTAGGGATACCGAACCTTACTTTACCGGTCAACGACCGTTTTTCAAACTCAGCAAAAACGACATCATTCAGCGCGAGAATTTTGAGGGCGTTCTTTAGTAATTTCCTCCCCGCGGACGTTAACTCAAGTTGCTTGCCTTTTCTGACAAACAGGAGCTCTTCTAATTGCTCTTCAAGCCGCTTGATCTGGAGGCTGATCGCTGGTTGAGAGCGTCCCAGAAGATCGCCCGCTTGAGTAAAACCCCCTAATTCTGCAACGGTCGCAAACGTTCGTAACTCATTCATTGGAAGATTAGGCATGTAATATGATCATGATTAATATTAATTTGAATATTATAACTATTAATTTAACTTATTATTGCTTTATTGTGTATAGTTTCTTTTATTCACTTTGCCCTGGCCATCTCATGTTAAGTCAAGCGTTGGACTTCCAAAATTACGATTCTCTACTCTGGAACGCGATTAAAAAAGAAGAATTGCGCCAGGAACAGCACATAGAACTTATAGCCTCGGAGAATTACACCAGTCCATTGGTAATGCTTGCCCAAGGCTCGGTACTCACCAATAAGTACGCGGAAGGTTATCCAGGGCGTCGTTACTATGGGGGTTGCGAAAATGTAGATGTCGCGGAACAGTTAGCGATAGATCGCGCTAAACTCCTATTTAACTGTGATTATGCAAATGTTCAGCCCCACTCGGGTTCGCAGGCAAATGCGGCGGTCTATTTGGCACTATTAGAGCCAGGCGACACCATTCTCGGACTCAGCCTTGATCACGGCGGACATCTTACTCACGGCGCCAAACCAAATTTCTCAGGTAAAATCTACAACGCCATTCATTACGGCCTGAACCCAGAGACTGGGGAGATAGACTATGATCAGGTCGAAGCACTCGCCCGAAAACACGCTCCTAAGGTCATCGTAGCTGGATTCTCAGCGTATTCTCAGATCTGTGACTGGGCAAGATTCCGAAGAATCGCAGATAAAGCGGGCGCTTTTCTTCTCGTCGATATGGCTCACGTCGCGGGTCTTGTCGCTGCAGGCGTATATCCAAGTCCGATCCCGCATGCACATGCGGTAACCACCACCACCCATAAAACGCTCCGTGGACCTCGAGGTGGGCTTATTTTAGCTCAAGGCCAGCCTGAGTTAGCAAAAAAGATTAACTCGCGAATTTTTCCCGGGGTTCAGGGTGGACCTCTTATGCACGTGATCGCAGCCAAGGCTTTGGCCTTCAAGGAGGCCCTGGAACCGAACTTCAAGCAGTACCAAAGTCATGTGATAAAAAATGCCAAGGTAATGGCAAATACTTTTTTAAATAGAGGATATAAGGTTGTATCGGGGGGAACAGAAAATCACTTATTTTTGGTCGATCTAGTGGATAAAGGTATTACGGGTAAGGACGCAGATGCCGCTCTTGGGAGCGCGAATATAACGGTCAACAAGAATGCAGTTCCAAATGATCCTCTGTCTCCATTTGTTACCAGCGGTCTGCGTATTGGGACACCCGCCATGACAACTCGAGGTATCAAGGACGAGCAGGCACAGGATTTAGCAGGTTGGATGTGTGATGTTCTTGACGATATTAACGATGAAAGGGCCATTGGTAGAGTCCGTGACCAAGTTCTCGAATTATGCGCGAATTATCCTGTATACAGCAATTTTCAATCGCGCTAACGCACTTCTGCTAACTTGGCTTCGCAATGTCTATTAGCGTCTTTGATCTCTTTAAAATTGGTATAGGGCCTTCAAGCTCCCATACTGTTGGACCGATGTGTGCAGCCAATTCTTTTGTCCGCGGGCTAGAGGTCGCCAAGATTTTAAATAAAGTGACAAAAATCAAGGTAGAGTTATTCGGATCCCTCGGGGTTACGGGAGGGAGTCATGGTTCTCCAAAGGCGATCATCCTAGGACTCATGGGCGAGAAGCCCGAAACGGTAAACGTCTCCGATATCGCAGCAAGAATTTCTAAAGTCAAATTAGAAGAAAATTTGTTGCTCAATAGAAAGCATTGCATTGAATTTGACGTGCGCCGTGATCTTATTTTGCATCGCAAAGAGTCACTCCCGTTTCACTCAAATGGAATGAGATTCACGGCACTAGGTGAGTCGAAGGATATACTAGATATTAAGGTTTACTACTCCATCGGGGGAGGCTTCGTTGTTAAAGCCAACACGGACGGCACTGCATCGATCATCGAGGACGATACACAGCTACCCTTCCCCTTTTCTACCAGTGATCAATTGCTGGAACTTACAGAGAAAACAGGATACTCAATAAGCACCCTCATGCGCCATAACGAGTTGGTGAGGCATAGTAGTGAACGAATAAGTGAGGGCTTACTCGGTATTTGGAGGACCATGGAGGAGAGTATTAGGCGGGGTTGCCAGACAGAGGGCATTTTACCTGGCGGCCTAAAAGTAAAACGTCGAGCAGGGAACCTCTACCGTCAGATGAGGGTAGAGCCAGCAGATACAAGCGACCCCTTAGATCTTATGGACTGGGTGGCTCTCTACGCACTCGCAGTTAATGAGGAAAATGCCGCCGGCGGACGAATAGTAACCGCACCCACAAAGGGCGCCGCCGGTATAATACCCGCCGTTTTGAAATACCACATGAAATTCTCCCAAACCGCAAATGATGAAGATATCGAGCGATTTTTGCTAACCGCAGCAGCGATCGGAATACTTTACAAAAAGAACGCGTCGATTAGTGGCGCGGAAGTCGGCTGTCAAGGTGAGATCGGGTCCGCGTGTTCGATGGCCGCAGGAGCTTTGACAGAAGTTTTAGGTGGCACGCCTAGACAAGTTGAAAACGCTGCGGAGATCGCTATGGAACACAATCTTGGGCTGACTTGCGACCCGATAGGTGGCCTTGTTCAGGTTCCATGTATTGAGCGCAACGCGATGGGGGCAATCAAAGCCATATCCGCCTCAAGAATGGCTTTGAGAGGAGATGGAAATCACTTTGTATCGCTAGATGAGGTCATTAATACGATGCGTGAAACCGGAAAGGATATGAAGAAAAAATATAAAGAGACTGCGCGCGGTGGTCTAGCCGTAAATGTATTAGAAATTCCAGTTAGCATTGTCGAGTGTTGAACGGCCTCGTTAATACATGAAAGAGAATGTCGCTGAATTATGACTCCACAAACTAAGATTTTGAAAACTCCGCTGCATGACTTGCATGCTGAACTGCGCGGAAAAATGGTACCATTTGCTGGATATGATATGCCAATTCAGTTCCCAAGCGGAATTATCAATGAGCACCGGCATACCCGGGGGAACGCAGGTCTGTTTGATGTCTCTCACATGGGTCAGCTCATTGTCTCGGGAATAGGCGTGACTCAAGAACTAGAGCGACTTGTGCCTGTTGACCTGGAGAATTTACCAAGAAATAGTCAAGCCTATGCCCTGCTCACAAATACAGAGGGAGGCATTAAGGACGACCTGATTATCACTCGATTTGCCGATGAAGAATTTTTTTTGGTAGTTAATGCCGCCAGCAAAAAGCAAGATATTGCCCACCTTCGCGAGCATCTGCCTAGTCATATCACAGTGCAGGAACTTTCCAATCGAGCGTTACTTGCGTTGCAAGGACCGACTGCAGTTAATGTAATGGCTGAATTAGCACCGCAGACTGCGAAGCTAACATTTATGACTAGCTGTGTTGCAACCATTGCAGGCGTAGACTGTTATGTTTCGCGCTCCGGCTACACGGGCGAGGATGGGTTTGAGATTTCGATACCAAGTGAAGAAGCTAACACTATCGCCCGAATACTTTTGAGCTATGACGAAGTTGAGCCAATTGGCCTTGGAGCTCGAGATTCGCTTCGCTTAGAGGCTGGCCTCTGCCTATACGGTCATGATATGAATGAAACTACGAGCCCTGTTGAGGCGTCGCTGCTGTTCTCCATCTCTAGGTCTAGAAGACCAGGCGGCATTAAAGCTGGCGGCTTTATTGGTGAGAAAAATATTTTTGCTCACTTAAGAAACGGCGTTGAGAAAAAACGCCGAGGGCTTCTCATTGAAGGTCCAGTTCCGATTCGCGAAGGCACGGAGTTAGTTACCTCAGACGGTGAAAGGGCAGGTGTAGTCACTAGCGGTGGCTATGGCCCCACTCTCAAGGCGCCCATAGCACTTGGTTATATATTTGCCCGGTCGGCCGACTTTGGTAAAAAGTTGCTCGCTCAGGTCCGGGGGAAAAATATCACTGTCATCGTGACCAAAACGCCTTTCGTCCCACAGCGTTACTGTAGAAGGTGATTAACTCATCTAATTTTTTCAAAACCAGAGATAAAAATATGAGGACACTGTATTACACAGAGGAACACGAGTGGGTGGCAGTTGACGGCGAAAAAGCCACAATTGGGGTTACAGACTTTGCTCAGCAACAATTAGGCGACATTGTCTTTATAGACTTACCAGAGATAGGGGAGCAGCTTACTAACGATCAAGAGGCCGCAGTTATCGAATCAGTAAAGGCTGCTGGCGAGATTAAGTCTCCGATCGAAGGTGAAGTAATAGCAATCAACGAAATGCTCGCGGAAACTCCTGAAACTATAAATAAAGACCCAATGGGCGATGGATGGTGTTTCATTTTACGCATCAAAGATTACGGAGAGATTGCTAATTTGTTAGACGAAGCAAGTTACAAGGCGTTGATACAAGATTGATAAAAAATTAACAATTAAGACACGTATTTAAGGCATATTTTTTAAGCTTGCGCTTTGGTAACAAAGTCGCATCATTGAGGAACCGTTAATGACACAGTCTAAACAGGAAGCAGAACTTATAGAACAGGGCTCTGAATTCTTGGACCGCCACATAGGAACGACGTTTGATGATCAACGTCACATGCTTGAAACACTTGGTTTAAAAAGCATGGCAACCTTAATTAATCAAGTCGTTCCTGAATCAATCTTTTCTGAGGAGCCACTAAAACTAGAACTTAGTTGCTCAGAACAAACAGCGCTCGATGCGCTTACAGAAATAGCATCAAGGAATCAGCAGTTCAAATCTTTTATAGGTCAAGGCTACTATAACTCTTACACGCCCAACGTAATAAATCGAAATATTTTTGAAAATCCTGCTTGGTATACAGCATACACCCCTTATCAACCCGAAATTTCACAAGGCCGTCTGGAAGCGATTCTCAACTACCAAACTATGATTTCCGATCTCACGGGGATGGATTTGGCTAATGCGTCCTTGTTGGATGAAGCGACCGCAGCAGCAGAGGCTATGACCTTATGCCGCCGAATGAGCAAAATGAAAAGCCAGGTTTTTTTCGTATCAAGGGACTGCCTGCCGCAAACTATTGAAGTAATAAAGACGCGCGCCAAGCCTATAGGCGTTGAGGTGATAGTTGGAGATCATCGCGTAGATCTCGCTAAGATCAATCCATTTGGGGTGCTACTCCAGTATCCAGATGCCGGAGGCTGCATTTTAGACTATGGGCAAAGTATTGAACAGATACATAGTAATGGCGGACTAGTAGCAATGGCGGCGGACCTTCTCGCTCTTGTACTGCTCAAATCACCAGGTGAATTGGGAGCAGACGTCGCTATCGGTTCTAGCCAACGCTTTGGCGTGCCGTTGGGTTTTGGTGGTCCACATGCCGCATATATGGCTACAAAAGAGTCCTTTAAACGCGCTTTGCCCGGGCGTATAGTCGGTGTCTCAATAGATAGTCACGGTGCCACCGCCTACCGTCTAGCGCTGCAAACTCGAGAGCAGCATATCCGCCGTGATAAAGCGACAAGTAATATATGTACAGCTCAGGTGCTATTAGCGGTGATGGCCAGCATGTATGCCGTCTACCATGGTCCAAAAGGTCTTCGTAACATCGCCCTCAGGGTTAACCGCATGACACGGATATGTGCGAGCGGCCTTGCCAGACTTGGTTACTATTCCAACTTCGACACATTTTTCGACACATTAGTGCTTTCTACCGACGACAAAACCGAAGCTATTCTCTCGGCCGCAAAAGCTCGCAAAGTTAATCTTCGTGAAATTGACGCTTCGCATATTGGTTTATCGCTCGACGAGACCTCCGGAATCGCAGAACTAGAGCTGCTATGGACCATCTTCGCGCTTGGGCAAAACATCGGATTTACGGCAGCGCAACTCGAAGACACGCTCAAACCATCTATTCCCACCGAGCTGTTTCGTCAAGACAAGATCCTGACACATGAAAGTTTCCAGAGATATCATTCAGAAACCGAGATGATGCGCTACCTGCGCCGCCTGGCTGACAAGGATATTGCATTGGATCGTGCCATGATCCCTTTAGGATCCTGCACTATGAAGCTTAATGCGACCTCGGAAATGCTGCCTGTCTCATGGCCCGAATTTTCAAATATTCATCCCTTTGCCCCAATTGAGCAAGTCCAGGGATATATGGAGCTGATTAAAGATCTCGAAGAAATGCTTGCCACTGTCACTGGATATGATGCTGTATCTCTGCAGCCAAACGCTGGCTCTCAGGGTGAGTATGCGGGCTTGCTCGCAATCAAGGCTTATCATGAAAGCAGGGGTGATGATCATCGCAATATATGCCTTATACCGAGTTCCGCTCATGGAACAAACCCTGCTTCCGCATTGATGTGCGGCATGAAAGCAGTGGTTGTCCGTTGTGATGAAATGGGAAATGTCGACCTTTCAGACTTAGAAGCTAAGCTGGACAGGTATAGCACAGACCTTGCAGCTCTGATGGTAACTTATCCCTCGACGCATGGCGTATTTGAGGAAAAAATTAAAGAAATTTGCTCAATGGTGCATGATCACGGCGGCCAAGTTTTTATCGACGGAGCTAATTTCAACGCCATGGTGGGTCTTTGCTATCCTGGGCACTTCGGTGGCGATGTTTCTCATCTGAATTTACATAAAACATTTTGTATTCCACATGGCGGTGGAGGTCCGGGTGTTGGCCCTATCGGGGTTGGCGCCCACTTAAAGCCTTTCCTGCCCGGGCACCTTAGCCTTAAGAAAGCCCAACTTTGCAGCGATCAGAATTCAGTCTCGGCCGCGGCATGGGGCAGCGCCAGTATCCTTCCAATTAGCTGGATGTACATAAGGATGATGGGTCGAAATGGGCTCAAGAAAGCGAGCGAATCTGCAATCCTTAATGCCAACTATATAGCTGAACGACTGAAACCACATTACCCAGTCCTTTATACGGGCGTAAATGGCCGCGTAGCACATGAGTGCATAATCGATCTCCGACCAATCAAAGAAGCCACCGGGATTACAGTCGATGATGTAGCTAAAAGGCTAATCGATTTCGGCTTTCACGCACCGACTATGTCGTTTCCAGTTTCAGGGACATTTATGATCGAGCCTACCGAAAGCGAATCGCTCAAAGAACTTGATAGATTTTGCGAAGCGATGATAATAATTAGAGATGAGATAACAGATATCGAATCTGGAACATCGGATCCAGAGGATAACCCTTTAAAGTTTGCCCCTCACACCGCAGAGGCGCTGCTTACCGAAAATTGGACACATAGTTATACGCGAAAGAAAGGTGCTTATCCAGTCGCTGCGCTACGCGAAGGAAAGCACTGGCCTCCGGTCGGTCGGATAGATAATGTATTTGGTGACCGCAATTTAATCTGTTCTTGCCCATCGATTGATGATTACGAAGAGGAAACTGTTAAATCCAAGTCCACCTTAGCTGCATGAATTTTTGGTTGGAGCACGATGGGTCCTATGTTGTGCCGAGTTTTAAATATATAAAGAACAACGATCCTACATCACGTCATATAAGACGCAAACCAGTTCGGGTTACAGGATATCTTGGCCGTAACCCCATCGACGAGATAGGCGTGCGACTGTGTCTTCTGGACGAAGTCAAAACCCCTCTCTCCAAAGAATATTTCTACGATATCCTGTGGGAATGACTAACTGCTGCAGCCTTTGTATGTTCTTAGCTGACAAAGGCTAAAACCCGATTTCTGTCGTGATAACGAACCCAGTGATTAGGTTGAACCTGACTAACGGTAGACTCATGATTTGACAATTCCATTCGGCTAAAGGGCAGCTTTTGGAGGATCGATGGCACCCAGAAACTCTTCTGTCTTAGTATTATGCGAGCGGATATTCGTCTTGGCCTTATATTTGTAGACAACCCGAAATCTGCTTTGAAGAACGTTTCAACTAATGTTTAAACCATTCCTATTCTCAATTTATAAGCCCTTAGTCCATACCACTTAAAATGACAACTCTATCGTCTTATCGAATCTACTCTCACTCGCCAGCCTTGTTTAACCCCGCATACTCGTAGATGGCCGTGGCGATGGACTTCTCCATACCGGCCATGCCATATGTGTTCCCTGCACCTTCGACTATGAAGTACTCATTTGCTGCATGAGAACCGCCGCCGCCGCCAACGTAACCATCTGCTATCGGAATGTCATAGACGTCACCTGCAAATAAGTACGCTGGCCAATATCCACCAAGAATGGTCTCTTCAAGAATAGGCTCAGGATTGCCGGCACCAAAG
>MDTB01108484.1_pt1 | contig 12239 bp, 7 predicted proteins | sample 811161 | NCBI WGS metagenome assembly MDTB01 (sample SAMN05326650, study PRJNA326480) | marine metagenome | isolation source: seawater | place: Mediterranean Sea | collected 2009 | reverse complement strand
CGTCTTATATCAACATCCCACAAATCAAATGGTGGATAACCATCATTAATCCAACTTGCCAAAGCCATACCGGCTCCACCTGACGAAACAATACCAATTGAATTATAACCAGCTGCCACCCAATAACCTGCCAACTCAGGCGCCTCACCAAGATAGTAACGATCATCCGGCGTAAAACTCTCTGGACCATTAAAAAATGTATGAATCCCTACCTTGCCTAGAAGCGGTAACCTGTTTACTCCCATCTCAAGAATTGGTTCAAAATGATCGATGTCTTCAGGTAATTGATCAAAACAAAACCCTTCGGGGATCCCGCCCATTCCCCAAGGCTTTGCATTGGGTTCAAAAGCACCTAGTAGCATTTTACCAGCATCTTCTTTATAGTAGGCGTGCTCATCTGGCACTCGCAAAACAGGTAATTGACCCAAGCCATCCACCGGTTCGGTTACAATATAAAAATGCTCACAGGCGTGAAGGGGTATATTCACATCATTTTCCGCAGCTAAGTCTCTCGACCACATACCTGAGCAATTAATCACAATGTCCGTAGCTATATCTGCAAAATCGCCATTATTATCAGAGTAGCTTACACCGGTTACTCTTCCACTTTTTGAATGGACCTTTAAGACCTTGACATCTTCAAAAATTCGAACCCCTCTCTGACGAGCACCTTTAGCCAGAGCTAGCGCAATGTTAGCTGGATCTGCTTGACCATCTTTCGGTAAAAAGACACCAGCCAAAATACCGTCGGTGTTTAAATGCGGGTATTTATCAGATATCTCATCAACAGATACCTCGTAGGCCTCAACATCAAAAGCTCTTGCCAATGATGCTTGACGAAATATTTCCTCTTTTCTATCAGAGGTGAGCGCCACCGTTAATGACCCATTTTGTTTCATACCGGTCGCAATTCCAGTTTCCTTTTCAAGATTAGTGTATAGATTAGCTGAATATTTAGCCAATCGAGTCATATTAAGATTATGCCGTAATTGTCCTATTAAGCCAGCTGCATGCCAAGTGGTGCCGGATGTAAGCTTTTTCCTCTCTATAAGAACGATATCTTTCCAACCGAGTTTGCTCAAGTGGTAGGCTACAGAACACCCTGACACCCCTCCACCTATGATAACCGCCCGGGCGTTACGAGGAAGTTTCATGCAGTTATTCGCTCATTTTTGGGGTCCCAGAGTGCGGAGCCATCCTGGACTACCGCACTCACTCTTTGACCGAAAACTTCAACTTCTAATTCTTGACCAGCTTCTGCAAGCTCCGACCTTATCATGGCTAACGCAATAGATTTATTGACTCGATAGCCCCATGCTCCAGATGTAACTTCCCCAACAATCTGATTGTTTTTCCATAGAGTAGACATGTACGGCGCATCGAACTCTTTTAGATCCAGTAAAAGGGTTACCGCTCGCTTTTGCGCTCCACGTTGTTTTTCAACGAGAAGAGCCGATTTGCCTGGAAAATCTTGTGGCTTATCCAAACGAAGAAACCTCTCCAATCCTGACTCAAGTACTGAGTAATCCGTTGATAAATCTCCCTTCCAAGTCTTGTAACCTTTTTCAATCCGTAAAGAGTTCAAAGCAAACATTCCAAAGGGCTTGGCGCCGTATTCTATAATTTTTTCAAATATTGATTTAATACTCTTATTATCCGCATGAATTTCCCAACCAAGTTCTCCTGCAAAACTGACTCTGGCTATATTTACATCATAGGCATCAATTTTAGTTTTTTGGATACTAAGCCAAGGTTTTTCTAAATCAGCAACAGTCACCCTCTTCAATAACTCGCGTGATTTGGGCCCCGAAACTATAAGGGTTGAAAACTCTTTAGAGATGTCTACCAGTGATAATTTTTCATCGAGAGGTAAATTACCTTTGAGAAATTCATAATCATGCCATTGAGCAGATGCTGCTGTAATTAATATAAAGTCGTCCTCGCCATAACGCATCAAAGACATCTCGGTTAAAACTCTACCTCTTTCATCAGCAAAATAAGCTAAATTCATTTTGCCAACTTTTGGTAAAGATCCCACAATTAAAGCATTTAACCAGATCGAGCAACCACTCCCCGACAGGTGAAATCGTGAAAAACCCGGCAAATCAAGAACACCAACTGAATCTCTAACTGATTCACACTCCTCCCTAACTCTTTTCTCCCATGGACCGAAACGCGACCAGGTTTGAGTGCTCGACTCGCTCAGTTCATCACCTAATCTCGCAAACCAATTGGCACGTTCCCAACCATTATAGACGCCCATCTGGCCTCCCAAACCTTTCACACACTTGTGATTTGGTGACAGCTTCTTGTCGCGACCCGCCGGCCAGCTATGAAAAGGAAAATGTATTGCATATTCATGCCCATAAACTTCCATTCCTTTATCAACGCAATGTGAATGATCACAATAGTCCGTAAATCTACGCGGATCGCACGACCACATGTCCCACTCTGTGGACCCTTCAACCAACCATTCCGCAAGCACCTTCCCGGCTCCGCCCCCCTGAGCGATTCCAAAAGTAAAAACACACGCTTCGAACGCGTTTGAAACTCCCGGCATTGGTCCGATCAAAGGGTTCCCGTCCGGAGTATACGGAATAGGTCCGTTTATTACCTTTGATATTCCGGCAGTCCCAAGAATTGGAACCCGAGCCATTGCATCTTCAATGTGCCACTCCAAACGCTCTAAATCGTCTGGATACAACTGGAAACTAAAGTCTTCTGGCATTGGATCATCAGGTTTATCCCAATGAGCCCTACAATTTCTTTCATATGGTCCCAAATTTAAACCATTTTTTTCCTGCCGCAAATAATAACTACTATCAACGTCTCGCAATAACGGCAATTTCTGTCCTGATGACTCTGTCCACTCCCTGAGTTCAGAGATTTCTTCTGTCAACAAATATTGATGGCTCATGACCATCATCGGAACAGTGCGACCCCCAAATGGCTTAAACCATTCTCCTATATGTTGGGCATAATATCCACCAGCGTTTACTACATACTCAGCTCTAATATCACCTTTTTCAGTTTTAATTATCCACTCGTTATTTTTTCGGTCTATACCTATAGCGGGACAGAACCTTAAAATCTTTGATCCAAGATCCCGCGCCCCTTTTGCGAGTGCTTGGGTCAGCTGAGCTGGATCAATGTCACCATCGTTTGGGTCGACTAGACCACCAGCTAAATCATGTGTTTCAAGAAATGGATACTTAGCCTTTAACTCATCTCGTCCAACGACGTTTAGGTCCATGCCTTGGTAGATTCCCATTCCCTTAGCACGCTCAAACTCTCTCATTCTGTCAGTGCTGTGCGCTAGACGAATAGAACCAGTAACGTGATAATTCATCGGATAATCTACTTCTTCACTAAGATTTCGATATAGTTCAGTCGAATATCTTTGCATATTCATAATAGCCCACGAAGCCGAAAAAGTTGGAACATTTCCTGCGGCATGCCATGTACTTCCCGCCGTTAATTCATTTTTTTCTAACAAAATGCAATCGCTCCAACCAGATTTAGCCAAGTGGAACAGGCATGATACGCCGACGGCACCACCACCTATAATTACAACTCTCGTCGAGTTGGGAATATCAGACATGGATTTTATCCTTATTACTAAAAAACCAATTATACTGAGAGCGATTATCAATAAAGAAATATAAAATGCAAATACTATATAAGTACTTTCTGGATTAGCTAGAAAAAAGCCTGTAACCCGGTTTGCGCACGCCCTAAAATTAGGGCATGAATATCATGGGTACCTTCGTAAGTGTTAACAGTTTCAAGGTTTTGGGAGTGCCTCATAACCTGGAAACTGGAAGATATACCATTTCCTCCATGCATGTCCCGAGCTATCCGGGCAATCTCTAATGCCTTTCCACAATTATTCCGCTTTAGCATGCTAATGGCTTCAGGCGATGCCAATCCATTATCCATAAGCCTTCCCAGTTGCAGAGCAGAATGTAGACCCAAGGTAATTTCTGTCTGCATATCGGCAAGTTTTTTTTGAAACAACTGTGTCTGAGCTAAAGGCCGACCAAACTGCTTGCGCGCTAATCCATAATCTCTCGCAGCATACCAACAAAATTCTGCAGCACCGAGAACACCCCATAAAATCCCAAATCTTGCCCTATTTAAACAACCAAATGGTCCTTTTAAACCTTCTACGTTTTCTAACAAAGCATTTTCACTTACTTCTACGTTATTCATTACAATTTCGCCCGTGATTGAAGCTCGTAAACTCAATTTACCGTCAATTTTAGGAGCACTGAGTCCCTTTAGTCCCTTATCCAAGATAAAACCCTTAATTTTATTATTATGAAATTCTGATTTTGCCCAAATGATGAAGACATCGGCAATAGGGGAGTTTGAAATCCACATTTTTGATCCTGAAATCAAATAACCACCATCAATTTTTTTAGCTTTCGTTTTCATCGAGCTAGGATCAGAACCAGCTTCAGCCTCCGTCAAACCAAAACAACCTATTTTATCGCCTGAAGCTAAAGCAGAAAGATATTTTTTCTTTTGATCTTCATTTCCATACGTAAAAATAGGATACATAACCAGAGAAGATTGCACAGAAAGCATTGAGCGATACCCAGAGTCTACGCTCTCTATCTCTTTAGAGATAAGCCCATAAGAAACGTAACTTGCATTTAGCCCTCCATACTCCTCTGGAATGGTGACACCTAAGAGGCCCATCTGTCCCATTTCTCTGAATATATCTGGGTCAAAATGCTCCGAATCATAAGCCTCAACTACCCGTGGTTTAAGTTTTTCAGCTGCAAACGCGCGGGCTCCATCCCGAAGCATTCGCTCATCTTCGCCAATAGAATTCTCAAACAAAAGAGGGTCATTCCATTGGAACTTTGAAAGTTCCGTATTATTCATATTTGTATTTTCTGACACATTATCTTTCATAAAAATTCTCCTAAATTTTTCAATTGTCGACCTGAACCGCTGTCACGGCCATCAGGTCGCAGATATCTTCAACTGAGCATCCACGAGACAAATCATTGGCGGGTCTAGATAAACCCTGCAAAATTGGTCCAATTGCCCTCGCGCCTCCCAACCTTTCTGCTATTTTATACCCAATATTGGCCGCATCGAGATTCGGGAAAACCATTATATTGGCGTCTCCTTGCAATGGTGAGTCATTTGACTTTCTGGCACTAACTGAAGGGACAAAAGCTGAGTCAAATTGCAACTCGCCATCAATTTTTATGTTTGGGAGCATTTTTTTTAACAGAGCTGTCGCCTCCATAACATGTCTGACTCTTTTGTGCCTGGCACTGCTTCGGGTTGAAAATGAAAGCATAGCAACTTTTGGCTCTGCACCAACTAAAGAACCGAAAGATAGAACAGACAACTTCGCTATTTCACTTAATTGCCTCACGGTTGGCTCAATAACTAAGCCACAATCAGAGAATATTAGAGCTGAGTTTTTGGGGTGATAGGGTTTATCTAATATCATAAGGAAAAAGCTTGATACTGTATTAATACCATCCGCTTTTCCAATAATTTTCATAGCTGTACTCACGGTCTCCGAAGTGGTTGCAACAGCACCACCGATTGTTCCATCAGCATCTTTCATCTTAACCATCATTGCGGCAAAATTTAACGGCTCGATAACTTTGGTAAGTGCTTCCTCTATGGAGATAGGTCTATTTTTTCGTAATACAGCATAATGACTGGCATATTTTTCCAAACGAGACGATTTTTCTGGCTCAATAATTTCGAAGCTCTTAGGATTGGCATCAAAGCTAGTTATCTGATGCTTTATATTATTTTCATTTCCGATCAACACCGGCTCTGCAAGAAGCATTCTCTTTGCTCTTACTGCAGCCTCTACAACTCTAGGATCCTCACCCTCAGAAAGAACGATCCTCCGCCGAGCCACTTTAGCTTTTTTTACAATAGAATCTAAAGTGTTCACTTTATATGTCTCACCTTAATAGCTCCAACAAAGAGCGCTTCATCAAAAAGACTTCCGCAATACTTTTTATGCCTATCGTCCTATTAGGCTATCTGCTGCGCTTTCATATCTGACAAATTTATACCTGCAATTGAGTTTGGCTTCTTCATGGCATCCCTCCTAAAGGGTTCTCCTAACTCCTGATTCAGCACAACTTCAACAAATGTCGTAATATTGTTTTGCATTTGATCTTTAATAGCTTGTATAAGAGTTTTAGTTAACTCTGTCATTCCGCGCACCTGCACACCCTTTAAACCACATCCCTCTGCAATTTTAGCATATTCCACCCCAAGATTTAATTCTGTACCAACAAAATTATCGTCAAACCACAATGTGTTATTTCTTTTCTCCGCTCCCCACTGATAATTTCTAAAAATCACCATTGTTATTGCAGGCCAATCACCTCTCCCGCAAGCTGTCATTTCATTCATAGAAATTCCAAACGCGCCATCACCTGCAAAACCCACTACGGGAGTATTCCGCTGTGCAATTTTAGCTCCAATGATTGACGGCAACCCGTAACCGCAAGGACCAAAAAGACCTGGGGCTAAATATTTCCGTCCCTCCTCAAATGTCGGATAAGCATTTCCTATTGCGCAATTATTTCCAATATCTGATGATATGATAGCCTCTGTTGGAAGAGCCGCTTGAATTGCTCGCCATGCCATGCGAGGACTCATTCGATCTGGTTCTCTATTCCGCGCCCTTTCATTCCAAGTTGTACCTGGATCATCATCCTCATGATCCATAGAAGAAAGCTGCTGAAGCCAGCGTGACTTAGTTTCTGCGATAAGAGCTGACCGTTTATCTCTTCCATGGTCGCCAGCAGACTCAGATAAAAGTTCTATTAGCTGCTCCGCCACAAGCTTAGCATCTCCTTGAATCCCCACGGAAACTTTCTTAGTCAGCCCAATTCGATCGGAGTTTATATCAACTTGTATAACCTTTGCGTCTCTTGGCCAGTAATCAATGCCATAACCTGGTAGGGTTGAAAAAGGATTTAACCGTGTCCCAAGCGCTAAAACAACGTCTGCCTTGGCAATAAGTTCCATAGCAGCCTTTGAACCATTATAACCCAGTGGACCAACAAATAGAGGGTGGGAGCCCGGAAATGCATCGTTATGCTGGTACCCACAGCATACGGGAGCTGTCAGTTTTTCCGCTAACGCGGCAGATTCTAAAATAGCTCCTCCGATAACAACACCGGCTCCATTCAGAATAACAGGAAACTCTGCGTCTGACAGTATTTTTGCCGCAGCACTCAACGCTTCCTGTCCGCCGGAAGGCCTTTCCAATCGCACAATCTGTGGTAATTCAATATCTATTTCTTGGGTCCAATAATCCCTTGGGACATTTATTTGAGCCGGAGCACAGCCTCGCCATGCTTTCTCTATAACTCGGTTTAAAACTTCTGCCATGCGAATTGGATCTCTAACTTCTTCTTGGTAACAAACCATGTCCTCAAATAGTTTCATTTGTTCTATTTCTTGGAAACCACCCTGACCAATAGTCTTATTTGCTGCCTGCGGCGTGACTAAAAGTAACGGCGTATGGTTCCAGTAAGCCGTCTTGATAGGAGTTACAAAATTTGTAATTCCAGGTCCGTTCTGTGCAATCGCCATTGACATCTTCCCTGACGCACGGGTAAATCCATCAGCTATCATTCCAGCATTTGTTTCATGGGCACAATCCCAGAACTTAATGCCTGCTGCTGGAAACAAATCGGAAATTGGCATCATGGCTGAACCAATAATTCCAAAGGCGTTATCTATGCCGTGCATTTGCAGAACTTTGATAAAAGCTTCTTCTGTTGTCATTCTGGTCATCTACGTCACTCCCTCAATATCGATCACACTTTCCGTTCTTTTAAATTCTCAACATAGCTTAAGTTAACTACAAAAATTGTCAAAAAATTACCTCAATTATCATAAATAAACAAGGTCATTTTAGTCTCACAATTATTTAACTCAATATTCTCAATTGATCTTTAGTTCTTCAGGCTAGCATTAATTCTGCCCGGGTTTTCTGGTTTTCCCTTCACATTTTAAGGTAACACAATTTCTTGTGCTTCATTTAAGATACTCAGGCATGTTGAGTTCGTAATGCGTATAGAAGACCCTCGATGTAGTTTTTATTTTTAAATTCATGAAGTATGTGCGACTATCAATTTTTCGAATCGATCAAGTTTTGCCTAATACAGTGCGAAAACAGGGTAAGAAGTTTTATTAGGCTGATAAAAAGAACTAACTCAAAATTACAAAGGGGAAATTATGAATAAATTTATAAAAATGGCATGTGCGGGAGCGCTGAGCTTAGTTGCAACGACCTCACATGCGGATGTAAACGCTGCATTTTTCTTAGAGTGGGCAACACCAAATCAAGAAGCAAAAGTTAAAAACCTTTATGATGAAGCTATGGGCGTCAAAGTAAATTGGACAAATTTTGCCACGGGCGTGGAAATGACAGAAGCTATGCTTTCTGGTGACATCGATATATCATATAGTCAGGGAATGACACCATTTGTTAATGCTGTTAACGCAAAAGCACCGATTAAAATTGTCGATGTGGCAGTTGAATATGGAATGGGCGGCACCGGTTGTGTTGTTAGTGACTCGGCGGGTATTTCAAAAGCGAATGCAGATGACCTAGAAGGGCAAAAGGTAGCAGTGCCGTTAAATACTATGGCAGATTATGCATTTCGCATGATTATGTCCCACCTCGGTGCAGATGCATCCAAAGTAGACGTCGTTGATATGGAACCCGCTGATGGAGCAGTTGCGCTCGTGGACGGAAACGTTGTAATGGCCTGTATGTTTGGAAAAAATTCAATTGATAAAGCGCTTGAAAAGGGAAGTATGCTTATGACTACCGCAGAAGCTACTGAAGCCGGTATTACTAGTTTTGACATAACGTCTGCAACTGATAAGTTTATTAAAGAGAGCCCCGAGTTGTTACGAGCTTTCTTAGAAGTGACGGCGGAAGCAAATGCTCTATACGCAGCTGGCAAATCAGATATGGCGATGATTGCTAAAGATGCGGGGATGAGTGTTGAGAAAACACAAAATCAAATGTCTGGATTTAAATTTCCGACTCCTGAGCAGCAAAAGTCAGTTTGGTTTGCATCAGGTGGCAAAGTGGAAGGAATGTTAGAGTTTATGGGAAACATGTTTGCAACTGCTCAAAATCCAGCTTTAAGTGATTATTCGAAAACAATTGACACATCTTTCCTACCTCACTCTCACTAATACTTAATTGTTTTGAAATAACATGAGTAGGCACCAACTTACTGGTGCCTATTTATATAAAAATAGTAACGTATGTGGGAGATATGAGCAACTTAGTTTCCAATAACGTAAACATGATCTTTCAAACGCCCAAGAGTGGAATAGTTCATGCGTTAAAAGATATATCTTTTAATCTCGCAAGAGGAGAGCTGCTAACAATTCTGGGTCCTTCAGGATGTGGCAAGACAACCTTATTAAATATTATAGCCGGTTTTCTTCGTCCCACCAACGGTTCCATAAAGCTAGCAAATAATGAAATTGAAGGTCCAGGTGTTGAGCGTGGAATGGTATTTCAACAAGGGGCACTCTTTGAATGGTTAACTGTTGCAGAAAACGTTAATTTCGGTCTGCGGATGCGAAAAGAGAGTCCAATTTTAATTGAAAAAAAGGTGGCTGAATGGTTGGAAATTGTGGGACTGGTAGGGTTTGGAAATACTCCTACCTATCAGTTGTCTGGAGGCATGCAGCAACGTGTAGCTTTAGCTCGCTGTTTAATTAATGATCCAGAGCTTATTTTAATGGACGAGCCTCTGGGGGCACTTGATGCGCTCACAAGAGAAAAAATGCAATCGCTTGTTCTGAAAATATGGAAAGAAACAGGTAAAACTATCATTCTTATAACGCACTCAGTTGAAGAAGCTCTTTTATTAGGACATAGGTTGTTCGTAATGGCTCCTAGACCTGGAAGATTACATCAAGAATACAAATTACCGTTCGCCTCTATGGGATTAAAAACTGATTTACGTGAAATAAAAAATAAGAAGGAATTTGTTTCTAAACGAGAAGAAATTTTGACCATGATTTGGAATATGGAAGAGGAAATTATGGGAAAAGAAGTATAATATGGTCACAGCAGTAATTATCATAATGCTTGTATTAGCCTTGATTGGCTCAATAGTTTATGATCGGAGATTGATAAAAACTGAAAAAACTGATGCTGTATTTGGTAACCCAGAACGGACGAACGGAGGTTTTCACTGGGTCATTGCAGGTTCATGTACAATCATGCTTCTTTGGCTCTATTTCTCTTGGGATGTCGCAAGGTCATTCCACCCGAGATCTGCAAACGAAATATGCCAAGTTGCAAAAGTGCGAGAATCTGTGCTTGGCATAAATTACATCTTTCCGATAAACGAGAGGACTCTGAAAAGCACTGCTTTTATAGAGCGTGAGTCAAAAAATATTGCACTCATTAAAAATGAAATTGATAACGCTAAGATTGGATCCTTTCATAAAAACCAAATGATTGGATTTTTAAATGAGGTGATCGGTCTTATCGGTATTTTATCAGAAGATAAAAACTTGTCATCCGACATAAAGAACCAAGTCCAATCAATAGCCAGTCGGATAAATTTACTTACCAAAGACTTTAAAAACGAAAAGTTTGGACAAAAAACAGACCCTAAAGATTTGCAAACGGAAGTGGAGCTCTTATCAAAACAAGCAAGTTGGGGTGCTACTGGAATGGAAATTCCTCCATTGGCAGAAACGAACAGAGGGAGAAAATTTCAAGCTGCCAGTGCTCAAATGAACGTAATTGTTGAAGATTTCTTGAAAATTAAAAACACTAGTTCTATTTTCCTAGCAAAAACTGACGAGCTTAAAACTAAAATCAAGCTTTACAAAGCCAGCTTAACAGAAAATCAAAAACTGGAGCAAAAATTACTTAGAAAGATATCAAAGGCCTTCGGGCGTGTAATGCGCAGTAATATTTTTCCATCCAACGCTCTTGATGCACTCGAAATATCTGTGGTCAACTTTGACTCCGTCCAAAGGTCAGAACAAGGTTCGCTAAGACTTATTGACAAGCTTTTATTTCCATCAGGAACTATTGTTGCCAGCGGAGAAACCTGTAGCGAACAAGGTTCGGGTAGATGGCTACCAAAACCGACTGACACGCTTAAAATTTTCATACATCTTTTAAAACCAAGTGAAGGCTACAAAAATTATCCGATGATATGGTATGAGATGATTGGTATAAACAAAATTGTTGCCTTCATCATTCCTGACTGGATTGCTGATATTCTGCCAGGTAAATACCCCGTCCATGACGCAAATGGGAGAGTCATACCCAATTTTAAAAAGAGTGTTCTCGATATCGCTCAGGGCCAATTCAATGCTTTTAGTATTCCAGTTCCAGCTGGTCACATCTGGGACTCCTTTCTGAGAGTTTTCTTAGGATTGTCTTTAGGGGTTATTGCCGGAGTTCCTCTTGGCCTATTTATGGGTTTATCACGATTTGCAAAGGGTTACTTTGACCCTGTAATCGAATTATATAGACCAGTTCCTCCTCTTGCCTGGGCCCCCCTCATAATAACAGTGTTTGGTATAGATAACTCTGGAAAGGTATTTTTATTGTTTATGGTATCATTTGCGATCATGATCGTTTCAGCAAGAGCAGGCGCCTCAGGTACTCAACTTTCAAAAATTCATGCGGCTCATTCACTTGGAGCCTCCAAACGGCAAATTCTAAGAAGAGTTATATTTCCAAATTCGTTGCCTGAAATTTTAACTGGTATAAGAGTCGCCGTTGGAGTTTGTTGGGGAACCTTAGTAGCGGCCGAATTTCTTGCAGGCACGACTGGAATTGGTTTCGTAGAAAACGTTGCGAGAAAATACATGCAGTATGAACACATTTGGATTACAATTTTTGTGATGGGAATGCTGGGTATGTTATTTGACCTGGCCATGCGATCGATAATAAGAAAAACTATTCCCTGGCGAGGTAAGGGATAAGTTATCTGTTCAATAAATTACCTCTAATGCTGCGAGTCAAATTACTTCAAAAAAAATCATTAATTAGACAAAAATTTAAGAAACTCCTACCATAATGGAAAAATTCGAAATAGCACCTATTGCATAAAACAAAAAAAGAATTATCCTAGCAAGAATACATTGTTTAGTTTGTAAAAATTAGAGGGGGGAAATATGGCTTCTGAAACACAAATAAACTCACTGGAAAAGCAATGGATGCCATT
>MDTB01106973.1_pt1 | contig 12240 bp, 12 predicted proteins | sample 811161 | NCBI WGS metagenome assembly MDTB01 (sample SAMN05326650, study PRJNA326480) | marine metagenome | isolation source: seawater | place: Mediterranean Sea | collected 2009 | reverse complement strand
GCCAGACTTTCCTTTTATATGAAAATCAAGTGCTTCTTTATCAGAATAATGATCGATCTTGGATTTTTTTGTCATTTAAATTATGAGTATGTAATATAACTAATAATATTGCATTATTTATTTATTATTTGTGGCTTAATTTAGAAATTATATGAACTTGCTATCATCTACATATGTTTTTAGTTTTTTTACCTTAATAAGTAGAGTTTTAGGCTATCTCAGAGATATATTAATTGCAATATTTTTAGGAGCATCAATCTTTGCGGATGCATTTTTTGTTGCTTTTAGACTTCCAAATACATTTAGACGTTTATTTGCCGAAGGAACATTTAATGCTGCGTTTATACCTAGTTATATTTCTGAAAAAACTAAAAATGAAAAGAAGGGAAAAAAATTTGCAGACGAGACCTTAAGTATATTAATTCTCATCCTTTTTTTTATAGTTCTTCTTGTGGAAATATTTACACCTTATTTAGTTTATTTAATTGCCCCAGGTTTTTTCGAAGACAATGAAAAATTTAATCTTGCAGTAGAATTTACGAGAATAACATTTCCTTTTTTATTGTTTGTAAGTGTTTCTTCTTTTTTTTCAGGAATTTTAAATTCAAACAATAGATTTGCTGCAGCTGCGGCTGCACCGATAATATTAAATTTAGTTTTAATATTTAGTTTATTAATTTCTTATTTCTTTAATTTAAATTTTGCTAAACAATTGTCTTATGGAGTTTCTTTGGCTGGAATAATTCAATTATTATTTTTAATTTTTTTTACAAAAAAATATTACAAACCGTCTATAGAATTCAAAACTAGATTAAGCAGTAAAGTAAAACTTTTTTTTAAAAAACTGTTACCTAGCATTCTATCTTCTGGAGTTACTCAGATAAATATTTTGGTTGGCACAATTATAGCTTCTTTCGAAGCTAGCGCTGTATCTTATCTATATTATGCAGATCGTATTTATCAGATTAATTTAGCTATAGCCGGCATAGCAGTAGGAACTGTTTCCTTGCCAGTTTTATCAAAAGCCTTTAAACAAAAAAATATTTTAAAGATTTCAAATATCCAGAGTAGATCTATAGAACTTTCACTTTTGTTATCAATACCAGCAAGTTTGGGTTTAATCTTAGCTTCTAAAGAAATTGTAAATGCATTATTTGGATACGGGTCTTTTACTGCTGAAAATATTAATATGACTGCTTCAGCTTTAAAATATTTTGGTTATGGAATTCCAGCATTTGCTCTGATTAAGATCCTATCTAATTTCTTTTTTGCCAGAAATAATACTAAGACACCATTTTACATTTCAACTTTTATAGTTTTGTTGAATATTTTTATAAGCATTTCCTTCTTTAATAAAGTTGGTTTCATTATAGTTCCTATTGCCACTTCAATTTCTACATGGGTAGGAGTATTGATTTATATATATATACTTAATAGTAAGAATTTTTTATTACTTAAAAATTATTTACCAACTAATATTTTAAAAATAACTTTAAGTACAATTATAATGTCTTTTCTTTTGGTTTTTGCATTAGATTATTATGCAGATTATTTGGACTATAATTATAAATATAAATCAGTTTATTTACTGATAATTGTTGGTTTTGTTGGTAGTGTTTATTTGATATCGTGTTATTTAACTGGAGTATTAAAAAAAAAAAATTTTAGAACAAACTAAATGAATAACAAAAAATTAGTATTTTCAGGTGTTCAACCTACAGGAAACTTACATCTTGGTAATTATCTTGGGGCACTAAAGAATTTTGTATCATTACAAAAAGAAATGAATTGTGTGTACTGTGTTGTTGATTTACATGCAATAACTACTTTCCAAAATCCTAAGGAATTAAAAAATAATACTTTAGAGACTACAGCTAGTTTTTTAGCAACAGGACTAGATTCAAACAAAAGTATAATTTTTAATCAATCCTCAGTTCCTGCACACTCAGAATTAGCATGGATTTTTAATTGTGTATCGAGAGTTGGTTGGTTAAATAGAATGACTCAATTTAAAGATAAGGCTGGATCAGATAAAGAAAAAGCCAGTGTTGGTCTTTATATTTATCCAAATTTAATGGCTGCAGATATTTTATTATACAAAGCCACTCATGTTCCAGTTGGAGCTGATCAAAAACAACATTTAGAACTTACAAGAGATATTGCCCAAAAATTTAATAAAGATTTCAACTGTAAAGATTTTTTTCCTTTACCTGAACCTCTCATACTTAAAAAAAATTCAAGGGTAATGAGTTTGAGAGATGGAAGAAAAAAAATGAGCAAATCCGAAGAGTCTGATTATTCAAGAATTAACCTTAAAGATAGTCCAGATGAAATCGTAAAAAAAATTAAAAAAGCTAAATCAGACTCAGATCCCATTCCTGAAGATATAAAATCCTTAGAAAAAAAACCTGAGGCATTAAATCTTTTGACCATATATTCAGAGGTTTCTAAAATAGATTTAGAAAAGACTTTAAAAGAAATGGCTGGAAAAGAATATTCTTATATGAAGAGTAAACTTGCTGATCTTTTAGTAAGTGAAATTTCACCAATTGGTAAAGAAATTATTAAATTAATGAATGATAAGGGGCATTTAACTAAGATATTGAAAAAAGGCACAGAAAAAGCGAGCATTAAAGCTGAGGAAAACCTTAAGAATATACGTGAAAAAGTTGGCTTGATATAATATACAATACTCAAATGATCCAAACAGAACCAACACCTAACCCAGAGTCTCTAAAATTTTTGTCTGAAAATACTATTTCAACAATAGGCACAGAAGAATTTCAGAAAAACGAAATTAATAAAATAACCAATCCTTTTATAAAAGAATTATTAAGTTTTAAAGGAGTTGAATTAGTTTTACTTTCCAAAAACTTTTTATCGGTAAAAAAAACAAAAGATATTTCTTGGGATGAATTAAAACCAATGGTTATTTCACATCTAAATCATTACTTTGAAAATAACAAAGAACCAATTCTAAAGGAAAAATTTAAAAATGAAAAAATAAAGGATGAAAGTGACGAGATAGTGAAAAAAATAATTGATGTATTAGATACAAAAATCAGACCTGCCGTAGCAAAAGATGGAGGTGATATAAAGTTTAAATCATTTTCAGAAGGCGTTGTTAAGGTTGAACTTCAAGGAAGTTGCTCAGGTTGCCCGAGTTCTCTAATGACATTAAAACAAGGGGTTCAAAATCTATTAAAACATTACGTGAAAGAAGTGAATTCAGTAGAGGCAAATTAAAATGAAAAAAAAATTAACCTACAGAGATAAATTATTAGAATTGGCTAAAATTTACAATGTAAGAGAAATTCAAGAATACATTAAAAATAAAAAAAATTTAACTTCAGGTCAAATAGAATTAATTTTGAGAAAGAACAAAATTATTATTCCAAAAGATTTTCAAACAAGCTTTGTCAAAGAGAATTTTATTAAACCATTATCTAGGATTTCTAGAAGAATAGATAACTTAAAAGAAGATAGCTCAAAAAAAGTTTTTAAAGTTTCAAGAAAAATAACTTATTTTAAAGAAGATAGCTCTAGGTCATTTTATAGATTTGTTTTAAATTCTTGGAGATCGCTTGGCAGTATTGGCCTTGGTTTTCTAAATGTTTTTCCAAAAGTTGGATCGTCAATCTATAGTTTTTTTAGTGCCTTCTTAGTTGATTTATTTCATGGAATTTATAATCAGCAAGTTAACAAAGTTAAAGCCGGTAAAGTTATAATAGTTTTTTTTCTAATAGCTGGCTTCACAACTGTTATAGTTTCTAGTTTTTCAACATTTAATGATTTAGAATTCTTCAATGAACCTCAAATAGTTAAAAAAGAAAAAGAAATAAAAAAGTTGGAACCAAAAACAGAAACAAAAGTTAAAAAAGAAGTAAAAAAACCAAAAAACCAAGTTAAGAAAAAAGAAGTCAAAAAGAAAGAAAACGTTTCTGAATTAATTTTACCTGATTTAAATTTAAAAACAGAAACAGTTTTAAGTTTATTTGAAGACGTAGAGTATGATTTAAATAAAGTTAGATATGAAAAAACAGTAAAACCAATTTATTTTACTCAATTTCCTAAAGATTTAGATGAAATTCAAAGTGTACAATTGAAGAAAGAAACTTTTATTAAAATTGTACTTCCTTTGATTGTTGCTGAGAATGAAAAAATACTAGACGATAGATATAAATTGAAAAAAATTACTTCTAAAAAAATTACAACTGATCAAGAAAAACAGTGGTTAAGACAAAAGTTCTTAGAATACAAAGTTAAAGGAGGTGATCTTGAACAATTAAAAACTAGAATGGATATAATTCCCACATCTATTGCTTTAGCCCAAGCTGCTAAAGAAAGTGGTTGGGGCACTTCTCGTTTTGCTTTGGAGGGCAATGCAATATTTGGTCAATGGACTTGGAATGGAAAAGGAATAGAACCTCTACTAAAAGACAAATCTAAAAGTCATAAAATCTTAAGATTTCCTATCTTGAGGGCTTCCGTAAAGGCTTATAAAAATAATTTAAATACCCATAAAGGTTATAAAAAATTCAGAGAGCAAAGAAGAGAATTAAGAAAAAAGAACAAGAATATAAATGGTTTAGCATTAACAAAAACACTAGGTAATTACGCTGAAGCTGGAAGTGAATATATTAAAATTTTAGCTCAGATTATTAAGCAAAATAGATTGATGGATTTTGAACCAGTGAAGTTAGCAAATTCAGTTAGTAGACAAGAATTAAATTTATAGAAACTATTTTTCAGCAACTACAAATTGAACCCCCAGCCAACGCCAAAAACCACCATCTTCTCTTAAGGAGCAATTAATACGCCCACGTTCTCCTATAAATTTTTCAGATATATTAATCTCTAAAATATTTTTACTACTAAAATTGATTTTTGATTTCCGCCAAGCATTACCTTCATTTGAAAAGCAGTTCATTTGACTTAGATTTTTGATGTTTTCATAAAATTCAATTTTTACTAAAGGAGGATTTTTTGAGTCAATTAAATATTTGTCTTCAGGAGATATACTTTTATATTTAAAAGGAATTGTATTAATTAAAGTTTGAAATCTATCAATCTTACCATATTTTTCATTTATTGGAAAACGGGGTAATTCAAAAAGATCTTTAGTTTCATCTATCACTCCTGAATGTTGCCCAAAAGCATATTCGAAACCAAAATCTTTTATAATCTTTTTAAACTCTAAACTATACTCACCAAACGGATAAGAAAAAAATTTTGAATTCTTATTTAAATTTTCCTGAAAAATTTTTATTGATTTTGTTATATCTTTTTTAATAACTGAAGAATGTTCATCAACAAGATATTCATGAGAATGACTATGATTGCCAATTTCTACAAAATTTTCTTCTGATAATTCTTTAATTTGAGACCAATTCATGTAATTGAACTTTCCTACATCTCTTGTATTCACAAATAATATGAATGGAATTTTTTTTGATTTTAAAAATGGCCAAGCGTTTTCATAGAAAGAAAGTAAACCATCATCTATAGTTAGCAAAACTTTTCTTTGTTTTTTATTTGAAATTAAATTTTCCTTCATTTTTAATGGGTGAATAAATATAATTTTTTCCTTCTCAATTATTCCAATTTGTTTTTTAAAAATATCCATTTGGATATTTGTTGAAGGATATTTGCTTTCATTGAATCTGTGATACATTATAGAAATTAGACCATAATCTTCTATTTTGCTTTTATTTGAGCTTGCAAAAACTTCAATGGGATGAAATAAAATTATGGATATGAAAAGCAAAAACAAAATTAAAGATTTTTTAATAATAAATTGCACAGGCAAAAATGACAAAATTGGTTTAAAAATTGATAATAATTTTTTTATTCATGATTTTCAAACTAAAATTAACAATAATGAAATATTAGTTTCAACCATATTAAATATGGCTATCAAGCACAAAGTAAATATTAATGAAAATTTTACTGTTTTAGTGAATAATGGACCTGGTAGTTTTTCAGCTACAAGAGTTGCCCTAGCTGTGGCAAAAGGAATTAAAATATCAAATAATGTAAATTTATTCGGATTTAAGGATACCGATTTATCTCAATTTAACCTTGAAAATATTGAAGTTTTAATTAAAAAAAAATTAATAGAAAAAAAATTGATAAAACCATTATATTTAAGTTAAATTGATTAAAATGAATGCAATAGAGCAAAAATGTAAATTAAAAGGAGTTAGGCTCACTGATCAAAGAAAGATCATAGCTCAAGTAATGTCTGACTCTAAAGAAAAATATGGTTCTAAAGATCATCCTGATGTTGATGAATTGCATAAAAGAGTTAGTGAAGTTGATAGCAAAATTAGTATTGCCACAGTTTATAGAACTGTGAAATTATTTGAAGAGTCTGGCATTGTAGAAAAACATGACTTTAAAGGTGGCAAAGCAAGATATGAACAATTGACAGACGAACATCACGACCATTTAATAGATATAAATAGTGGTGAAATCGTTGAATTCGTTGATAAAGAAATAGAAAAACTTCAGCATCAAGTTGCAAAAAAATTAGGTTATAAACTAGTAGATCATAAATTAGAACTGTACGGTTCAAAAATTAAGAAATAAATTGTTAAAAAAAATATTTATCAAAACATTAGGTTGTCAAATGAACGAATACGATAGCAATCGTATTTTGGATTTAATGAAGAAAATTAATTATGTTTCAACTAAAAATATTGAGGAAGCAAATTGTTATATTCTTAACACTTGTCATATAAGAGAAAAAGCTACAGAAAAAGTTTACCACGAAATTGGTAGGGTAAAGAAAGAATTTAGAAACAAAAATAAACCGATCGTATTAATTGTTGGTTGCGTAGCCCAGGCAGAAGGTGACATTTTGTTAAGTAAAGAAAAGTATATAGATGCAGTAGTGGGTCCTCAATCATATCATGAAATTAATAAGATAATTTTAAACATAGAAGATAAAGATAATAAAATAAATTCAACTGAATTTGAAGTTATAGAAAAGTTTGACCAACTTAATTTAGTTAAAAATTCTAGTAATAAGATTTCATCTTTTTTAACTATTCAAGAAGGTTGTGATAAATTTTGTAAATTTTGTGTTGTTCCTTATACCAGGGGACCAGAATATTCTAGACCATCTTTTGAAATAATATCAGAGGCCAAACAACTTGTTGATAATGGATCACAAGAAATCATTTTATTAGGTCAAAATGTAAACGCCTATAACTTTAAAAATAAAAGACTTTCAGATTTATTATATTCAATAAGTGAAATTAAAGGTCTCAAAAGGATAAGATATACTACTTCTCATCCTAAAGATTTTACTCATGATTTGTTGCAAGCCCACGCTGAATGTGAAAAATTGATGCCGCTTTTACATTTACCTGTTCAAAGTGGATCGACAAAAATTCTAAAGAATATGAATAGAGATCATTCAATAGAACAGTACCTAGAGTTAATAGAAAAGCTTAAAACAAATAAACCATCTATAAAATTTTCAAGTGATTTTATAATTGCTTATCCAGGAGAATCTAAAGATGATTTTGAAAAAACACTTTCATTAATGAAAAAAGTGGAATTTATTAATTCATATTCATTCATTTTTAGTCCTAGACCTGGCACCCCAGCATCAAATTTAAAAAAAATAGACTTTAAAGTTGCAAAAGAAAGATTGGCTATCTTTCAGAATATTGCTAATGAAGTTAAAAAAAAATATAGAAGTAGACTCGTTAACACTACTGTTAAAGTATTATTTGAAAATAAAGTCAGAAATATGAATGAATATTTTGGAAGAGATGAGTATTTCAATTCAGTTATTGTTAATAGTTATAAAAATTTAGCTGGAGAAATTAAAAGTGTCAAAGTCAAAAAGTGTAATCAAAATACCTTATTTGGAGATATTATTTTAGATGACAAACCAAGGGAATACGCAGCTTAGAATTTATGTCAGAGATAAGTAAATTAGACCAAAATTTAATAATAAAAAAGATAGACTCTAGAACAATTAATATTCAAATAAACGATAATACATTACTCATGTCAATTGTAGGACAGTTTGATCAAAATTTAAAAGAATTAGAGAAGTTAACCAATACAGTTATCTTTTTTAGAGGTAACTCTATCACGTGTAAGGGAAAAGAGCCAAATTTAGATGACTTTTCCGAAGCAATGAAATTTTTAGTTGGAAAATATCTTTTGACTAATATTATTGAAAAAGGCGATATAATGTTGTCAGTTAAAAAAAATATGAAACCTAAAGCATCAAATGTAAAATCATTTCAGCAGTTAATTAAAACCCCAAGAAAATCTGTTATAGCTAGATCAGAAAAACAATCTGATTACATTAATGCACTAAAAGAAAGTGATATTGTAATGTCACTTGGACCTGCTGGAACCGGAAAAAGTTTTTTAGCAGTTTCTGTTGCAGTCACTTTGTTGTTAGAAAAAAAGATTGAAAGAGTAATTTTATCTAGGCCCGCAGTTGAGGCTGGAGAAAAGCTAGGCTTTTTACCAGGAGATATGAAAGAAAAGGTCGATCCATATCTAAGACCACTTTATGATGCTCTATATGAGTTATTTGGAGCAGATAAAATAGATAAAAAAATAGAATCTGGCGAAATTGAAATAGCACCACTTGCATTTATGAGAGGAAGAACTTTAAAGAATTGTTTTGCAATATTAGATGAGGCTCAGAATGCAACTGAGACACAAATTAAAATGTTTCTTACTCGAATAGGAGAAAATTCAAAACTAGTTGTGAACGGAGATCCTTCTCAAATAGATTTAATTAATAAATCTCAATCTGGTTTGATAAAGTCAAAAAATATTTTAAATAATTTGAAAGAAATTAAGATTATAGAATTTGATCATAATGATGTTGTAAGACATCCTTTGGTTTCAAAAATTATCCAGGCTTATGAAAACAAAAGCACTGATGATAAAAATTAATGTAATTTTAAATAATATCATTTGGAAGAAATATTTAAAAGATCCTCATAATTTTATTGATAAAAGAATACGATTACTTAATAAAAAAAATAAACTATATAAAAAAAATATTTTAATATGTTCCCTACTTCTATCGGGAGCAAAAGAAATAAAGAAGTTAAATAAAAAATTTAGAAAAAAAAATAAATCTACCGATGTACTCTCTTTTCCTTTTTATACAAAAAATCAGTTAAACAATAAAATTAGAAAAGAAAAAGAGGTTTACCTTGGTGATATCATTATTAATTTAGGTAAAGTTAAAAATAAGAGTAATAAGTCCAAATTCAAAGATGAATTAAATAAACTTTGGATACACGGTTTATTACATTTGTTAGGTTATGAACACAAGTCAGATACAAAATATTTGCAAATGCAAAAGTTAGAAAATAAATTTTCTTATCTAATAAAATAAAATGTTTAATCAAATTCTTAATAATAGAGCAATATTAGTTTTTATAATACCTTTTTTTCTAGGACTATTATCAGTTTTATCTTTTCAACCTTTTAATATTACGTTAATTAATTTTTTAATAATTCCAATTTTTTTTCTAATATTAAGTAACATAAATAAACGCTCAAAAAATAAATATAGAAAAAAACCTTATCTAAAAAATCTTTTTTTTGCTGGATATTTTTTTGGTATAGGTTTTTTTCTTTCTGGAACATATTGGATTTCTTATTCACTTACTTTCGATGAAAACTTAGAGATATTAATACCTTTTTCTATAATACTCATTCCTTTGTCTCTAGGGCTTTTTTTTGGTTTTGCATCTTTATTTTCCGGGCCTTTTATTAAAAATAATTATTCTTCCTTTTTTTTATTTTGTTTAATTTTTTCTTTCACAGACTATTTGAGAGGAAATATTTTATCAGGTTTTCCATGGAATTTGTGGTCTTACTCATGGTCATGGTTAGTTGAAATAATTCAGGTTTTAAATCCTATGGGACTTTATGCTTTTAATTCAATTTCAATTGCCTTTTTTTGTTCTCCAGTAATTTTATTTTTTAACAACAAGTATAAGTACTTTATTTTTTCAATTTTTTTATTAATATTTTTTTCATTTTACATTTATGGGTCTTACACAATTAATAACAATCAAGAGATTTTAAGAGATTTTCAAAAAGATGTTAATGTTAAGATAGTATCGCCTAATTTTGATATGAGATATATTCATAATGATAAGGAAATAAAAGAAACAATCAAAAAGATTGTAAGATATAGTGATCCAGACTCAAATAAAGAAACTATTTTTATATGGCCAGAAGGAATTTTTGCTGGAATTTATTTTGAAGATTTAAAAAAATTTTCAAATATTTTTAATAAAAATTTCTCTGAAAAACACTTATTAATTTTTGGAATAAACACTCAAGATAATTCTTCAAATGAATTTTATAATAGCCTTATTGTGTCCAATAATGATCTTGAAGTACTTTATAAATATGATAAAAAAAAACTCGTTCCTTTTGGTGAGTTCATCCCTTTCAATGATTTTTTTGAAAAATTCGGATTAAAAAAGATCACTCAAGGATATGGTTCTTTCTCAAAAGGAAATAAACAAAACAATTTTATATTAAATGACTTAAATATTCTCCCTTTAATATGTTATGAAATAATTTTTCCTCATCTCACACAATTTTCTCATAAAAAAACTAATATGATTATTAATATTTCTGAAGATGCATGGTTTGGCAATTCTATAGGACCATATCAACATTTTACCAAAGCAATTTTCAGATCTATAGAAAATAATACTTACCTGGTTAGATCTGCAAATAAAGGTATTAGTGCTTTTATTAACAATAATGGCAGAACGCTAAAAAGATTAGAACCCGATGAATCTGGGAGCATAGAATTAAATGTACCACTAATTAACAATGATTTTAAAAATAAAAATGATTTGATATTTTTTGTTCTTTTATTTACATATACGATCATCTTTTTTGTATTAAGAAATAAATTATAATGGGTAAAAATAAATATTTATTTACTAGCGAGTCTGTTTCAGAGGGTCATCCAGATAAAGTCTGCGATAGAATTTCAGATATGATCGTTGACTCTTATATATCTCGCGATCCTTTCTCTCGTGTGGCTTGTGAGACTCTTACAACAACAAATAAAGTTATATTAGCTGGTGAGATAAGAGGTCCAAAAATAGAAAAAGAGGAAATTATAAACAAAGTACGAGAATGTATAAAAGATATTGGTTATGACCAAGGAGGTTTTAGTTGGAAAACTGCTAATATCGAGACATTCTTACACGAACAATCAGCTGACATAGCAATGGGCGTAGACTCTAAAGATAACAAAGACGAAGGTGCTGGTGATCAAGGAATTATGTTTGGTTATGCTTGCAAGGAGACAGAAGATTTAATGCCTGCCCCAATTTATTTTTCTCATAAGATTTTGAGATTAATGGCCGAAGATAGAAAAAAAGGAATTTTAAAAGGAATAGAGCCAGATTCTAAAAGTCAAGTTACTATGATGTATGAAAACAATAAACCTACCAAAGTTACCTCTGTAGTAATATCAACCCAACATTCTAAAGATTTAAATCAAGACAAAGTAAAAGATGTAGTTTTACCCTACATTAAGAAATCAATTCCTGAAAAGTACATTCAAGATTTAAACTCTAAAGAAATCTACATCAATCCAACTGGTCAGTTTATAATTGGAGGTCCTGATGGTGATACAGGTCTAACTGGCAGAAAGATAATTGTAGACACTTATGGAGGAGCTGCACCACATGGAGGAGGAGCTTTTTCAGGCAAAGACCCGACTAAAGTAGACAGATCAGCAGCTTATGCTGCTAGATACTTAGCTAAGAATATTGTCAACGCTGGTGTTTCAGACAAGTGTTTAATTCAATTAGCTTATGCAATAGGTGTTTCTAAACCTTTGTCTATTTTTATAAAATTGAATGAGGGAGATGAGGAGAAGGTAGAGGCAGTAAAAACAATAGTTGAAAAAAATTTTAATTTATCACCAAGAGGAATTAGAGAAATGCTTAAACTAAACAATCCTATTTATGAAATCACTTCTGCTTACGGTCATTTTGGTAGAAAACCATCAAATAAAGGAGAATTTACTTGGGAAAAGACAGACAAGACAGATTTATTTAAATTGTAATCTTGAAAAAACCACATTTTTCATTAGAATAGGAACAAATACTGGAATTATTGAAATGGGCTTTAGCCCATTTTTTTTTAGGAGCATTAAAAAATGTTAAATAGAGGATTAGATAAATTAGAACTTTTAAGAATTGT
>MDTB01204947.1_pt1 | contig 12241 bp, 10 predicted proteins | sample 811161 | NCBI WGS metagenome assembly MDTB01 (sample SAMN05326650, study PRJNA326480) | marine metagenome | isolation source: seawater | place: Mediterranean Sea | collected 2009 | reverse complement strand
TGATCATCATTTCTGAAGTGCAGTTGCTTGGCCTTGGCTACACCCTCAGTAATGGCGAGTAAAGAGTGACTACCAATTAGGTTGTTTTGGCGCAAAGTCGAATACCAGTCTGGTCCGCGAGGATTCAAACGGGATCGAATTAAATCTCTATCCTTAGTTTTCTCTAAGTCTGGAAGATTTATCGCGCAAAAATAACCACACATAGCTCTAGTTATTTTTCCGTAAGTAGGTTAAGAAAACATTCGAAGTAGACGAGCCGATTGCTTTAGGGACGTTAATCTGATCCGATATTTTTTGCATAACAGGAAGCCTCCCATCGAAATGACCCAAACTTCACTGGACGGAAGCCATGATAAAGGATATCACTGCGGTAGATTAGTAAAGAATTGGCAGTATTGGCCGGCCCAAAAAAGACATCACCTGGCTCGTCAGGGCAGATACAGGTCCCGCCCGAAAGCTTTCCATCAGTGCCGTGAATAAACACGATAAAATTAATCGCTGTACCTCGATTTATCTCTGATTCTGATACAGAGTCTAGATGGTTGACGCATCACGTTTGAAACCCTGCTCGGCTGAACAAGGCTTTTCCCATAGTGCCACGTGTCGTGGCGCTCGGGAAATAGGACTCCAAACGTTCCGCAAGTCGAAGCCGGTACAGTTTTATTTAGCAATGAGTAAGTTTTGCGTTCGGGAATCGATAAGAGCCTAGATCCGTATTTGAGATTCCAAGAGCTATTAGGATTTAGAGTCCTTTTACTATGTGGGTTATCGACCTATGATGAGTAAAGTGATAACTCGGACCTTGATAAAGAGACCTCACAACGTTACATGAAAAGTAGAACTAAATTCGTGTATGCAGCGTTGGACTCTCTCACGGTAGCAATCATGTAGGAGAAAGCGATCTCTTGGCTGAATATTATTTCGCTTCTTCGCCCTTTGAGTTTACCGCAAACTCGGTGGTTTAAGTTAGGCAACGATCGCGGACTATAGAAGCTATCGATAATATATAGTCCTTTTTGGGGATCAACCTCCTCAGAGATGGCCGTTTTCGGCGCTCCAAGCCTGCCATCTAAACCGAACCAGACGACCTCGGATTTACGACAACTTGCGATCAGATCAAGTCTGAATACAGTGAGTGATAAATCCCAGTTGCTACGAAAATAAACGAATCAAGAAGATTTATCGGATATCTGGGTTACATTCATCTAGATCATAAGTCCAAGCGGGGTGAAGCTTTCTAAGTTCCATTTAACGCCTCTGGGCTAGTCTGAGGGAATTGGTGGCTTGTCAATTGAGCGGGCGTCTTTAATCAGTCGAGAATTGCTACTCGCAGAGTTAGGGTTATTTTGTGTATTTGCCAAACGATTTGGCCGAAGCGAAACAGCCGAATCAAGAGAACTAAGTGTTGTACGGGCAACCACTTCAAACAGGTTTTCAGTATATTTCGAAATTGGCATCGACTTTACGAGTAAAACCATTCACTGCGACTGAACGCAAAAGTATGAATGGTTAGACTGCTCGGTGAAGAGTTGAGGAGCAGTAAGTGGACAATACTCGGATTCGAGTCTTACATATTACTTCAGGCCTAGGGACCGGTGGCGCTGAAGCGATCCTTAGGGATTTATTAGAATCTCTGGGTCAGTTTAATGTAGAACAGCTCGTGATTTCGTTAGGGCCTGTTGAGGAGTCGCAAGTGCGACTCAATTATCCGTCAGTGAAAATTCAATTTCTCGATTTACGTGACCACCCTTGGCGGCTTGTCTCTGTTATTTTTAAAATCGTTATAGCAATTGCCAAGTTCAGGCCAGATGTAGTCCATACATGGATGTACCATGCAGACTTGATTGGCGGAATCCTTGGGAAATTCAAAAGACTCCCTGTTGTTTGGGGAATTTTCTCCGGAAATCTCGATGCGGAGTATTACAGACCTCTGACTAGATTCACGATAAGAATATGTGGAGCGCTTTCTCGAAGAATACCCACCGAAGTTTTGAGCGTTAGTAAAAAGGGCGTTGCTGTTCATGAAAGCATTGGATACCCCTCAAAAAAGATTCGCGTTGTCCCAATAGGTTTCGATACTGAACAGTTCTCTCCGAATCCTGTTTTGCGCACACGATTTCGAAAAACGTACGGTTTTGAGGAAGACCAGTCAATTATTGGTATGGTTGCCCGCTTCGATCGACAAAAAGATTTTGATACGCTTTTCAAAGCGGTGTCAAAAGCGTGTGTGAGCATCCCGAGATTAAAGATCGTTCTCGTCGGCGGATACGGCATCACACCGGAAAATCGCCTCCTAACGGAAAAAGTGGAAAGGTTCGGGCTCGGATCTCTAGTTCATTTATTGGGATTTGTTGAATCTATTGAGGAGTTCTACAACGGTATCGATCTTCTAGTTTTGACGTCTTTCGGAGAGGGATTTCCGCGTGTTCTTGGAGAGGCAATGGCGACCGGAGTACCTTGCGTATCTACAAAGGTGGGAGATGCCGAAGAGATCATTGGCGGCATAGGTCATATTGTCGGAGTAGGTGATGTTGTTGGATTAGCAGATGCTATTGAATCGTTTTTTGCCAATAGTCCTGAGGTGCTCAGTCATAAGAAGCGTGAGTCCAGAAGAAGAGTCGTAGAAGAGTATAGTCTTATGAAAAGCAATCGTTTATATGCTGAAGCTTATAGACGGTTGGCGGTAAAAAAGCGACACTAAACTGAATGTTTCGTAGGAAAGTGCATTGAATAAATTAGATTTTGTGGTGATTGGTGCGCAAAAATCTGCGACCACGTGGCTATTCGAATGCCTTCATGAACATCCGGAAGTTGTTGTGCCGCAACAAAAAGAGGTGCATTTTTTTTGTCGGGAGAGTGACTGTCGATTTAGCACCCGAGCACTCGGTGAAGATTGGTACTTATCCAACTTCAAAAAGTCAGGGGATAAAAAGGTGAAGATTGCCGGAGAACTCACCACTGATTACATGTATTACCCTAACGTTGTAGAGGATCTATACCGTTTTCAGCCAAGCTTAAAAATAATAGCGCTCTTGAGAAATCCGGTGGATAGAGCGTACTCCGCGTATTGGATGTGGAAGCGACACAACAAGAATTTGCCAGATTTTGAAGAGATGGTTTCTGCATCCGATAATAGTCTTCTTGAAAGAGGACTGTACATGCGACAACTCCGTCCTTATCTCACGAAATTTGGCCGAGAGAACGTCAAGATTTATATCTACGAGGAAATACAGAGACATCCGGAAGAATTTTTTACGGAATTTTTTTGTTGGCTCGGGGTGGATCAAAAATTTCGCCCTCGTGCGATGAAAGAAACTATTGGCGGAACGCGGGTCTATCCGGGCATCATGGGGAAAGTTGTCTACAAGGGACTTTCACCTATCATCAATCTCCGATATGTCAGACCTTTGTGGCGGACATTGGCTCGTTATACCTCGATCAAAGAGCTGATTCTTAATCGAATCTCAATTGGAGGTGCAACGGGATATCCTGGGCTCGATCCTTTGCTTAGAAATAGACTCGCCCAGTTCTTTTCTGAAGAAAATGATGCTCTTTTTACAGAGATCGGAAGAGAGATCCCAGATTGGAAGAAATGAAGAGTACGAGCAAAGAAATTCATTTGTTCGGTCCATCTAGCTGGAGAGCGGTATGTGCAAAATAACAGCCGTGATTCCGGCGAGATTTGGAAGCAAGCGAGTTCGCAACAAGAATTTTAGGCCTTTTTGGGGAAAGTCGTTGGTTGATTGGACGATCGAGACAGCGGTCCAAGCGAATATTTTTGATCAAATCATTTTGAGTAGTGACTTCATTGGAGCAGAAAAGAACGCAAAGAGATACGGCATTCAGTTCGAACTAAGATGTCCAGAACTGTCGAATGATCAGTCTGCGTCAATTGATGTAATCGACAGTCTCGCTTCGCAGAGGAAATTAAGTAGCAGATTTGCCGCGCTACTTCAGCCAACATCTCCCCTTCGAACTGCTACGCAAGTGCGGGAGGCTTACGAGCAATTTACTAGTATAGATAGTCCAACTAAATCTCTCGTGAGCGTTTTTGACACATCAGACCAATATCGGAAATCACTTATAAAGATCGGTGATTTTGTGACTTGTGCATCGGGTTTGGGTCTGGCACATGGAGAGTATTCCCAGGCGCAGAAGATATTTGCCCAAAACGGAGCAATTTATATTGTGGAAGTGGAGGAAGCGATTCGTCAGCGCTCTTTTATTTACGCCAATTGTTTACCTTTTCAGATGGATGCTATTTCGTCTATCGATATCGATAATTGGGACGACTTTAAATTAGCGGAGATTTTGATGAAAGAGAGAGTCAGTCAGTCAAGCGGTGCAGAAGACCTTAACATTTAAAAAATTATGCGGCAAAAAGTTAGGAATAGAAGAGCGCAGGGCCATAGTTGGTTGCTTCTCAGTAACAAATTCGGCGTCAAGTAGCATTCTCATTTTTTCAATAAAGAAAATATACAAAGAGAATCTGGTCTATATTCATCAGATAAAGAATGCTAATCGAGTACGTTTTCCAGGTGGGAAAGTTCTGGGTAGGCCTTTACTAGCTCCCGGATAGAGTTCCGTGCGTGTTCGAGGCACGGGTAATCAGCAGTAAACAAACTGACGTAATCTGGAAAAGGAAATGAAACTTGTTTTGTTGCAGCGTTAAGCGCTTCGCGAGCTCTGACCAATTCGTCTGACCGTAGGTTGCCGTCAAGTATTCTAGTTATGGCTTTCTTGCAGGTAGAATGGCTATCGACAAAAAACACAGTGGGAAGTTCGTTGATCACCTGATTTTGCCCAAATGTGACCACCGGAACCCCCATGCGAACAGCTTCTTCTCCAGCCGTACCCGCAATCGTAATTACAAGTTCGGCATCAGCGATCCAGTCCAGTGATGATTCATCGAGTGCGCAGAAAACAACATTAGGCAGCATATTTAATAGCTCATAAAATTTTCGCGATCTATGGCCAAGTACTTTGGGTTGCTCCTTGATTACGAGGGTGGTGTCCGCCGGTAGGGCCTTACTTATATACACGACTGCCTCGAACACGTTATTAAAGTAGTTTGAATAATCAAGGAGCATCAGTTCCGGCTCCATATGTAACGGAAAAAAAACGAAGCGCTCGCCTCTCATCTCTTTGAGTCGCGTGCTAATTTTGCCAAGGTACCGATAGTCTCGATAGCCCCGAATAACCGTGAACAGCCAATCAAACGACCGATAAGAGTTTTTTTTGCCTCTACCTAGAAGTTTTAGGAGGCTGCGCCGGATTAACTGATAAAGGATAAATAACAAAAGGTTTGGCAGTTGCCAGAATTCAAGCATAGAAGCCAAGCGTTGTGTGCCACCGGAATCGGGTTTGAAGTTGATCGTAGGATTAGAGTTCTCAAGAGGAGTCGTAGACGGAGCATCGTTCAGACAACCTTGCAAGCTCTCTTGATATCGCTTTGAATAAAACGCCGAACTATCACTCCAAAGCATCAGGCTGCCGAGTCTGGCTTGGAGTAAATGAAAATGCCCTATTGAAAAATGATCGCAAATCAGGTTGGGAATGGTTTCAGGGAATTGGCTAATCACATAGTCCGCTCCCGTAAGAGCATTGGTGAAAAACTCAAATTTTCTATGGATTACTTCAAACTTCTGTGTTTTGCTCCACTCGCTCCTGTAGATTTTCGGATAGCCGTCGATATTAGGGTAGTACCCTCTTCCAAGTGCTCTATCTCGAGATAGGATCTCAGAATATGTCATTCCAAAAGTTTTCTCATTCAATAAAGCGGTCGAGGTGGAATTGGGCCTCGGCGTTGGCAAAGTGCGGTAGTCTGGCTCTTCTAATATCTCTGGACAAGGACTCCCACAAATACGTCTTATTACTGTTGCGGCGTCACGGTTGTCTACAATAAACCGAACGTGCCATCTTTCAGCGATGAGTTTTCCTATTGAACTATAGAGGCCCTTTTGCTCGTTCCTTACAATTATCGCGACATTCATAATTAAGCCATCACCCAATGAACTCGTTATTTAGGCTGGTTAACTGTCGTGATGGCATCTCGATGCAGTGAAGAAACCAATTCGAGTCGGTACCTACAATTCGGGGAATCGAAAAATCTGGAATATTAAGGAACGATGCGTCATACGTTGCTTCCTTCATATATTCAAAAAATCCGCTACGGTTTTTATCTGATTTAAGGAACATCAGATTCTCGCTGATACCATACTTCTCCCTTGAGGTAATTTCCGGCCCAATCGTTCGATTCTACATAGTAGCCCAGTTAGATCTAGGCTCGCTAGAGGCATTCTAAGAGCTGGCATCTAAGATGTAGTCAACATCTCTCCCTCTTATTTCCTGCCGTAGCTGCCACTAATGTTATCCCAATACAGTTCAAACACCACTAGTAGTGCTTGGAACTGCATAAGTATTTCCAAGGCCCGGACTGGTGCTAAGTGGCGCGGTGATAGGACCATCGGCTGAACCGCATATGCAGCAAGGCTGACGAACCACACCGAAACAATTAGTTTCCCAGTGAAACTTGTTCGAAACAGTAACCAAGCACCAGTCAGGGTTAGCGGCAGTAGGATCAGATGAAGAGTCGAACAGATCAAAAGATATTCTGCAGGGGCAGTAAGATTCCATGGCAATGGAGAGAGTAACGTTTTGGCGAATCCATAGGCTAAGCTTTCAGGTTCAGCTAACTGAGCGGCATAAAGTATCTGACTCCAGTTAATCAGCTTGGTGGCTAGGGCGATTCCAATCACTCCTATCCCTCCAACGGTAGCGACGATCAAATGTTTTACGGAGACTCTATTACAGTAGTGACTTAGTATCGACAGACAGATCCCTGCGGTCAGGAGAAAAGGAAAGTAAAAGCGGATTTTTTGGAACGCAAAAAAGCTTGTCCCAATAATTGCCATAGAGGAAAAAATATTTCTCGGGATTAAAGAAGCGCCAAATAGAGCAAAAAATAGCAAACAAGTGACGATGGGCTCTTTTAGGTTTAAAAAGGAAGTCCAAGTAATAGTGTCCCAATGAAGTAGGTAAAAAATGACCCCGATTTGTGAGCTCAACTCCGTCAGTCCAGAAGACCTCAAAAGGCGAACTACAAAAGCTCCTGTGATCATCGACAGTGCTGGAAAAAACATCAAGCCCACATAATAGCTAGGCCCAAAAACATAAAAGAGTGACGAGTTGTACCATTTGAGTAGAGCCGAATTAGGATATGCGTGTAGGTGCTGTCCCTCTGGAGTGAACCATATTGCCAAGGGATTGACATTTTTTAAGTACAGATCGACCGATCTCAGTACGTACCCCCAGTCGTCGCCACCGGTATACCAAGATCCATCCGCAAGAACGGTAGCGTAAAGCACTACGATCGCAATTTTTACTGTTACTACCAGAAACGAGGTGCGAACGCTGAGATATTGAACGCCTACAATGATTCCAATTAGCCAAGCGCTTAGAGCAACTATAAAGAAGCGCAAACTAAATGACACGGCCACAAATCCTTCTGTTCCGGGAAGCATACCCATATTGCCTACCGTTGTAGCGAAGACGTCGACTTGCATCTTTTTAGATATCAGATCCAGATTTCTGATGAGATCGATATCGACTTCTCAGCCTTAGAAATGTGCTATTTAAAGCTGGTCCGATCAAAACAATAAACACACCGGTGATTAACCCAATGAACCCTGCGGCAAATATACGGAAAGCGAACATTGTTTGGCTTTTTGGTGATTGGCGGATTGGATCAAGAATTTCTGGGTATCTAGACTCGACAACGGCTGTGGCAACAATATTTAATGTCTTTATTCTCGTATCTTGGTTAGACCAGCATGGGTGGTCACGAGGACTTCGAGAGCAGACTGCAATACTGTTGAGCAACTGATCTGTGTAACTTTCTAGGACTTGCCGATACTCGGCAACAGCAAGCGAATGCTGGCTTATTATCGAAGACGATATTTTTTTGAGAAACGAAGTGCCCCGCTGGGCGTCTTTGTCTCTAACCTCTAAAGTAATTGCTCTTTGGTTTGCTAAAAACGACACTTGGTAGAGGTGTGGATAAGGGATTTGATTCTTTCGAGCTTCTCGAAGCTGAAACGTTGAAGCTAGTCTTTCCCAAAAAGGTTCGGGTGCCTCAACCGAAACCGCTATCACTCTCGCCGGTTCCCGGTTTTCGTCAGATTTCGATCCGAGATAGCAGGTCAGGAGAAGTTCGATGTTGATTCCCGTTTGTTCGCACACGCTAGTTTCACCTGGCGACCATGCGAGAACACCCCGAACTCCAACATTTAATCTTGTCTCGAAATATTTTAGTTCCTTGTGTTGGGCTGTATAAAAAATGCCAAAAGCAAGCCCGATGAGGATCGCAGAAACTACGACGATTAGATCTCTTTTCATGCAAGAGTCCATGCCAATTTGGGTCAGAAAAACCGAAAAGAAAATAGATCCTCAATAGAGGTTAGATTGCTGGGATCCACCCTTTTGGGGAGTTCGCAAATCTTCTAATCTTTCACATCATATGTCAGATAGATATCGGCTTTCTTATTAAGAGCCTGTGTTGAAGAGCGTCCAAGGGACAACACTTGCTTCAACAGTTCTCGGCGAAACCGTGTTCGTTTGCAAAAAGATCGATAACTTTCTGTCGGCCAATCCAGATTTTTTTTCCACACTTGACCGGGCTTAATCGGCCTAAGTACGTAATTAAGTATGGAAGCACGAGGGTTGTCTCGACGCGTTTTTGTTTTTAGAGTCGGATCAGTATATGTTGCCAGCAGGCGGATATTTTTTGCTTTACAGTCAGCCTCAAGACTCTCGAGGATTTCTATGTATTCCTGGAAATAGGGCGTAAAATCCTCCCACTCATAAGGAGCGTCAGGAATGTCAACAACAGGACGAATCTGAATCGTCGAAATATTAAATTTCGAGAATTGATCCATAAGGTCTCTGATTTCCCTGAAGTTGGAGGGATTAGCTGTGTAGTTCAACCTAATTTCAGGCTTTTCTCTCCCCTGCTCTTGTTTTTCAGATTTTAGTTGATTGAGAAGAGCGACAAATTTGTCAAAGTTTGCGTTCTGCATGAAGTGTTCATACGTTTGCGCTGTGACCCCATGCACGGAAAGGATAATCTCATCTAAGCCTGCAGCGACCAATTGTTTTACTTCTTTTGCAGTAATCTTTTGCCCGTTGGTGGTTAGGCTAACTGAGGGCACTTTGTATCTTTTTGCGAGAAGAATCAGATCTATATAGTTTTTATGTACTGTGGGTTCGGCTGCTGCTCCTACATTAAGAGTAAGTGCTAAAGGAAAAAACTCCTTAGCAAGTTTTTGGAGCTCGTCCTCCGTAAAGCGATATTGACGTTGTCTTTTTCGTTTGGTGTAGTCCGGGTTGCCGTAATAACACATCGTACACCGTAGGTTGCACGCATTTACCGGGTCGAACTGAATCACGAGATGTCTTAGTCGGAAAAGATCTGCAAGCAAGACCCACGCGGTCTTTATTCGGGTACTCCGAATCGCGCTGTTGGTCTTGATTAGTTGATAAAAAAAAGATCTGTTCAACGATTGTCTCCAAAGAAAGTGAGATGGATTAGCTCTTACGATGCCCCCACCCCAGGTTATGCCAAGCGAGTGTTCCCAGATCTGCCGATCTGTTTCGTTAATGAGATCATGATTTTTTCTATTCGTTTAGAGGCGTTTCCATCCGACGGCCCCAAGACTGCTTCAAGGAATCCTGAATTGATCATTTTCGGCTGAAGAGCACCGTTTAGATACTGATTCATGTAATGCTCAAGATCTTGCTCAGACCTAGCTACGTAGAATGGAGACGTATCTTGAGAGATTAGTAGGTGCTTAACTAGAGTATCGCTCGCTTCAAAAAAATGCGGAAGAATAGAGGGAATCGAATTGATTATTGCCTCAATACCCGTAGTCGAATTTAATGATATCACGAGGCCTGCTTCTTGGAGAAGTTGTTGGGCCCCCACATTGTCCACAATGCTTAGATTTTTAGGCCAATTTTGATTCGTACCAAATACGGCTTGCATCTCGCGATCAATCCTTACCCTCCAGTCCCCGTCATACCACTTGGGACGAATTATCACGGGTACCGCGGGATTATCTCGCGCAAAGCGTGCGGCGACTTGGTGAACGCTGGAAAAGAGCAGCTTGAAGCCTCCCTCTTCGGGAAATGTCCCTTTAGTTTTCCTAAGAAGAGGCTGAGCGGTCGCTATAGGGAATGAAAAAAGAACTACTGGTTTTTTCAAAGAATGACCAATCGACTGAGCCAATGAGCATCGAGAGTTTTTTGATTCCTTGATTCCTATGTCAAAGCGGGGAAGACCCGTAACGTAGATTTTTGAGGCATCAAAATAATTCCGGTCTTGAAGCATCTCCTTCGCCGCGGTAGATGAAAGCATAATGGCATGTCCTTTGAACTTACGCCATTGTGATACCTGGTCTTTCCATAACTGGTGCATCGCTTGAGCCTCCGCTCCGACAAGTTCTCGATGTATGCAAAAAAATGCCAAATTTTCAGCAACGGCGGCCTCTTCCCATTTCTCATTTTGAGCATAGTAAAAGCCGCTAGACAAAAGACCATCGACCTTGAGATGTTTAGGTTGAGATAGCGCTCGCAAAAGCTTCCTAAGGAAGTCAGGATGCACAGATTTAGAACGATTGCTTAAGCTAGCCCGTCTGCTTGGCGACGTTTTTTCTTGAGTTAGAGTTGTTACCCATCGCTGGACCCAATTCGGTATGAGAATGAATTCAATCTGACTATAGCGGTCGAGCGCCTCTAAATCGTCCCTAAACCGAGTATGATCCAAGGTCAAGAGTCTAAGTGAGGCTGGAGTTTTTTTAGTTTTTATTGAGCATTGCTTGGTGAAAAACTTTGCCGTAAGTGAAATTGGGAGAGTTCGGATTACCGACTTTACTCTTGAGTTTCTGAGGCTTGGCAAACACCGAAGAACCCAGGGCCTAAGCACGGTGTCATGTCGGAAGAATATGCGAGAGACTTTCACGGTTATCTAATTTCGGGAACGAGTGGGTTTTGCGTGCATCGCCACTCCACCAAAGTTGGGGTAATTGCGCTGAATGCTAGCCGAAATCTTGACAAGAGAACAGCCAGAGTTGGTCGAGTGAGAGGGATCTTAATCAATTAAAATACCCGAAATTCGCAAGACTTGGCTTGCTAGTGCACCATTATGCGAAAGTTTTCTTAATCTAGAGCAAGAGACAATGTAATGAATTTGCCAAGACCCTTGCTGAAAATTGGCAGGAGAGAGGTTAGTGAGAAACAGCCTCCACTCATTATTGCCGAGATAGGTATAAACCATGCGGGAAGCGCAGATAAAGCTATTCAGATGATTGATGATGTTGCGGATGCAGGGGGCGAATGCGTCAAATTCCAATGCCACATATTAACGGACGAGATGATTCCTAACGAAGTTATCCCAGGTAACTCTGATAAGACCATCTGGCAAATTATTTCAGAAGCGACGCTTTCCGAGAAAGAAGAGGAGCAACTAAAGCAGTACGTTGAACAGAAGAATCTTATTTATCTCTGCACTCCCTTTTCTAGAGCCGCGGCGAAAAGATTGGAAGAAATGTCGGTGTCCGCATTTAAGATCGGATCAGGAGAGTGTAACAATCTTCCGCTGATCGACTACATTTGTGGATTCAATAAGCCAATTGTTCTTAGTACTGGGATGAATGATTTGTCTTCAATTAAGAGATCGGCATCAAAGATTAGAGATTCGGGTAATCCCCTTGCGTTACTTCACTGCACATCGATGTATCCAACGCCATACAGCGAAGTTCGTCTTCCTGCTATAACCACGCTTAAGCGTGAGGTGCCTTATGCTGTGGTAGGAATCAGTGACCACTCTCTAGATATATATACCTCCCTTGGGGCAGTAGCGTTGGGAGCATCGATCGTTGAAAAGCATTTCACTTCGGATAAATCTTGGGAGGGTCCCGACATCCCGATTTCTATTGACAAAAACGAACTGAAAAGTTTGATTGAGGGGTCTTTTGCAATTCATGAAGCTTCGTGTGGGAATGTCGGAAAATTGCCAGGAGAAGCGCCTACCATTCGATTTGCATATGCTTCAGTAGTGTCTACGAGGAGAATTGAAAAAGGTGAGGAGCTGAGTACAGAAAACGTTTGGGTAAAACGCCCCGGAACTGGAGCTTTTAGAGCAGAGGACTATGAGCAAGTCCTCGGTCGTAAGGCCACGAGAATG
>MDTB01005816.1_pt1 | contig 12243 bp, 12 predicted proteins | sample 811161 | NCBI WGS metagenome assembly MDTB01 (sample SAMN05326650, study PRJNA326480) | marine metagenome | isolation source: seawater | place: Mediterranean Sea | collected 2009 | reverse complement strand
TCTTCCATATCTTAAGACAAAGTACCATCGGCGCAGAAAGGCTTGACTTCCGAGTTCGGAATGGGATCGGGTATGACCCTTTCGCAATAATTACCGGCACCTGACTTATACATCTTTAAATTAAATTGTAAACCAAGTTTTTTTATAATTTATCGATGTTTATTATCTTTTATAAACTGCCCTATATAGTCTTTTAAATCTATTTTTCCAAATTTCTTATAAACTTTATTAAGTAAATTCATGTTAGTTAAAGCTGAAGCATATCGTTCTCCTCTTCTTTGGGGTAAAAATTTTATTTTTGATTTAAACATTTTTGCTACCTCTAAAATTGAATAACTTTTTTTACTCGATATGCTATAATGTCTAGAGTTATTTTGTTTCCATGCATAAAAACATGTTTCTACAGTATCATTAATATGTGTAAATCTCCTAGATTGAGTTCCAGGTTTTACAACTGTTAAAGGTGTTTTTTTTTTATATTGATTTTCAAAGATACCTATAACAGTTGCCATATCACCCTTAGAAATTTGTTTTGGACCATAAACATTATAAAAATAGATTATCTCAAATTTAAAATTGTACCATCTTTTCAGATTCTCAAGCATCTCTAAATTTTTAGCTTTAGTAAAAGCGTAAGGAGATAGATTTTTATCTTTACCCTTATTTCCAAGCGAAGCAGATGTTGCCGAGTAAATCAATCTTATTTTATTTGAGAGACAGTAATTAAATACTGCATGTGTCCCTACTGAATTTGACTCTATGCATTGTTCCATTTTGAAAAAGCTTTGATAAATTCTAGGAAACTCTCCAAAGTGAAAGATGCTTTGTATACTTTTGTGATTTTTAAGAGCTTTTTCAATGTCTTTAGTATTATATTTTAAATACTTTACTCTATTTGATCTGATGTGATTAGATTTAAATCCAGAGGTATAATTGTCTATACTTAATATAGTATAATTAGTTTTTTTTAACAAATAACTTATCATATTAGATCCAACAAAACCTGCTCCACCTGTTACTACAATTTTTTTTCTCATGATTATTCAGACATAGTTTTTTTATTCAAAATAAAAAATAAATTTTCAGAATATTTAAAATTTTTTTCATATAATTTACTTACAGTATCGTTAATCTTGAAACCATCTTTATTTAAATAAAAAAAAGAACTTTTAACTGGTTTATAATTATATTTATCGATTTCGTTGTTAATTCTAGATATATTTTTTGATAAAAAGATTAAAGTGCTTAGAAACATTAAAAAATAGATTCTTTTTTTTAGCTTATTAAAATTAAAAACATAACCTGAAATTAATAAAGAAATAGGTATAAAAATAATTAATGCAATTAAAGAATAGCCACCATATCTAAGTGCAGGATGATTATAAAACCATTCAAAAAATAAGATGATTAATAAAATATAGAATAACAAATATTTGTATTTATAATTATTTTGTCTTTTATTTTTAAATGAGAGAATTAAATAAGTAATTAATGAGACTAAAATTATTACTAAAATATTATCTGAAACTTTTGTAAAAAAATACATTTTAAACCAATTTGGAACCCAATTAAATTTAAGAATGTAAATTTCTGGATTATCAACTCTAAAATTTGGCCCTGCACCAGCTTTTGACCATTGTTCGTACCACAAATTCATTTGTTCGACAGTGCCAATAGGTATAGACCAACTAAATTGCTCAAAACAAGTGAAACTAGCAGGGTAAATTAAACACCCAGTATTTGAAAAAATTGTGAAAAAGACAAAAAATAAAATAAGAATAAAAACATAGGTAGAAAAATTATTTATTATGAGCGCAAAAGAGCCCTTTTTTAGAAAAAAAGATTTATTTTCATATATCCAAGCTAAATAAATTAATAAATAGATTATATAAAAAGTTTTCAACGAAATTATTAATATAAATAAAATATTAATCTTAATAAAATATTCTTTAAAGAATTCCGACCTACTAATTTTATTAATGTTATTTACATTCTCATAATAATATACAGCCATTAAAAAAATTAATATTATTGCTGATAAGTCAGTCCCATGCTCAGAAAATCTTGAAAATTTAGAATTTATATAAATAAATGAGAGGACTGATAAAAATAAAATAAAATTTTGTACATTTTTTTTTAAATATTTTAGAATTAACTCAATTAATATCAAATTTACAAAACCAAAAATATATATGGCTCCACTATTCATTAGAAAATATTTGATGCCTGGAAGATAAAATAATGAATTTAAGTAAAAAATTGATGATGGGGTTCTAAAACCATGATTTAAATTTCCTAATCCAAATATTTTTTCAAAGTTAGTTAATATTAAGGAATATGGAAAATGATAGTAATAAAAATCGTCATGATTCTTATATATTAGTATTCCAATAAATATGATTGAGAATACTAGTAAGATTAATTTTATTTCTTTAAGTCTACTTGAAAAATTATTTTTGAAGTCAAAGATAAACAAAAAAAGACCAAATGTGATTACAATTGAATTGTGAATAAGATTATGAGGAAAAAATAAATTTGTTATAAATGAAATAAGAATTAATATTGATATGCCAATTAAACCATCAAATGAGCTAACTTGATAATTTGAATTAAATATTGTAACTATTCTTCCAAAGCCCAAAATTGAAAACAAAATTAAAAAGTAAAATAATATAATTGTTATTAATTGCGACATTATATAAATCTAATCTATATAATTTATGAAATTAGTTAATCAATTACTAAATTATAAATTTCGTTATTTTGAGTATGCATCTTTAATACTTTTCATTATTTTACCTATATCTTTCATATTTGGAAATGGTTTAGTAAATATAAATATAGCCCTGCTAAATTTAATGGCTTTATATTATTTGTTAAAATTTAAAAATTGGAATTTGATTAAAAATGATCTTTTTCTATACCTCATAATTTTATACTTATATTTATTAAGTAACTCTATTTATGCACATTACTTTAAATTCTATTCTGGATTCGAGGGTTTATTAAGATCACTTTTTTTTATTAAGTTTATATTTCTTACTTTGTCATTTCAAATAATATTAAAAAACAAAATCTTACTTTCTGTAGTTTATAAAGGTTGGCTGATTATAATTTTAATCTTTATTTTTGATGTTTTGTTTGAAAAAATTTTTGGTGCAAATATTTTCGGTAATATTAGTCCGGACGGAACTAGAATTGTAAGTTTTTTCAAAGATGAGCTAGTGGTTGGAGCATTTTTACTTTGTTTTGGCTTTACAACTATCACATATTTTTTGCAGCAAAATAATAATAAACATTTAAAACTTTTTTTTACAGTTATATTAATTTTAATACCTTTGACTATTTTTCTGTCAGGAGAAAGGTCTAATTTTTTGAAATCATTTATATTATTTTTATTTATACTAACCTTCATTCAATCTAATAAAATTTTTATCAAAAAGAAATATTTGTTTGGTTTATTTATATCATTAATGGTTATATTTTTATTCACTTCAAAATTCACTTTCAATAAGTATTCAGAATTTTTTTACAGAATTCAGGTAGCTGAAAAAAATAGTAATTTTTTTGAAAAGTTTGAGAATATAAAATATTTTGCTCATTATGAAACTGCGATTAGTATTTTTAAAAATAATCCTATACTTGGTGTGGGCAATAAAAACTTTAGACAAGAATGTAAAAAAGAAAAGTATTTTAGAGAAAACATCAAATTTACTCAAAGCAGATGTAGTACCCATCCACACCAAATACATTTTGAGATTTTGTCTGAACAAGGCCTATTAGGCTATTTGATAATACTATCAATTATAATTATATTTATTAAGAATAATTTAAAATTTTACTTTAAGACTAAAAATATTTATCATTTAAACAACATAATTTATTTAATATTGTTTTTTATTCCTTTACTTCCTGGAAGCGGAATATTTAGCACTTTTAGTGGATCTATGTTCTGGGTAATTTTTGGACTATGCAACTTAAACAATGAAAATAAAAAACTTTAAAAAGAAAATAGATATTTCTCGAAGGAAATTTAGTAAATTTTTGATAGGAAGTTTTACATTTTTGTTAATTGGTAATTTGTATCAATACAAAAAAATAAATGAAAAAAAAGTTAAACTTAATGATCATGTTTGGTTATTAAATGAAGATGATTAATGATACACAGAAATATAGATGAATTAAAAAATAATTCTTTTAGTGTCATAATTGTGGGTAGTGGCCCAGCAGGAATATCCACAGCTCTTAAACTTGAAGAAAAAAAAATTAAAACTTTAATTTTAGAAGCTGGATCTGATGAGTACAGTGAAAAATCTCAAGAATTTTATAATTCAAAAATATTTGGTGATCAAATTACTGATTTAAGATACAGCAGATTAAGACAATTCGGTGGGACAAGTGGGCAATGGGGTGGATGGTCCAAACCAATGGAAAATTATAATCTCTCTAAGTGGGGAATTCAACATAATGAACTTGACAAATATTCAGATCAAACTTCAGAAATTTTAGCAATAAATAACATCTTTAGAAAAAGTAATATTAACAAGTACTTCAATCAAATTGAATTTCAATATTCAAAAGTTAAATTTAATGAAAAATTTAGGAACCATATTTCTAAATCTAATTACATAAATTTACTTATGAACGCTCAAGCTCTAAAATTTTCAGGTGAAGAAAATTTAACGAAAAATATAGAATTTTTATTTCAAGGTCAAAAATTTAAAATCTCATCTAAATTTTTTATTCTAGCATCGGGTGGAATAGAAAATTCAAGAATATTACTATTTACAAAAGAACAAAATAATTTACTTAAAAATAATTCTTCCATTGGAATGTACTGGATGACTCATCCTTGGTTTTTAGGTGGGTATGGTGTATTAAAAAAAAAAGAATTATCGAAGTACCTTGGAAGTAATTTTATTAATAAGGAAGGGCCATTACACGTAGCCTCATCAGAAGTTTTAAATAAAGAAAAAAAAATAATGAGTGGATCAATTTATATGGATGCACAAGAAAATAAAAATATAGTAAAAGAAATAGTAAAAGATCTCTTATGTGTTGCACCAAATTTTGGTAAAAAAATTACAAGAAGTATTTTTAAAAAAGATTTAAAATGTGGAAATATATTCATGCACTTGGAAGAAGCCCCTGATAAAAATAATAGAATAAAGTTAGATAATAAAATTAAAGACAGTAATGGTGTTCCCATATCAAATCTTTATTATAAGAAATCTAATAAATCATTAGTCTCTGCTAAAACTATTTTAAAAGAATTTGCAGATATATGCAGAAAATTAGATATTGGAAGAATAGCAATCCGAAAAAGTATAAATGATTTGAAAAATTATGAATCATTAGGAGTTTATCATCATATTGGAGGAACAAGAATAGGAACTGATATTAAAAATTCAGTAGTTGATTATAATTTAAAAGTTCATAACAATAAAAATTTATATGTGACTGGAAGTTCTGTTTTTCCAACATCTGGGTACACAAACCCTACTTTTACGATTGTTCAACTTAGTCTAAGATTAGGAGAACATATTTCTAAAATATTATAGTAAAATTATGTCACTTTCAATTATCATTCCTGTTAAAAACGAAGAGGAGATAATTTTGAAAACATTAGAAAAATTTGAAAACTCATGGTTAACTCAGATGGACCATGAAATAATTATAATAAATGACAATAGTTCTGATGATACAGCAAATTTAATTAAAAATAATAAGTTTAAAAAGATTAATATATTTTTAAAGGATAATTATAAAAATGATTTAGGCTCAGCAATTATTACAGGAATTGACAATTCATCAAAAAAATTTCTCTCTATTTATATGGCTGATATGTCAGATAGTTTAGATGATTTAAATTCTTATTATAACGAAATAAAAAGTAATGACTCTTTGGATGCTATTTTTGGCTCTCGTTTCATCAGAGGGTCTAAAGTCACAAATTATCCAAAAATAAAATTTTTTTTAAACAGATTTGCAAATAATTTGATTAAAATAATTTTTTTTTCTAAATACAATGATTTTACAAATGCTTTTAAAATTTATAAAAAATCAACTCTATTAAAATTATACCCTTTAGTTTCTGAGAATTTTAATATTTTTTTAGAACTTCCACTAAAAATTGAATGTAGAAAATTTAAATATAAAATTATTCCTATAAGTTGGAACGGCAGAACTTTGGGTAAATCTAAATTCCGAATTAAAGAAATTGGGTCAAAATATATTTTTACGATGCTTTACTGTCTTTTAGAAAGAATATTACTAAAGAAATAATCAATTGTTATCCACTAATTCTTCAATTATTTTAATTGTATCGTATTTTTGTTTCCAATTTGGATAATGTTTTTTAAATTTATTTAAATTAGAGATATACCATATATGGTCACCAACCCTTGGGTATTTGATAAATTTTTTTCTAATTTTGATTTTTTTTATTTGTTCAACTAAATTAATAGCTTCGATTATTGAACAATTAGAATGTCTTCCACCACCGATATTGTATATCTCACCCTTTCTTGGACGCTTATAAAATTCCCAAAAACAATTGACTAAATCAAAGCTGTGAAGATTATCTCTAACCTGTTTACCTTTATAACCAATAATATGATATTTTTTATTTTTTAAACTTAATTTTACTAAATATGATAAAAATCCATGTAACTTTGCACCACTATGATTAGGTCCAGTAATACATCCACCTCTAAAACATACAGTTTTTAACCCAACATTTTTGCCATATTCCTGGACGATTAAATCTGCGTATGTTTTTGAAACACCAAAAAAACTATGTGTACAATTATCAATTGGAAATTTTTCATCAATACCTTTAAAAAAACTGTCACTTTTCTTTAATTCCCACCTGCTGTTTTTTTCATAAAAATTTAGATTGTTTGGATTATCTCCATACACCTTGTTAGTCGACATAAACACAAATTTAGCATCATAACAATATCTCTTGGTTAGTTCTAATAAATTTAAAGTGCCAGTCGCATTTACATTAAAATCGATGATAGGATAATTTTTTCCATAATCATGAGATGGCTGGGCTGCACAATGAATTATCAAAGAAATTTGTTTTTTATATTTTTGGAATATTTTTGATAATTTTTCATAATTTCTTATATCGACATTATAGTTTTTAAATCTTTTATTTTTTTTTAGTAATGAATTTCTTACCCATAAAGTAGAGCCATCGGAACCAAAAAAAAATCTTCTTAAATTATTATCTATTCCAATTACATCAAAACCTTTTTTACAAAAAAAGTTTACTGACTCCGATCCAACTAAACCTGACGACCCTGTGATTAATACAACTGACATTACATAAACTTTTTAATTATCTTTTTTTGACTTACTAACCAACTGTGAGTATCATTAACAATATCATATATATTTTTTTTTGGTTTCCAATTATAGACTTTACTTATAACTTTATTGCTACTTACAAAATATGGAAGATCATATATTGATGTTTTTTTTACTTTTGAAAATTTTATTTTATTACTTGTAATTTTTTGACAAATTAAAGTAAGTTTTTTTAAAGAAATTGAATTCTTTGATGATCCACCAATTGTGAAGGTTTTGTTAAAAATTGTATTGAGTCTTTTTATTTGTATCTCAACTATTTCACATAAATCGTTTATGTGAAGAACATCTCTAACTTGATTCCCAAAACCACCAAAACCAATATATTTAAGTTTTTTTTTAGTTATATGTCTCCATATCCAAAGGCTGACAAAACCTTGATCTTGTTTTCCAAACTGAAGAGGGCCCGAAACCACGCTTAATCTATTTATTATATACTTTAAGTTAAATGCAAATGAAAATTCCTCTATGAACATTTCTGATGCATGCTTTGTTAAACCATATATTGATTTTGGACTATTTGTATCAAAATTTTCATTTATTGTTTTTTTCATTTTAAGTTGATTTTTAAAGTCATGATTTTGAAAAATTTTACTTATAGTTTTGATTGAATTAACCCTACTTGAAGATAAAAAAATTATTTTTGAATTATCTTTTTTAACTTTTTTAAGAATGTTAATTGTACCAATTAAATTTGTATTTATCACTCGATCTATATCTTTTCTTGATACCTCAACTGCGGCCTCAGCACAACAATCAATTATTATGTCAAATTTAGGAAGTGAATTTACTTTTTTAAAGTTAAAAATATCAAACTTAAAATTTTTTATTTTTAGATCATTTAGCAGTTTGAAATTATAAATTGATCCCTTTCTTGACAAGTTATCAAGAGAGTACACTAGATAATGTTTTTTTTTTAAGTAGACACAAAGATTTGTACCAATAAACCCACAACCACCTGTAACTAAGATTTTTTTTTTCATTTACAAAAAATTGTAATATAAATACTGTTATATTCATATCTATCAAAAATTGCTTAAAAAAAAAGATTAATGATAAAGAACAAGTTTAATTTTAAGAGGTTAATATTATCTTTTTTAATATTAGTGTTATTAATTTCTACCAATTTTTTCAAAAATTTTTTAAATGTTTACTTAAATAATTATAACAAAAGAATAGATTTTACTTATGGTTTTTGTAAAAACGAGAGTATAGGTTATCTTAAATATTTAAAAAATGAATTTAATTTAGATAATAATCCAAAAATTGTAAATTATGTTCATACACCACCAGTTGAATGGTCTATTATTAAACCCTCAAAATTAAATAGATATTCAAATGATATTATATTATTAAATTACCCTGGAAAAATTTTATCCCTAAATTATCAAAGAATAAATGGCAATACATTTGAAATAAAAAATTTAAGTTTTTTTGCTAATAAGATTAAAAAAATAGATAGCATTTTAATTACATTTAATAAATCAATCAATTTAGAAAAAGTTGAAATTGATTTATTATCAGAAATAAATTTCGGTGAGAGAAATTTAGTAAAAAACTTCAATCAATATAAACAAAATAATAAGTATGAAATTGAGTTTAAAATTGATTTAAAGATAAATGACCTTTATCCCAAAAATAATAATATTGCATTTAAGATAAATAATATCAATCAAGAATTTATTTCAGAAATTAAAATATTTGCGAGAAATAAATTTATTTTAGAAAATTTTGATATTGTAGATAATCATAATAATTGTTTTTTACTTAGAAATGACTGAAATTTTTAAAATTGCGATTATCTTTTTTGTGTTAATAGTTTTTTTTATAGGCCCTTTAAACATTTTTGATAAAACAAATAAAGAATTTAAAATAAATATTTTAAATTATAATCTTATAATTAATTTAAATATTTTACTTTTTCTTTCTTTAATAAGTTTATCTATTGAAGATTATCAATTAATTTACATTTCAATTTTAATTTTAACTTTTTTTTACGCTCTACTCGTCTCAAAAATAAGTTATTTTAATTTTTTAAAAAAAAATATAATAAATTTTTCTATCTTTTATTTTTCTTTTTTTATAATAGCAATTAATATTTCAAGTAATCTTAATCTTGGTTGGGATGCTAAATATTTTTATTACATAAAATCTTTATTTTTTTTTGAAGGTTTGGGACTAAATGAGCTTAAAGAGTTTGAGCATAATAAGTGGCATCCACACTTTGGGTCTTATCTTTGGGCTTTTTTTTGGAGTTTGCCTTTTATAGAAATTGAGTATTTTGGAAGACTATCCTACGTATTTATTTTTTGTTTTTCTATTTACTTCATAACCAAAATTCCAAATAAAAATTATCATTCAGTATTTCTATATTTAGTGATTTTGATTTTATTGTTTAAATATGAGCGATTTTCTGGATTGCAAGAAATATTAATATTTTCATATTTATCTATCGCATCTAAAATTTTATACGAGTTAGAAAATGAAAAAAAATTATTAGATTTGATAATTCTAATTTTGATTACAAATTTAATTATGTGGATTAAAGCTGAAGGTATTGTCTTTAGCCTTATAATACTCTCAATATTTTTATTTAATAATAAAGTTCTGGTTAAAGAAAAAGTATTTATATTTTTAAGCTTTATGATTTTTGTTACGCTAAAATATAACGTTTATATATTCTATAATTTTGAATTGAATGCCCAGCCTTATAATTTTGACAGTTTTTTTTTCATTATCAATTGAAAATTTTTATTATAGATTTAAGAAAATTTTAATTTATTTAGGATATTACTCATTATTAAATCCAATTTTTTTGATTGGTATAATACTGACAATATCATTAAATTTTTTAAATAATAAGATTTTAACAAAAAATTTTATTATATATTTTATTCTAAATACATTGTTTATATTTAGCGCTTACTTATTGAGAGATCTTGAAATAGTTTACTCGCTTAAAACAACACTTGAACGAATTGTTTTCACATCTTCTGGATTTTATGTTTACTTAATCATTATATTTGTTAATGAAAAATTTAAAAAATGGAAAATTTCCTAAGTACTATTATTGATTTTATAGATAAATATCATCATCAAAGAAATCTTAATAAAATATTATTAAAGTTAAACTTAAAAATAATATTTGATATTGGTGCCCACAAGGGTGAATTTTCAAATAATATATTTAAATACTTTAAATCCTCAAAAATATACGCTTTTGAGCCTCAATCAGAAATTTATTTAAAACTAAAAAAAAAAATTTTATAAATCAAAAAATTTTTTTCCTTACAACAAAGCAGTGAGTGACAAAAATAAAAAAAAAAAATTGAATATCAATATAAAATCCTCTACAAGCACTTTTTCAAAATATAACAAAAATTCTAATTGGAGAAAATTAAAAGAATTTTTACTTACTGGATCAAAAAAATCTTCATTTATAAAAAGTGAAATTGTTAATGTAGTAAGCATAGATAGTTTTTGTAAGAAAAAAAATATTGATAAAATTGATTTACTTAAAATTGATACAGAAGGTCACGAAGCTGAGGTCTTAAAAGGTGCTACAAGAATGCTAAAAAAAAATATTAGATATATTTTAATTGAATTGCATTTTTCCAAAATTTATAAGAATTATAATAGGACGAAAATAGAAAATATTTTAGAAAAAAATAACTTTAAGATGGTAAAAAAATATAAATTCCCGTTTTTAACATTTGAAGACAGGATCTATAAAAAATTAATTAATTGAAACTAGTTTAAAGATCTCAGTGGCCAAAAAATTATTACTTTCTGGATTTAGAGAATTTAACTTGTTTCTTAATAATTTTTTTTCAAAATTATTTAATTCAAATAAATTTTTTTCAATTAATGCTTTTTTAAAATAATCTCTTTTTTCTGAATCTGATAAAAATAAAAAATTATAGCAATTAAATTGATAGTTTTCACAAATTAAATTACGAATATTGATATTTATTTTATAAACATTTACAATTTTTTTAAAGTCTAATTGTGATTTTATTTCTTCAAATTTATGGTCGTTTTGAATCTTATTTCTCTTAAATAAGACATTATATAATTGTGTAATTGGTAAAAGATTTAAAAATTGTTTAATACCCACTTTGTAAAGTTTCCAATATTTTTGATGCAATTCATTGTAATTTTCTTCAATAAAATCTGTGTTTATAATTTTATTGTTTCCAATTTCGTTATCACCATCAATGAATATCACAAAGTCACCCTCTCTTATTTTTTCTAAATATATATGATTTTGAAAAAGAATATTCTCTTGGGTTGAGAAAAAAGTTCCTCTACCAAAATTAAATACACAATATTTTAAATTCTGGCTTTCTAATATATCTCTAAAATAAAATGGTATTGTCTGATTATCGGCAACATCGTATCCGAAAACATTCTCACCTCCATAAAAAAAAACATTTCTTTCACAAAATTTTGGATTATTTGGCACTAATCTTCCTGTTTCTTTTGAAATGTTTACAAACTTACCACCAATGGATTCACTTTCTGTTATGCCGGTATACTGTTCATATTCAAATAATCTCTCTCTTTGCCAGGTCTCTAAATATAAATCTAATATTTCCTCTTTTTTTAAGTTTAATGAATTTGAATATTCTTCTGAGTATGGACTAAAATTAACAAATTTTAAGTGTGTTCTTATTGGCCATAAAAAGACAATAATTGCATTTAATAATATAAAGACTAAAAGTGTGATTAATATTACTCTAATTTTATTCATAAATTTAATTATGTTTAATATATATTTAGCTTGTTCATTTAAATATTAATAACTCAATGTTTAAAAAATTGTTAAATCTTATTTTTTTATCTTTTAAAGGATATTCGCTTTTA
>MDTB01081012.1_pt1 | contig 12244 bp, 9 predicted proteins | sample 811161 | NCBI WGS metagenome assembly MDTB01 (sample SAMN05326650, study PRJNA326480) | marine metagenome | isolation source: seawater | place: Mediterranean Sea | collected 2009 | reverse complement strand
TTAAGACTCACCCATGAAGAAGAAATTGCCAGATTTTTTTTGTTCGCGATCCTTCACCGAGTTGGCTTTGTTGATACGCGGTCGGTAATTCGTTGGGTCACGGCGGAAGGTGACACTCAATTGCGCGAGAAATTGATTCATTCCAGTGAGTAGCGATTGCGGACAGGTTGCAGTTGCCTCGATACCAGGTTCGCCCGTATACACCACGACGCGGTCAGCTAAGTAGGTAGCCATAATGAAATCGTGCTCTACGATGAAAGCCGTTTTCTTTGCATGCATAATAAAGCGTTTGATGACCTTCGCGCAAGTGATACGCTGCTCGGAATCTAGGTAAGCTGATGGTTCATCAATCAGGTAAACGTCAGCGGCTTTGCCAAGGGCCAATGCCATTGCAACGCGCTGCAGCTCTCCACCTGAGAGGTTCTGCACCTCAGCGTCGATAATAGGATCGATTTTCATCGGTCGCATACAGTCCGACACGAATTGCGGATGTATGTACTGATCGCGGATACGCTTGTGGAGTAGCTGCCTCACAGTGCCCTGGAACTTTGGACTGATCTTCTGTGGTTTGTAGGACACTCTGAGTTCTGGGCAGGTTAGCCCATCCGTGCTCTCCCCGGCCTTCTCCGCAGCCTCATATTCGTCGCTTTTCAGAAGGCCTGCTAGCATGCGAATGAAGGTAGTCTTGCCAGTTCCATTTTCCCCAAGCAAGACAATGATTTCAGAGTCCGTGAATTGGCCTGCTTCGACGTGTAGCTTGAAACTGCTTGCCCCTCCCCGAGATGACATAGTTCTCGTCATCGCAGGGTAATCGTATTGGGCCATCCGCTCACCACCAGCGGCGACATCGGCATTTTGCGAAACCTTAAAGCTGAGAGCGTCGTCGCGGAAGCGGAGGTTTTCTGTGGGCACAAAACCTGATAGGAAGATATTAATACCCTCGCGGACACTAAAAGGCATGGTGACCACGCCGTACGCGGACGCTGTTCCATAGAGGCAGCATATGTAGTCACTGAGGTAGTCGAGCACAGCAAGATCGTGCTCGACCACAAGCACGAAGCGTTGCGAACCCTCCTCACCTTGCACGACGCTGCGAATGACTGACGCTGCTGTCAGTCGTTGTTTTACATCAAGGTAAGAGCTCGGCTCGTCGAACATATATACATCTGAAATTTGCACCACGCAGGTTGCGATGGCAAAACGTTGAAGCTCCCCGCCAGACAAAAGCGATACACCCCTATCACGGACATGCGCCAACTCAAGTTTGGCAAACATATCTTCCATTATGCCTCGGTCGTCCTTGCTCTTTACAATTTGCTCAACCGTCTTCCCTGCCGGGATCGCTTTTGGGATGTGATCAACGTATTGGGGTTTGATGATACACTTCAAGTCGTCCTCTAGAATGCGCGTGAAATAGTTTTGTAATTCAGAGCCACGGAAGCGCAAGAGGATCTCTTGCCAGTCAGGTGGACTCTCGTATTTGCCAAGATTAGGTTTTAACTTTGCCGCCAAAATTTTCAGTGCAGTAGACTTCCCAATACCGTTCGTTCCAACAAGGCCGAGGACCTGGCCGGGTCGCGGAACGGGCAAACGATGCAACTTAAACGAGTTCGCGCCGTATCGATGTGTCGTATTCGCATCGAGGTTCTTCGGAAGATTGATGATCTGAATTGCTTCAAATGGACATTTTTTAACGCAGATACCGCAGCCGATGCATAATTCCTCTGACAACCATGCAACCTTGGAGGTTGGTGTCACCTCCACGCAAAGCTTGCCCATCATCACCACGGGACATTGGCGTTTGCACTCCTGGCGGCACTTCTTCGGCTTGCACTTCTCCTTGCTAATGATAGCAATACGATCTTTGGCATCCGCATCTTCCCCACCGCCTTTCTTGTCATTCTTGCCTTTACCCTTCTTCGATGGCATCCGGGTTGAGCTCGTGCACTGGCGGGGAGCCTCGCTCAAAGAGTTTCAAGTCTCTGTCTTAAACCAGAGCCAGTCTAAAAAGCCCTGCTCCGCTTTCGATCTGTGGAGAGACGAGTAGTAGGAGTAGTAGCGGCTCAACAATTACAAATAGGAACCTTGGTCCCAATTTTGTTATTTAGATTTCCCCCATTTTTTGTTTTTTTTCTCTTCGCAGTTTTTTTACCCTCGCTGGAAGAACCAGAATGGCGGAGATTGTTCTGTCCAGCGACGCTAGAAAGAAAGCCCGGCTAGACGCTAATGAACAGCGACAAGCACGGAATGAAGAATTGCGATCATCTGCTCTGGCTAGCTCTTCTGAAGGCTATGCGCCTTCTGTCATTGCGGAATTGCCCACATCATTACCGGTTCAATTCGTTACAGTTGAGGGCAGCTCTATTGGACCTAATGTAGACCTTCCAGTTGCTGCGACGGCCACCCAGATGGAAAAGTTGGTGAACCGATTAGTTGAAATTCAAAAGGCTGAATCTGGAGCGGCGAACAGCGCGGATGATGGACCTGTGCCATATGCTTTTTATGTCGGAGAACGAGAAGTGACTGGCTCTGTTGTAGATGCGATACGCGAAATGGGGCTCAGCACCGAGGCATCTCTCACTGTCACGTGCCAGCCGCTGGCTGTCTTCCGTGTAAGACCAGTGACTCGATGCGGCGAGACTCTACCAGGGCATAGTGACGCCGTGTTGCACGTGTCTTACTCCCCGGACGGCACCAAACTTGCTAGCGGGAGCGGTGATACGACAGTGCGTTTCTGGAACGTGGCGTCAGCAACGCCACAGCACACGTGTCGAGGCCATCGTCACCACGTGCTCTGTACTGCGTGGGCACCGGACGGGCGACGTTTTGCATCCGCGGACAAGACCGGCGAGATACGCGTTTGGGACCCCGCGTCGGGGAAGGCGATTGGCAGCGTGCTGCGCGGGCACAAACAATGGGTTACTGACCTCTCTTGGGAGCCAATGCATCGTAACATGTCGTGTGAGCGCTTAGCATCGGCGTCAAAAGACAAGACGGTGCGTATATGGAACGTCCGAACGGGCCGGTGTGAAGCATCACTTTCGGGGCATACTGACAGCGTAGAGTCTGTGTGCTGGGGCGGCGTCGGCTTTATTTACTCTGCGAGTCGCGATCGCACCATTAAAGTCTGGGGCGCTGAAGATGATACAGATCGAGGCGAAGGTCGCACCGTCGGGAAATTAGTTCGGACTCTTAGCGGCCATGGGCATCGGGTCAACGCCTTGGCTCTGAGTTGCGAATATGTGTGCCGAACAGGCCCATTTGAGCACAGCGGCGCTCATTTTGCGAGCGCCGAGGAGGCGCAGCAGGCCGCGCTTGTCCGCTACAATAAAACAGGTGGGGGCACCGAGGCGGAGGTCGAGCGACTTGTATCTGGTAGCGACGATTTTACGCTTTTTCTCTGGTCACCGACGACACAGAAACAACCTATATCACGCATGGCTGGCCACCAACAACTTGTTAATGACATTGCATTCTCACCTGATGGTAGGTTCATTGCGTCGGCTTCCTTCGACAAGAAGGTCAAGCTGTGGGATGGGCGTACGGGTACCTTCATTGCGACATTGACAGGGCATGTATCGGCGGTCTATAAGGTTGCTTGGTCTATGGATAGCCGGTTGCTTGTTAGCGCCTCGAAGGACAGCACCATAAAGCTATGGGATGTTTCGGATCCTAAGACCGCAAAACACACACTCCCTGGGCATGCCGACGAAGTTTATGCTCTCGATTGGTCCCCAAACGGCGCGCAGGTAGCCTCTGGAAGCAAAGATCGGACAATCAAAATTTGGCGCAATTGATTTATACTTCAAATCGAGTGCGAGTGTGGGCGAGTGTCGAGTGTGGGTTCGGCTGCGTGACTTCAAAAATCACTTTTGCTTCGTGTTTCGTTAAGAATTAAAAGAGCACTTCACAGGGACTTGACACAGAAGTAGGAGATCAACACAGAAGTCAATTGTTTGGGATAACTAGTCAGTGAGAGGGAATCGACTCAACTGAACGAGCTACGCAAGGCCGGGGTGATGATTTTAGTGGTTTTATCGAGAACACGTACAAAGTACAAAGAACCCACGCAGGGTAAGCTTCGCGCGTTTCGCAGGCTTTGCGCGCGTAAACTTTATGGCATGCGATGGGCGGAAAGTTCTTTCATCTTTTATGGCTGGGAACACACACGGGGGTGCCTGTGTGGGGCCGGGGCCGCGGGGGGGTTTGGTTGATGCGCACATTGCGCAATGAGACAAAAATAAAAAATGGATAGGATAACTAGCCGCGCGGGGTTTGTCCCACTACCTAGCAGGGCCGGATAAAACCCGAAACCGGAATGGGTTTTTTTAATCCGAGCGAAGCGAGGATTCATAATATTGCCCGCCGCAGGCGCTAAAATTTTTCAAATAGTACTTTGTACGTGGAAAGTAGTTAGAGGCCCTGTAAAAAAAGAGATTTCCTCCCCTCCTTTCTTTCTTCCCCCTTTTCCTCTCCCCTTTTTTTTCTTCCCCCTCCTTCTCTTTTTTTTCATCTTTTCTTCTTCCCCGCTCTCGTTTCGTAGGACGTTTCGGCGTTCCTAGCAAGAAATTTTTTTCGGCGTTCCTAGTTCCTAGGATGTTGTTGTGATGAGATGTTCTGTATCTTCTTTCGACAAAAATTTCAGCAGCCTTATCCCGCATAATTGCACAATGGCGGAATTTTTATTAGATTTTTCAAATTACTAAAATGGTCTAACAAACCTTTGAGATTAGAGCTCTCTTATTTTCTTTCGACGAAAATTTCGGCAGTGTCCCGCAATGGAGGATTTTTTTGTTGTACTAGGAAACGTAGGATAATTCCATTAGGAGAAGCTCGGCCCCACGAATAAATTATTTAGCCAAAGTCTCGATCCGGGAAGACAAAGGTCAACACCACATAAACTAGGGAAGGTGCCCAAAGATGAACGATAACCATCGATAAAACCAGGAGAAGGAAAAAAACCCTTTTTTAGGGTAACTCTTTAACCCAAAAATGAAAAAAACCCGTTCCCAGGGTTTTCCCAGTTGAAACAAATAAAAACAATTCAATATCAACTGGGAAAACCCTGGGAACGGGTTTTTTTCATTTTTGGGTTCAAGAGTTACCCTAAAAAAGGGTTTTTTCCGGGTGTTCAGTTAGTTTGTATTAAAAATTAGCTGTTATTTTATCTATTACAAATCTAACAACAACTGAATCTTAAGAAAAGTTAAGAAAAGTAGAAACTAGGAAAAACTAGTACTATTAAATAAACTAGTAATAATAATAATCCTAATTTATTGTAAAATAAACTAGGAGAATGACTTCTAGCTGGACTCTGTCAGTGTAGTCAGTCAATCAGTGAGGCGGTTGTCTGCTTGAGGTCAAAAGGGGAAAACCCGAAAAACCCGGGGTTTTATCGGGCACTGCTACCTAGTTCCGACGTCTCCCTATGTTCACAAACTAACTACAAACTAAGTCACTTCCCTAGTCTAGTCTAGTTTATATGTTCATTATACTCCCACCATCCACAAAAAATAGTCACTTCCCGAGTCATAAAAAGTTTAGTCTGGTCTTCGAACACCCACGGGGGTTGTGGTTGTGGGGCCGGGGGTTGTGCGTCAGGTTGTGCGTGCAGTGTTCAACGAGAGACAAAGGGGCAACTAAGACTAATCGAAACTTTGTTGAAACTGCTGAAAGCTGACAGTTTATTTCCACTGATCTCCATTCAGACTTCAGACTTGGAGATCAAAGCAAGTCAAAGCAAAATGGCCAATCGCACCGTCACGGCAACCCACCTTACGAGTTACGGGCTCTTACTAGGTTTAAGCCAAATCCAGCATAGCACACACATAGAAATCCAAGTTTTGGGTTTGACGCTGTTTCGCAGGCGGCCTAGTTTTATATCTAGTAATAAATCACCACGCACCGCTAACGCCAAGGAGCACGCAATCAACCGGCTTATTAAAATTTTTTTTTTAGAAGAGCTTCAGAGAGTACGGGTGCGTTCTTTAGAAGAGCATTTAGGGGGGAAGGGGCAACAGCAAATTTTAGTAGAGCCATCTGAAAGTGGCAGCGCTAACAGACGCCACGGTCAACTCATTCCTCGAAAGAATAATTATACAAAGAAACATCACAGATCACAGCCGACCTTCCTCGAGAAAATTATACTAAGAGACACTTCAAATGCCCGCGCGCTGGGATCACCCAACGGCTCCCTCGATCACCAAGGCCTCTGCTACTGCCACTGGCTGATCGGGGGGAGACTCACTGAAAAGAGGAGTGGGGGGGGGACTCAGTACGAGGTCCCTGGCGAGTTCCGAGTTCCGATGTTAGCTGGGACCCCAGACTCAAGCCTTTTTTTTGCATCGATATACCACCATTATGCTTCCCGCTCAAAGAAACAGCCAATGTTTTGGAGGTCTAAAATGCCTAGTTTGCATGCGTTGCTCTCCTTACTTGATTCCTTGATGGCTTGGTTTGAGGTAAAACGTAAAAATGTATCGACCGTTCGAAGAGCTTTCAAGCCATCGGTAAGGGCTTGTATGAAACCTCGTCTTCGATTTCGCGATAACCACTTACAAATCCTACAATCAATGCCACCATTCCACAGCTTCCTGCTACAGCTACCATGCTGGTGGTCGAAATTCCTACCTCGTCGCTAACACCATCGCCAGTACTAACAAGCTCTTCGACATCTATACTAGTTGCCGAAAAGTCTCCCTCGCATCCAGTCTCTAAATAAGTCGCAAATTGTCCAGCATACTCTGGACATAGATACTCAGCGCATTCCAGTGAACTCCTCTCCTCTCCGAAAGCGCTATGAGCGAAGAGACTATCCAGCATCAGAAGGTGGAGAAGAGTTAATGACAGGATAAAAACAAATTACTCGTAGTGAAGGTAATGAAAGCTTGATCCAGGTTAAGAATTTTACGAGATGGAAAGAGAAAGAATATAGTGTTGCACGCGCAGAGGTCACGAACCATATTGCAAGAGCTCCCAGCTTCGCAACCGTTGACCGCGTCCCCTTCATCCCGACCTCACTTGGGGCGTAAGCGTCTTTCGGTTCGCTCTGGCCAATGAAAATCGCGTTTATTCCCGAGTCTTGTGACAGGTCTACTAAATAATTTTTTTTAGTTTTGGGAAGGAAAAAAAGCTAATAATACTGGTCCAGTAATTTGATCTTTATAATAAAAAACTAAAAACATATGAAAGCTCGCTGCCCCAAGATCTCACCGACGACGAACAACTCCCAAGACCGATCTTGCGTGAGCCAGGACCAGCCTCTCGTGTGGGTTTTGGTAGCCCCACTCCATACAGGGAGCACAGTCAGATTTCGACGGTGCACCAAAGCTCAGGCTTAATTGAATTGTACCAGAATAAATATAGCAGGTGCGAATAAGTTGATATGTGTCTTTTGTGAAAAATCACGAGAGATCTGTGGTGCAACGTCGACGAACGCTAAAAAATCATGTTTTACTCGCCGCGATCTTACAAAATTATACCTATGCAAATCATTACAGAGTAGAAGACTGCTTGATTATTTGATAGTTCGATCTGCTAACGATAATGGAGGGTGGTGGTGTGAAACCGCAGCCGTCGGTTAGTCAGACAAAGACTATGAATGGCAGACCATATCGCATTGGGTAAGCTTCTGATTGCAACAACCTCATGTCTTTGAAAATCATACGCATAATAAAGGTGTTGTCTGTTCCCCTTTTTTTCCTTCGCTATTTTCGGTTATTGTTCGATTCTTATTGTTTAAACCGTTTTGATCCAAGGTACTTGTATAAACAAACAAAGGATGGAAAATGGCAAAAAAGGTATTTTGAAACAAACGGGAACTTTTTGACCTACTACAAGTCGAAGAAAATGCTGAAACTCTTAGCTGCAGTAAACTTGCCGCAAGTGGGAGAAATCAAAGTAATTGAGCCAGATCCAGAGAATGATGATACGAGGGATGGTGGCTTATTTACGATTCAGTTGAACTCGAGAGACTACACGCTGAAGGCTGAAGACCATCAAGAAGCACTCGAATGGGTCAGCGTTCTTAAAAAGTTAAAAGACATCGATAAGAAAGGAGAAATTGACTCGTCGGATGCCAATGCGGCTAGAGAATCTGAAGAAAGGCCGCAGTTCGAGAAAAGACCAAATGGGAAAAGGGGAATGTGCGGAATGTGTGGCGGGGCGTCGTAGCCTATGTTGGCATTTTCAAGAGGAAATGGTCGAGACTTGTGAGGTTTCAGAAAGTGGGAGGCTTAGATAAGTATGTGTATCTACTACATCATTTTTCTTTGTTGGAAAAGAAAAAAATGATAAGGAACTGCCCTGCCGCGGACTCCCACCCAGCTTTTGGGGACTGCTGTTTGGAAATGATGAGCAATTTACTACTACGCCCCGGACCACTTCCATGCCTCCACTATACATTCCTTGATGCATTCCCATTGGCTTGAGGTCACTGAAGACCCCATTGATTGAGTCTTGTAACAGCTCACCATCCAAGGTGCAGTCAGAGTCGGATTCGGAGCTCGAAACTGGGGCATCCGGGATGGGGGTTGGTGCGCGTGAGGGAAGGGCAACTGAGTTTAATAATCGGCCCTTTGTCCAAACTACTAATTAGTGGGTAGGGTAACTAGGCCGCGCAGGAATAATCCCGCTCCCTAGTTCCGACGTATCCCGGTGTTCAACAAAGTAACTACAGAACCCAATCGAACGGCCAGACGGGCTGTCCAGCGCGAATGAAAACCACCCAGATATTTCTAGTCGCCTCTGCATCGCGAAGAGACCAAAGGCCAATGGCCAAGCTGGGCTAATGAATATAGTAGCAATCCCCCACCCGGCCTTCTGATTTGACTCTGGGTCGGACATCGGACATCGCCCGCCCTATTCACTAATCTTCAAGCTTCAAGAAAATTGCAGTTGTGGTTGCAGCAATAAGTTGGTAACAGGTAACAGCTGTTAGTAACAGTACGCCCGGAGGCGTGGGCGATCATTTGGATGAAGTCGGTCGTTTAATGATTAATGAGATTATCGAGTAGGTCGTTGGCTTGGTCGGAGATTCGACCTGGTTCACGTGGGCAAGGGCGTAGAATTTGTAGGGAAGGTCAATGAGGTAGTAGGAACCAAACAGCTCAAAAAGGAACGTTTTCTCAAAAAATACACTCGACTTTTCTCCCTCTTTCCCCTTTTTTCCACTGCACAGCTGGAGCTTTTTTTTAGGAAACTCGTGAGAGCACGTGCCTTTTTTCCACCAATTGCACACGAAAGACTTTTTGTCGACCTCAAATCTTTTGACAACCTTTTTTCGTTGACAACCAAACCATGGTGCGGCTCCTCTTTTCTTTGATCGCGATCGCTGCTGCAGTGAATGCACAAGATGGCAGGTATGTAGGGTGTGGATTATTGGTGGGAAAGGAAGGTTCCAAACATTGTTCGCAGACGACGTATATATGCACGGAAAGTTCAGTTGCCCTCCCTTTTTTTTTCCCAGAGAGCAGAGAGAAAAGATTGCAGCATTGGAGACTGCGTCTTCCTGCGTTAACTTCCTCCCTCGCGCGCTTCGAAAAAAATCTGCGCAGTCCTTGCAACGCACTGAAATCGTGTTCAGAATGCCTCGATCCTTCATTGTCTGAGATATGTGGCTGGTGCAGCCCGGATCCAGCGCAGTGGGCGAATGGGTCATCTTTGTTTCAGTGCATGGATCACACGTCCGTGGGATGGGGTTGTTCCCATTTGTACAGCGTCGGGAATTGTTCTGCTGGCTACGTCTGTGATCAGAACACGAGCCAGTGCGTCCTCACAGATCCTGGAGAGGGTGACACCCTTGCAAACTGTGAGGCATCCTGCACACCCACCGACGACGATGACGACGACGACGACGACGACAATACGCCCCCCGAAAACTATGTCTGCGATCTCACAAGTTTTCAGTGCGTGAACTCCACTGGAACTGATGACAGCAGCGGCGGTCAGTCCGAAGACGAATGCTCGAAATCCTGCAGCGACGGGCCGCCGCAGGACTTGGTTGGCATTTGGAGGGGCCTTAATATCCAAACAGGCTTCGAGCTCGGAGAGTGGGTCGCGAACATCGATACAGAAGGTATCACGTATGGCCCCGTCGATGAGCCGGAATACTACGCGGCCACGGTCACGCAGTCGGAGGAAAAGTACTTGAGGTTCGCCTACACTTCCCCGCAGGACATGGTCGGCGTCTTCAAACAAGTCTCATACTCTCAGCCTACGTGGCCGACGGGCCCCGAGACATGGGGGGCGACTTTGGTGATCCCGCGAGATGAAAGCCAGCACGAATCTCCGCCACCTGAGGCAGCACAAGCACTCTGCGATTCCAGTGATTCGTGCTCCTTTGATATTTTTGCGATGCAGCAGTGCGTTCCATGGAACCCTAGTGGGGAATGCGATTTCTCTGCTTCCGTTGCGACGCTGAAGGCCAATGCACGCCGTCTGAGGGCGGGAGCAAAACCATCCATCCCGAAAAAACTGATATCATCAATCCCAAAAAAACGCTTCACGCGCCTCGAGGACCTTCCTCGACTCAAGAAACCCGAAGAAGGTGACGACGAGTTCTCGGACCCGTGCAATGCCTTCTCGGATTGCGATAGCTGCCTCGAAGGCGGTGAACAAACTTTGGGGGGCGTGTGTGGTTGGTGCGATGGTATCATCACTGACTCGCACGGCGTTGTGACCTGCGGCGCCGACGGCAACGGATGCTGCGGCGGTGGCAACAACTTTTTAACCTGCGAGACTGCAGCAGGTGGTGGATACCGAAAATACTGCCCGGTCATGTGCGACGGGGTCAACAGTAACAACCCAACGTGCCGTGCGGCAACCACCCCAGAGTTTCTTGACGAGAAAGTCGACAAGTTCGACGACTGCGACGAGGCGGAAGCAGCCGGGTGTTCAAGTCCGTACCCGTACTGCGACAGCAGCGGCGGCGAGCCAGTCTGCATGGTGTACGCCACAAAGGAAGAGTGCGATGCGGACCCGCAGTGCGACAGCGTAAATCCGAGCTGCGATTCGGACGACGACGCCGCGGCCGCCTCAAAGAGCCGCAGTCTTCTGGAAGGAGATGACACATACTCGGACTGCAAGAAGCACACCTCCAACAGCTCGTTGACCTTCAATTGTGATGCAAGCGATTGTGGCGCGACGCAGCAGTACTTCTATGGGCCGTACGGAGAGGGAAATTTCGACCCCGAGCACTGCGCAATTCTCAACGCGGTGCTCACCGTGAAGGTGGCGGGTGACTACGGCGCGGGCGAGGGCATTCGGATCTTCATCAGCGACACCAACGACCCCGAGGCGGATGGCAAGCAGATCCCCCAGGACGACGTGCAGTGCTTGGGCAACCCTGGGTCCTGCCCTGGGGAGGACACGTGCCTCGACAAGTACGACGTGAGTGACTACATCTACCCGGCGAACCAGTATGTTGCAAACATCAAGGTTGACGCCGACAACTCTATCACCGACACCTGCAAGAACTTCCGCGTGGAGACCTACTTCGAGTACTCCTATTCGTGCGAATGCGCGCCCACGCCGTCCCCGACGATCTTCAAAGCGACGCCATCGCCAACACCCAAGAGCGGGCCCATTAAGCAGTGCCCCTACCCAACCTACAGCACGGTGTGGCGCGGCCTACGCATCGACTCGGGTTACCAAAACGACGAGTGGGGTGAGTGGTATATTTTTTTGGAGGTCATCATCAGTTGCGCAGAGAGTTGCGCGCTTCTGTCCTCCTGGGAGGCTTGATTTTATTTTTTTTCCAGTCATCATTGCATATGGGAAGTAGATCAACTCACCACGTTCTTCATCTATCATCGAAATACAGATTTCAACATCCAGGACTTCTCTGGCGACGAAAATGCGAATGGCACCATCACCTTCTCGAGTAAGAGCACAGGCAAGACCTATTCGGGGACATACGCGCTTGGAGAGCGCATCGCGAGCGACTCTTTCGGTGCGGCTGTCTTCAACGTTACCCTCGATTCAGGCGATGTGCTGAGCGGCCTTGTCAGCACTTCCGACTGCAATAGCTGCACTGGTCCTGTGGTCCAGTACATGTACATGGGACTCGGCGACAACAGCACCTCTTGGGACGATGCCATGGGCTCGTCAGAGCAGGAGTGGTTCCTCATCGCATGCCTTGACGCGGGTGACCCCAACGGTTCCGACCTGTGCGATTTCTCCTCAGCTGATCCCGAAAGGTCAGCTCTTAAGCGAATGCGCGCTTCGGTGCGTTCTCGGCCAGCGA
>MDTB01019058.1_pt1 | contig 12244 bp, 11 predicted proteins | sample 811161 | NCBI WGS metagenome assembly MDTB01 (sample SAMN05326650, study PRJNA326480) | marine metagenome | isolation source: seawater | place: Mediterranean Sea | collected 2009 | reverse complement strand
TAAATCCTCATCGTATTTGAGGAGATCAGATAATTTCATGTGTTTAGATATCTAGGTTTTCGACTTCAAGAGCTTTTTCAGTTATGAAGTCTTTTCTAGGCGCAACCTCATCACCCATTAATATTTTTATAATATTTTGATCTTCTTTTGATTTTTCTTTCGTACCTTTTGAATATTCAACTTTTAACAAAGTTCTTTTTTCTGGATTTAAAGTAGTGTCCCATAATTCCTCTGGGTTCATTTCTCCTAAACCTTTGAATCTTTGAATATTTAACTTTTGTTTTTCCTCATTAATATATTTTTCTATTTCAGATTTTTTTAATTTTTTTATACTGTTATCTTTTGATTTTAAAATATACTTTTCCAAATCTTTTTCATTTTTTATATAAGTACTTTTGGATCCCTTTGTAACTTTAAATAAAGGTGGCTGTGCCAAATATAAGTGGCCCTTTTCAATTAATTCATTAAAAGGTTTATTATTAAAAAAAGTAAGTAATAAAGTCCTGATGTGAGAACCGTCTACATCTGCATCAGTCATTATAATAATTTTTTCATATCTAAGATCTTCTAAATTAAAATTTGTTGAACCTGTACCTAAAGCATTTATCAAAGTAACTATTTCATTTGAAGACATCATTTTAGATAATGCTTTGTTTTCGTTGCTCCCATTTGATCCGTTTCTTTTTTTGTTTTCATTTACATAAGTATTCAAAATTTTACCTCTTAAAGGAAGTACTGCTTGATATTCTCTTTTCCTTCCTTGTTTTGCTGAACCTCCTGCAGAATCTCCTTCCACTATAAATAATTCAGTACCTTCCATTGATGAAATTTGACAATCTGCTAATTTACCAGGAAGACCTGATAATTCCAAAGAACCTTTTCTTCTTACGCTGTCACGAGCTTTTCTTGCGAGATCTCTGGCTATAGCTGCTTGTAATACTTTTTCTAAAATCACTTTTACAACAGAAGGATTTTGATCAAACCAAATTGTTACTTTTTCGTTAACAATTGTTTCAGCTATATTTCTGATTTCAGATGAAACTAGTTTGTCTTTAGTTTGTGAAGAAAATTTTGGATCAGGCATTTTAATCGATAAAATAGCTGTTAGTCCCTCTTTTATATCCTCACCTCCAATAGTTACTTTATTTTTTTTATTTAAATTTTTTTCTGACGCATATTTATTGATTATTCTTGTAAGACCACTTCTAAAACCAAGTAGATGAGTTCCTCCGTCTCTTTGATGAATATTATTTGTAAAAGCCATTACTTCCTCTGAAAACCCAGAATTCCATTGGAAAGAACATTCAACTATCACATTATTCTTCTCTCCTTTAAGATAAATAGGTTTTTTAAAAACTGCTTTTTCATTTTTATTTATCAGTAAAGATTTTTTTTGATCTAAAAATGTTACAAATTCTGCGACGCCACCATCATATTTATGCTCGAAAACTTTACTTTTTACGTTTGTTTCATCAATTAATTTTATTTTTAATCCTCGATTTAAAAATGCTAACTCTCTCATTTTTTTTTGAAGTGTGGCTAAGCTAAATTTAATTTTAGAAAAAATATCTTTTGAAGGAATAAAGTTAATTTTTGTGCCTGATTGTTTAGTTTTTTTGGTTGCTTTAATAGGATTTAATGCTTTTCCGTTTTTAAAAGATATGAAGTATTCTTTTCCATCTCTAAATATTGTTAAATCAAGTTTTTCTGACAATGCATTTACAACTGAGACACCTACTCCATGCAAACCTCCTGATACTTTATAGGAATTTTGATCAAATTTACCCCCAGCATGTAATTGGGTCATTATAACTTCTGCAGCTGATTTTTTTTCGCCCTTATGGGTATCTACGGGAATACCTCTGCCGTCATCCTCAACTGTAATAGAATTATCTTTGTGCATAGTAACGATTATATTTTTGCAATAACCAACTATCGCTTCATCAATTGAGTTGTCTACTACTTCAAAAACCATGTGATGCAAACCTGAACCATCATCTGTATCACCGATATACATACCTGGTCTTTTACGAACAGCATCTAATCCTTTTAAAACTTTTATAGAATCAGCTTTATAGTCTTTGGGTGAGCTATTTTTTTGAATATTAGTCATTTTTTTGAAAATAAAAGTATAGCACTTTTTTCAACACATATAAAATCACTCTAATAAGCTGTGTCAAATTTGCATTGATGAATAAGGATAATAGAAGACAAATAAAATTTTTTTTGTAAAGTTAGAAAAATTCAAATTTTCATTGGCATGATTACATAATAACTATTTTTATCAGAGTTATCTTGTATCAAAACTGGCGAAACAGAATCATTAAGATTCATTTCTATCTTTTCATCTTCTATTGCTGATGCAATATCCAGCAAATATCTTGAGTTAAAACTTATTGTTAGATTTTCATCATTGTAATTCACTGGTAAAGTTTCTTTTCCTTCTCCTGATGATGAGCTATTTACAAAAAGCTGTATATTACCTTTGTCTAAAGTAATCTTAACACCCTCTTTTCTATCAATTGAAACTGTAATGACTCTTTCAACTGATTGAATAAAATCTTTAGCATTAATGTTCAAAATTTTTTTATTATTTTTAGGAACAACTTTTGTATAATCTGGAAACTTTCCATCAATAACTTTTGAAACAATTTTACAGGTACCTATTTTAAACTGAATTTTTGTATCACTAACTGTAAGTGAGATATTTTCTGAACTTTCTTGTAGAAGATTAGATAACTGAAAAACCATTTTTTTTGGAAGTATGAATGGTTTAAAATTTTCAATATTATCAATTTCCATACTGCTTGATGACAATCTATGGGTATCAGTCGCCACGCCTGTAAGGTAAGTACCTTTATTAGACGCAGTAGTATGAATAAAAATACCGTTAAGGTAGTGTCTCGTGTCATCATTAGACATTGATATTTTTGTTTTATTTAATAATGATAAAAATTTTTTTCCGTCTAATTTTATTGGGCTTGATTTAAAATCATCTGCAAAATTAGGGAAATTGTCTGTAGGTAAACATAAAAGATTAAATTTTGAATTTTTGGCTGATATTTTTAACTTATTTTCACTTTGCAAATCAAAAGTTACATCTAAATTTGATGGTAATTTTCTCAACAAATCATATAACACAGTTGCAGATGTAGTTGTGCTTCCTTCTTGGTCTATTTTGAGATCGTTAGTTATTTCATCATGAAATATAATGTCTAAATCTGTAGCAATTATATTGAGTTTATTATTTTTGGTTTCTAGCAAAACATTTGAAAGTATTGGAATAGTATTTTTTCTTTCAATTATATTATGCGCAATAGACAGAGACTTAAACAATGTATCACGTTTAATTTGAAATTGCATTTGTATCGCTAAGAATTAATGATTTTAATTCTTCAATATTCTTCTTTATCTCATCGTTATTCTGCAACAATTTTTCAACAGTTTTAACTGCATGAATAACGGTTGTGTGATCTCTGTTTGCAAATTTTCTTCCGATTTCAGGTAATGACCTCGTCGTAAGTTTTTTTGCAAAGTACATTGCTATCTGCCTTGGTCTTGCTAAAGGTCTTGATCTTCGGGGAGACAACATATCATTGAGGCTAATGCTGTAAAAATTTGATGTCATAGTCTGAATTTTATCAATGCTTATGACTTTATTGCTATTATAAACATCTCTCAAAATTATTTTGCAGTCATTAACATTTAATGGTTTCTTACTCATTTTACCAAAGGCAACAACTCTATTGAATATACCTATGAGCTCTCTAATATTTGAGTTACTATTTTTTGCCATGTAACTTAAAACTTCTTCATGTAAATCTGGACTTTCTTTAAAAAAATTTTGGTATTCAGATATTTTTTGTTTAAGTATTTTTAATTTTAAATCATATTCTGGAGAGCCAATATCAACCACTAAACCACCTGATAGTCTAGATTTAATTCTGTCTTGAACTCTATCTAGTTTATTTGGTGGCCTATCTGAAGAAATTACTATTTGGGAACTCTGGTCAAATAAAGTATTAAATGTATGAAAGAATTCCTCCTGAAGGCCTTCCTTGCCCCTTATAAACTGAATATCATCAATTATAAATACATTGGCCTTTCTAAAAAAATCCTTAAAATTAACCATCTCATTTTTTTTAATAGACTTTATAAATTGGTACATAAATCTTTCGGCTGAAATAAACATTACATTATTATTTTTGCTTAATTCTAAACCAATTGCATTTAGAAGATGGGTTTTGCCTAGTCCAACTCCGCCGTAGATAAATAATGGATTATATCTAGATAATTGAGAACATATTTTTTTTGCTGAAATGAAACAAAGGTTATTACTTTGTCCAACAATAAAATTGTCAAAATTTAAATTTGGATTTAGCCTGTTATAATTTAGAACTGAATTTTTAATTTCAGAGACTTTGTTTTCCTGTAAATTTGAAAAAAAATTTTTGTTATTAGATTTTTCTGGTTCTATTTTAAATTCAATCCTGGTTATACTTATTTTATGTTTTTTTAGCTCACTTAAAAGCTTGTCCGCATACCTAGATGTTATCCAATCCCTAAAGAACCTTGTTTTGACTCCTAAAATTACATAATCATTATACTCTTTAATCAATGTTATGTTCTTAAGCCAACTTGAGTATATTTCGTCACCGAATGATTTTTCGAATGATTTCTGAACCAAGTTCCAGTCTAAAACATTTTCTTCTAGAACTGAATTTGTTGAATTTTTTTTAAGAGAAATTTTTTCCATGATTTTTAATTAAATAAAAAAACATTTGTAAAGTTTATTTTTTTTAATTCAATATCTGTGAGTTGCATCAAAAAAAAAAAATCGATTTAGGTTGTACAATAAACGTAGAGAGTGAAAACAAAAATTTGCAACCTACAATGATATCTTACTAGATTTAGTTGGTTCAAAAAAAAATTTTTAATTGAACAACTAATAATTGATACAACTATTTATTGATATTTTTTATTTTTTTGGAAACTTTAGAAATTTTACGTGAAAGACTTTTTTTCTTTATTACTCCAGTCTTAGCGATTTTCATTAATTCTGATTGAAATTTAGGAAAGTATTTGTTTATTTCGTTTTTATCCTTTTTTTCAAGAAGCTGGTGCATTTTTTTCAATGCTTGCTTGTATTTACTTTTTCTGGATTTGTTAACTAAAGACTGTTTCTTTATTCTTCTTACTTTCCTAATAGCTGATTTAATGTTTGGCATTTATGGGAACGTATATATGTTCAAAATATTAGGGTCAATATTTAATTATTTTTGACAGTTTTTACAAAAAAAGGTGGATCTATTGCTTATATATATTTTCTTAATAGTGCCTTTACAGTTTTTTTTTCTGCAATTATTATCCTCTCTATCGTAAACCATAAATTTTTGCTGAAAACTCCCACTTCGACCCGATACGCCGTTAAAATCACTAATTGAGGAACCTCCAAGTTGTATGGATAATTTTAAGATTTTTTTAGTATTAAGAATAATTTTTTCAACCTCGCCGCTAGTTAGTTTAGAAACTTGTTTTCTCGGATTAATTAAACTTAAAAATAATATCTCATTTACATAGATATTTCCAAGACCAGAGACATATTTTTGTGACATCAAAAAATTTTTCACATTTAAATGTGATTTTTGAATTACTGATTTTAGGTAATAACTGTTAAAACTATCGCTTAATGGTTCTGGTCCCAGTTGTGACATATGTTGGTTTAAATCTATATTTTTTAATTCTACAACTTTTATAAAACCAAATTTTCTTACATCATTGTAAATCAAATCCAGTGAATTGTTTAAATTAAAGATTAAATGATTATGTTTTTTTTTAAATATTTTGTTGTAATAAAAACTAGTTACAAGAGTAGATCTTTTTTTTTTATCTTTTATGAAAATTTTTCCCGTCATTCCAAAATGAATTAAAATAACTTTCCTGTTTTGAAGTTTAATTAATAAAAACTTTCCTCTTCTTGAAATTGATATTATTTTTTGATTTTCAACGTTTTTTTTAAGATTTTTGCTGAGTTTGAACCTCAATTTTTTGCTAAAAATAGTTACTTTTTTAATTTTTAAGCCTAGTATAAGATTTGATAGTGATCTTCTAACAACTTCAACTTCGGGTAATTCTGGCATATAACTATTTCTAAATGACAAATTTTAATCAGTCTAAATTAAAAAAAGCAACCAAAGTTTTCAATGATGTATTTAACAAATACGATTTAATGAATGACATAATGTCTTTGGGAATTCATCGTGTTTGGAAAAAGAAAATGATTGATTGGATGAGCCCTCAAAAGGGAGACTATTTAATCGATATGGCATCTGGCACTGGAGATATACCAAAAGCTTTTCTGGAAAGGACAGAATTTCTAGGGAAAGTAGCTTGTGTTGAGCCAAACAAATTAATGATGAGCGAAGGGAAAAAGAAGCTTAAAAATTTTGAAAATATTATTTGGTATCATTCACTTGCAGAAAAATTGCCTTTTGAAAATGAAACTTTCGACATATATTCTGTAAGTTTTGGGATTAGAAATTTTGCAGACATTAATTCTGCTGTCAAAGAAGCAAGAAGAGTTTTAAAAACTGGTGGAAGAATTTTGTGTTTAGAGTTTTCAAAAATTGATAACGAGTTTCTAAATAAATTTTATAAGTTATACTCAAAATCTATTCCTGTAATTGGTAAATATGTTGTTGGAAATTCTGAACCTTATGAGTATTTAACAAAAACTATTGAAGATTTCTATAATCAAGAAGAACTTTCAAATATCCTTCGAAAGAACGGTTTTGAAAATGTAGAGTTTAGAAATTTGTCTGGGGGAATTGTTGCACTTCATTCTGGTTGGAAAATATAAATATGCTAAAAAAATTATATATATTAATAAAAATTGTTAGAAAATTTTCAATATCTGGTGCCGTTGATGTCATTGATGAAATTAAAGAATTGCCTAAATTTTTAAGATTTATTTTTTATATCTTTTCCTTTGGAAAAAGAAGCGATCTCACTATTTCCAATAAAAGCTCTGGTGAAAAACTTTGTACAGCTTTACAGGGGATGGGTACAACATTTATAAAATTAGGACAGTTTTTAGCTACAAGGCCTGATATAATTGGAGATGAAGTTGCAAAAAAACTTGAAAAATTACAAGATAAGTTACCTGCATTTAGTACTTTTGAAGCAAAAGAAATTTTTAGAAAAGAAATTGGAAAGAAATCATTTGATAATGTTGTCTCTTTTGATGAACCAATAGCAGCTGCATCCATAGCACAAGTTCATTTTGCAAAAATAAATATCAATGATACTGAAAAAGAGCTTGCAGTAAAAATTTTAAGGCCAAATATTCACAAAACAGTTAATGAGGAATTAGATGCGCTTATGTTTATGGCTTTCATAATTGAAAATTTGTTTAAAAGGACTAAAAGACTTAAATTAGTTGAGATAATACACCTGCTAAAAGAAATTACGAACGTTGAAATGGACCTTAGGTTTGAAGCTGCAGCTGCAAGTGAGTTATATGATAATACTGTAAATGATAAGTTTATTAAAGTTCCCAGAATATATTGGAACTACACCTCAAAACAAGCTCTAACCCTAGATAAAGTAGAAGCCATACCAATAAGAGATGTTGAAAGTTTAAAGAAAAATAATATAGATTTAAAACTAGTATCAAAAAATTTGATTCAACTTTTTCTAAAGCAAGCTGTAAGAGATGGTTTTTTCCACGCCGATGTACACCAAGGTAATCTATTTGTAGATATTGATAATAATTTAATTCCTATTGATTTTGGGATTATGGGTCGTTTAGATAAAAACAACAAAAAATACTTAGCTGAAATTTTACTTGGATTTATACAAAGAGATTATGATAAAGTAGCTCAAGTTCATTTTCTTGCTGGACTAGTTCCAAAAAATACCTCTAAAGATGAATTAGCTCAAGCTCTTAGGTCTATTGGTGAGCCAATATTTGGTCAACCTATTAAAGATATATCTGGAGGAAACTTATTGGCACAATTATTTGATATTACGGAAAAATTTAATATGCAAACTCAAACTCAATTACTACTTTTACAAAAAACAATGGTTTCAGTTGAGGGAGTAGCAAGAAAACTTGATCCTGATGCAAATATTTGGCAAATATCAAAACCAGTTTTAGAAACTTGGATTAAAAGTGAAAAAGGTCCAGAATCTCAAATTAGAAAAACTATTGAAATTTCAAAAGAAGTTTTTGAAAAAATACCAGATTTACCTGACGTAATGGATAAAGCTAATCTTGCTCTACAAATGCTAGCAGAAGGGAAGCTTAATTTATATTCAGTTGAAGGTAAAAATTTAGAATTAGAGGAATTAAAAATGAAAAATATGAGAAATAACATGATTATAATATTTTTAGGTATTGTATTAGGTTTTTTTATAGTATTTTAATTAATTATGAGCTTAAAAAATAAAAAAATTCTTCTTATTATTGGCGGCGGTATTTCAGCATATAAATCTTTGGATTTAATTAGGTTATTGCAAAGAAAAGGGTCGACTATAAAAGTTGTTTTGACAAAGAGTGGAAAAAAATTTGTTACGCCATTGTCTCTCTCATCTCTTTCAAAAAATAAAGTTTTTGAGGAAATATTTGATGAGAAAAATAAAGGAAAAATAGATCATATATCATTATCAAGATGGGCTGATTTAATTTTAGTTTTGCCAGCAACGGCAAATTTTATTTATAAAATAAGCAAAGGTGCGGCAGATGATCTTGCTTCTACAATTATATTAGGGTCGAATAAGGAAATTTTTTTAGCCCCTGCAATGAATGTGAGAATGTGGCTGCATAAGGCAACTCAAAAAAATTTAAATACTCTTTACGATTATGGATACAGATTTATAGGGCCTGAGGATGGTGAAATGGCGTGTGGAGAATATGGCAAAGGTAAAATGTCTAATCCTAGACAAATTTTATCTTTTTTAGAAAAATTTTTTAAAAACAAAGAAATTTTGAAAAACAAAAAAATTAAAGCAGTAGTAACTACAGGACCAACTAAAGAATACTTAGATCCAGTAAGATTTATATCCAATGAATCTAGTGGGAAACAGGGCTATGAAATAGCTTTGGAGCTTCAAAGATTGGGTATTAGTACCACTCTAGTTTCAGGTCCGACAAAAATAAAATATAGCAGTGATATTAAAGTTAAAAAAGTTGTTTCAGGAAATGAAATGTTTAGTGCAGTTAAAAAAAAATTGCCAACTGATATTGTGGTATGTGCAGCAGCTGTTTCTGATTTTAAACCCCTGACTATAAAGAAAAATAAAATTAAAAAAGATTATAAAATTAGTGAAATTAAAATTGAAAATAATACTGATATTTTAGATTTTTTAGGCAAAAGTAACAGGTATAAACCAAAACTTTTAGTTGGTTTTGCAGCAGAGAGTGAAAATTTAATTCAAAATTCTTTTAAAAAAATGAAAAGTAAGTTTTGTGATATTATTATTGCAAATGATATTTCAAAAAAGGATGTGGGATTCAATAGTGATTTTAATGAGGTCATAATCATAGATAAAAATGGAAAAGTGCATAAAATTAGAAAAAATTCAAAAAGATTTATCGCTTCTATTATTGCAAAGAAAATTGCTGATACTTTTTTGTTAAATGAAAAAAAATTCAATTAGGGGTGAAGATTACCAAAAATATTACCGCCAATTAATACTTAAAAAAATTGGTATAAGTGGTCAAAAAAAAATACTTAAATCAAAAGTTTTAGTCATAGGAGCAGGAGGTCTTGGATGCCCTCTAATCCTATACTTGGCTTATTCTGGCATTGGAAACTTAGGGATCGCAGACCACGATAAAATTGAAATTTCTAATTTAAGTAGACAAGTACTTTTTACAAAAAAAGATATTGGAAAATATAAAGTTTCTGTATCTAAAAAATTTGTTAGAAGAATAAATAAAAAAATAAATGTTAAAATTTTTAAAGAAAAAGTTAATTCAAATAATATTTCTAAAATTGTTAAGGATTATGAAATTATTTGTGATGGTACGGATAATTTTAAATCGAGGTTTTTAATAAATGATTATTGTATAAAAAATAAAAAAATACTTATTTCCTCTGCAATAAATAAATTTGATGGACAATTATTCTCATTTAATTTTAAAAGGAAAACCCCATGCTTTAGATGCTTTATGCCAAAGGCACCGAATAGAGAAATAAATTGTGAGACTGATGGAATTTTAACAACTTTAGCAGGTATTGCAGGATCACTTCAAGCTAATGAGGTAATAAAATCAATTATTAATAGCAGTAATAAATCAGATGGAAAAATTATGTTATTTAATGCGTTAAATACGAATTTTAGAAAAGTAAAATTACTAAAAAATCCCAAATGTAAAAATATTAATCTCCATGAATAGAATAATATTTTTTTTATTTTTTTTCGTATTTTTTTCCAATAATTGTATAGCTAAGACCGATTATTATTTAACTTTGAGAAATGAAAAAGTAAATTTAAGACAAGGTCCATCATTCGACTATCCAATAAAGCTAGTTTACAAAAAAAAATTTTTGCCAGTTTTAATTATTGATAGTTCTTACAATTTTAGAAAAATTATGGACCACGAAAATAATTCTGGATGGATTCATATTTCCCAATTGTCAAAGAAAAAAGCTGCCCTTAATACTTTTAATGGTTCAATAATTTTTAAAAAACCTTCAAAGTTTTCTAAGCCATTGGCTGCTGCTGATAAAGGAAGATTGTTTTTAATAAAAAAATGTAAAAAGAGCTGGTGTAGAGTAAAAACTGGAAAATTCACTGGCTGGGTGCAAAAACAATACCTAAAAGGTAGACTCTAGTTTTTCTTATTTTTCATTACTTTTGAGGCCCAGAACTTATCTAAAAAAAAATACCATACAGAATTTGCTAAAGGTTCAACTATTGCATCTGTTAGTGCTATATAAAAAGTTACATCTGAAACTAACATCAATACGGTAATTGCGATAGCAAAGTGACCAATTGTGTAAACAATTGTTCTTAATATTGAACCTCTGTTTGATTGGTATACTTTTTTTGAAGCGTTAAATATACCTGAAGTTAATTCTGTCATTTTAGTTTAATTTTCTTTGATTTTGTCTATCTGCATTCATAATTTTCGTCCAGATTCGAACAAAATCTTCTATGAATTTTTCTTTGTTATCGTCTTGAGCATAAACCTCTGCGTAAGATCTTAAAATTGAATTTGAACCTAAAACAAGGTCAACTCTAGTGGCAGTATATTTAACTTTATTTGTTTTACGATCGACCATATCGTAAGAGTTTTTACCAGTTGGTTTCCAAATATATTTCATATCTACCAAGTTAATAAAGAAATCATTTGTCAAAGTACCAACTTTACTTGTGAGTACTCCTTTGTTTTTTGCTGACTCATGATTTGTTCCTAGCACTCTCATACCTCCCACCAGACAAGTCATTTCTTGAGCGGTTAATCCCATCAAAGAAGCGCGCTCTAATAAAAGTTCTTCTGGCATCACAGAATAATCAGCTTTTACATAGTTTCTGAAACCGTCATGTAGAGGTTCTAACCACTTGAAACTTTTTAATTCTGTTTGCTCTTGAGATGAATCTCCTCTTCCAGGACTAAATGGAACTTTAACTTTAGAGCCAGCTTTCTTTATCGCTTTTTCAAGCCCAACATTACCTGCAAGAATGATTGTATCCGCTATAGTTGCGCCTGTCTTATTAGCTATATTCTCAAGCACTTTTAAAACCTTTGAGAGTTTTTTTGGCTCGTTTGCTTCCCAATCTTTCATGGGTGCTAATCGAATTCTTGCACCGTTAGCTCCTCCTCTTTTGTCAGTCCTTCTATATGTTCTGGCACTATCCCAAGCAATGGTAATTAAATCACTGATAGATAAGCTAGTAGCAGAAATCATTTTTTTTAACTTATTTATATTGTATTTTTTTTTTGGAGATGGAACATTACCTTGCCAGAGTAGATCTTCTTTGGGTGCCCAAGGACCAATATAATTTTCTTTATTACCCATCGTTCTGTGTGTTAACTTAAACCAAGCACGTGCAAATGAGTCTTCAAAAAATTTTGGATCTTTATAAAATCTTTCTGAAATTTTTCTATAATCTGGATCCATTGCCATCGCCATATCAGCGTCAGTAAACATTAATCTGGCTTTTTTGTTAGGATCTCCTAAATCTCTTGGCTTTTTATCTTCTTCAAGGTTAATAGGTTCCCATTGCCAAGCAC
>MDTB01145962.1_pt1 | contig 12245 bp, 13 predicted proteins | sample 811161 | NCBI WGS metagenome assembly MDTB01 (sample SAMN05326650, study PRJNA326480) | marine metagenome | isolation source: seawater | place: Mediterranean Sea | collected 2009 | reverse complement strand
GAACGACCCTGTACACTATCTAGTAGTATTTGTCTTTTTAAGTTGCTTGTAAATATATGTTGCTCATGATCTGATAAATTTTTAAAGTCTGTTGCATCTTTAAGAATATCAACTTCTTCAGGTCTCCAAAAGAATCCTAATTGCTTATCTGTTAGTTTATCAAACTGTTTATACTTTAATGTATCATATCTTTGGACTACAGGACCTCCAGTAGGATCTAAGAACATTGTAGATTTAGTATGATGCTTTTTGTTCTTTGCGTTTAGTACACTCATTATATTTTACAACTCTCACAATCATCTTCGTCTAAGTAAACATTAGATGATTCAATAAAATTAGCCTCTACATTTTTTCTAGAAGTATCTTCTTTGTTAATATCAATCTCGCCTTGTCCGTCGAAAGTATTATTGTAGTATAGTTGTTTACCACCATACTTATAAAACATTAATATATCTTGGATTAGTACACTCATAGGAACTTTTTCGTCTTCGTAATGTTCCGGATTGTAAGATGTATTTACCGAAATACCCTGGTCTATGTATTTCTGTAATACCGCCATAATTTTCAAATAGCCTTGTGGAGACTTTTGATCCCACAGCAAATCATATTTATTTTTGTAATAAGGAAAGCCTGGTACTACTTGTTTTAATACACCGTGCTTACTTTGTTTTACACTTACATAACTACGTGGTGGTTCTATACCGTTTGTGCTGTTACTAATTTGTGCAGATGTTTCTGCTGGCATTAGTGCCATTAGTGTACTATTTCTTATACCATGTTCTTTTAAATCTTTTCTTAACTGTTTCCAATCTTTTCTTTCTTTATGCTTAACTAACTCATCAACATCTTTCTTGTATGTTTGATTAGGAGTAATACCTTGCCCGTATTTTGTTTCATTTGTTCCTGAACATGCACCTTTTTCTTGTGCAATGTCACAACTTGCTTTAATCAAGTAATAACTCCATGCTTCTGCCCATTCATCAATAAGTTCTAAGTCAGGTTCTTGATATGTCATACCATTCTTTGCCATCCAATATGCAAAGTTAATAATACCAATACCTAGGGGTCTACGTTTCATTGTACTTAATTGTGCCGCTAGTATAGGATATTCTTGGTAATCCAATAGTTCGTCTAATCCTCTAACTGCTAGTTCACAAACTTTTTCAAACTCTTCTGGTGATTTTAGAAGTCCCCAATTTACTGCACTTAATGTACATAAACTTATTTCTCCTTCTGGATCGTTTACATCATTTAAAGGTTTAGTTGGTAAGTTTATTTCACAGCACAAATTACTTTGCCTGACAGGTGCTACATCTTCTAAGAATGCTCCATGTGTGTTAGCATGGTCAACATTCATCAAATAAATTCTACCTGTGTCCTTGCGTTCTTGTACGAATGCAGAAAACAATTCGATAGCAGGTATAGACTTTTTCCTAATACTTGTTTTACGTTCTGCCGCTTCATATAATTCTTTAAATTTGTCTTGATCATTAAAGAAAGAATTGTAAAGTTCAGGAACATCGGAAGGTGAAAACAATGTAATATTACCTCCAGCAATAAGTCTTTCGTACATTAATTTATTAAACTGTACGCCATAGTCCATATGCCTAACACGATTATCTTCTGTACCTTTGTTATTTTTTAATACAAGTAAGTCTTCTATTTCTAAATGCCAAATAGGATAGTATAATGTAGCGGCTCCGCCTCTAACACCACCTTGACTACAACTTTTGACTGCTGACTGAAACATTTTGTAGAAGGGAATAACACCTGTATGTGTTGCGTCTCCACTCCTTATTGCAGAACCTACTGCTCTTATACTTCCTGCACCAATACCAATACCTGCTTTTTGACTTACATACTTTACAATACTACTGCTGGTTGCATTAATACTGTCTAAACTATCATCAGTTTCTATAAGTACACATGAACTGAATTGCCTTTGAGGTGTACGGACTCCTGCCATAACTGGAGTTGGTAAACTGATTCTAAATTTACTAATTGCATCATAATATTCTTTTACATACTTTAATCTATTTTCTGCTGGATAACCACTAAATAATGTTGCCGCAATCATCATGTATGCAACTTGAGGTGTTTCAAAAATTTCACCTGATGCTCTGTTTTGTACTAGGTACTTACCACGAAATTGTTCCATGGCCGCATAAGTTAGAACCTCATCTCTGGTGTGATCTAAATATTCATTTAGTTCATTAATTTCTGCTTTGGTGTAGAGTTCTGTCAATTGAGGATCATAGAATCCTGCATCAATGTTTTCCTGAATAATGTCGCATAAGCAAGGTGGAGTAAATTCTCCATACACTTGCTTACGCAAATGGTAGTTGATAAGTCTACCAGCAACATACTGGTAGTTTGGATTTTCTTCAGTGATTAAATCAGCCGCACTTTTTATAAGAGTTTCTTGAATATCTTCTGTGGCAATTGAATCGAAAAATTGGATTTGACTGTTGATCTCTACTTGACTAGCACTGACTCCTGTGATGCCTTCACAGGCATACATTACAACTTTGTGTAGTTTGTCTATGTTTAAGTCTTCTAGTTTGCCGTCTCTTTTTTTAACCTGCATGTGTGTCCCATAATGTAAATGTTATATATATTTACTCGAATTACATTGTACTATAAAACAGTACAAAAGTCAACTAAAAAATTTTATCTGGGTCAATTTTATGTACTTGGAAAATTGTTGCATTTTCCTCGAGTTCTCTAAGAGTTACTACTTTGCCGGGTAAAAAATTGTAAACTTTTTCTTCATCGAGAAGAACAAGTCCAGATATGCCATCTATATTACTACTTATCACGGGCATACAGATTTCCCTATTAGATATGAAATTTTGATGTATTAAAGTAGCAGTTAAAATTAAGGTCACACCGCTTTGGCAAAAGTATCCTTCGTTTACTATTTCAAATGGATTAGGCCAACTGCTAGGTGTATAATAATCGAGATATCGACTTTCTAATTTTATGCCTTTAAACTGCTCTAAGAGGTCGTCTACTGCATCAAATTGGTGCTGGCGTACCTTTCTCCAAACAGCCAGTCTTTCTGAAGGTGTTTGGGTCTTTAAAAACATTAAGTTACTGGTGATTTCCAACGTCTTTCAATGTAAGACATTGTTGCTGAACTTCCTACTGTGCTGGTTGCACTAATTACAATGGCGTTTGAGGCACTTAATGTTGCTGAGAATGTTACATTACCTGTAACGTTGTCACCAATATCGGATGCTATATCAGTAAATGCAACTCCAGTATTACCTGTTACAGAATTATTAAATGCTGACATGTACATAGTACCTACACGTCTATAATTTGCTGATGAGTTTGCACTATCGACTATGTATTCAATTGCATAGTTTTCGTACTCATTAGTTGATTTTGATACTACGTTACTTGTACCATTTGTCACTGTTGCTGTACTAGGATCTTCAAATGATATAGGTGTACTTGTACTTGCGGCCGCTGTAGATGTAAGTAATTCTATGTTAGTGTTTATTGTTGTTAGACCTCGTTTGTCTTGTGAAAGGCCAACTCCGCTACTTGTACCATCATTGTAAAAACCGTATTCGTAATATAGATTGTTTAAAAGATATGAAAAGTCTCTTGCTTCTTCTTTGCTAGTAAAACTTAATTCTGTTTCTTCTGTATTGAAGTTTAGTGCAAAGTTTTCAATACTTGCATTACTTGAAGTACTGTAAATGTCTCCAGCACTTACACTTTCAAAAACATTTATGCTGTTACTTGAAACCATATTGTGTAAGAAGCGTTCTAGTTTTGCTTTTACACTTGCAGTATTTTTAGTATATGAGCCAACTACTAAATTCAAGTTAGCCAATGTACTATTGTTTTCGTGTAGTTTAAAGTCTATACCTACACTTGCATAACTTGGCTTATGAGAAACATAAAGTCTTTGTGAAGTCTTAGCACTTCCGTCTGCATTGTATTGTGGGAGTGATTTTACTGTTTGCCAAGCATCGTCATCACTGAATGAAGATACTTTAGCAATAATACCATCTAATGTTGTTTGACCACTTAGATCAAAACTTCTAACTCTTGTGTGACTTATATTACCACTTGCTGGTACTGATGATCCTACATCAAACGTGATGTGTGTTGCGTTTGCTGATGCTACAGCAAATACGTTGTCATCAATATTTGAATTACCAGTGCCACTTGCATATACATAATTATGATAACTTGATGTATTGTATCTACCACTTGTATCTGCATAAGCAACTGTAACAACATTACTTGAACCTGTATATGTTCCACTTACTGCGTCACTGTCTCTACTTACTAATAAATTACCTAAATTAGAGATATTTGAACTTGGTATATCAATATAACTATCTGCGTTTACAGAAATCTGCTTATGTTGTAAACCAATATACCCAACGCCTGTTGTTGGTGATATTCTAATTAAGTTAGGTGATATTTGCCTGTACTCTGGAATACTTTCACTAGAGTAAAAGTTAGAAACACTATTATCATTTGGTCTAATGTTAGAGTCATTGTCATTAGATGTATCTCCATCTAATGCCCTTATTACAGCAGTATTACTATAATAGTTTATAGAAATTGCATCTGTGTCTAACGGAGCATTTCTAAAAGTAAGTGTGTGTTGAACACTAGTATTACTGTTAGAAGAGAAAATATAATCTTGATCTGTTAAAGTAGATATAGTTGCTGTATTGTTACCTGTGAGTTTTAAACCATTTTTATAAACAGAAACATCACCAGCACTAAATGTTAATGTTGTTTCAATACTTGTGATATTGCCTGTAGTAACATTTGATTGAAAAACATTTCTTGTGTCAGACCCTGAAGGTAAAGTATATGTACTAGACGTAGATGAGAACCAATTTGCAGTTTTTGTTATACCGTCAAATAATCCTGAGTTCTCAAATCTAATGTGAGGAATAGTAAATGCAATAATTTGATTATTTGCAATACTCTTTATAGTATCTTTAGCACCTGCTGTTTTTTCAACAATAAGTTTTTTTGTACTTTCAGTCGCAGAGTTATCTAAGTCTGCCCCTATGTAAATTTGATTGCTATCAGAAGCAAAGCCTATCTCACCTGCTCTCAATGGCTGAGGTAAGTCTTGTTTTAGACCTCGTCTATTTTGAATCCTTGATACTATTACGTTGTTATTTGCCATCTACTAGTCTCCTAACTAGTAGTATTTATCACTTTAAGGATTACTTGGAATAATAATCTGCCAGTCTGTCCGACCATTTGTTGCAGTATTCTTCAAATTCATCTCCCTCAATTACAAATTCTGCAAAGTTGCCTTCACGATCTACCATCAATATAACAACTTTCTTAATCTCACTACCAAACATTTCATTGTGTGCTAATGCGTATGCACAACCTTGCATAAAATAATCTTCTATCCATTCACGTTTTTTAATTTTTTTAGCAGTCTTAAAATCTATGATTGCTTCTTCACCCTCATGCGTTCCTATAGCATCAGATGTTCCTGCATACAACCCTTGTGCAATAAGTCCTACTTCAACACCATATAATTCATCTACTTTACTAAGTCCTTGTGCTATCATTTCATTGACCATTTTCTTAGCCATAATGCTGATATGATTATTACCTTTGATTTCGTAATCTTCTTGTAGTACAAATTTTTCTAAACTGTTGTGTACTTTAGTTCCAAGTCCTGCTGACTCTGTGCTTATACGAGTTGCTTCTGCATCTCCTACACGTTTACGCCAGGCTATAAGAGCAGTCTTGTCTGCTGTATCTGAAAGGATAGTAGTTACACTTGGTACAGGATTTTGATCCTCTCCAACGTATTGTCTGCCTTGTTTGGTTTGAATTCGTTTAAGATCCGGGTAATCGTATTTGGATACTAGCATAGATATATTATATAGTATAAATTAAGTTTTGTAAAGTAATTACTTACCAGGAAATGTTCCAATTGATGGTATTATTTGAACTAGAATTTGTAGTTATGTTTACACCGTAGCCTAAATTCTCAAAATGTTTCTTAACATAATTTAGTTGATCTAGTTTTGTTGGGTCAGTTGTGATACTGTTCCAGACATTGTAATAAGTACTGGTGTTTGTCATGTTAGTGCTGTTTATAATGTTTGCATACAATACACCTGCATCTACATTTGCAATAACAGATGTTTCTATTGCTCTAACTTCAGCATGGATAACACTATTGTTTCTAGTGTCTTTTCTAGCCTGTGTTGCATTTACAAATATTTCTGCCATATCAACTACCTTAAGTTTTAGTTAGGTACATTACGTTCTGCTGAAGGGCCTGCTTCAAATGGTTTTACTTTTTGCAAATACAATTTGAAGTTTTCTACTGCCGCATCGGCACCAGTTGCTGGAGCAACCAATCTTGCTAATCTATCTGGATTATCTTTGAATCTATCTAATTTAACTACATTAGAAAGTAATCTCAAAGAAGCAAGGTAATCGTGTCCTGCTTGTCTACTTTCTTCTTTGGCGTCACTGTGTTGTTTTTCGTATGGATTATCGGATGGAACACCTACGTTAATGTTAACTTTTCTATTATTTTTAAACCATTCAATTTTCTTTATTTTTAATTGTTGTGCTTTTAATTGTTTTTCTTTGTATTCTTTATGTTCTTGTTTAAGAATATTATCTGCTACTTCAAAATGTTTAGAAGTAGGATAGTGTTTCATCATATCAGGATTTAATCCGCCAGTGTTTGGTGCTGTTTTTATTTTTTGTGGATCTTTCATATCCATTCCATCAGGTGTAACAGTAATCTGACCTAATGTATAAGGATTATCTGGGGAATCATAAGCACTTACTGGTTCGTCAGCCATTGCTTGGCCTCCCATTGCCAAAGCACCTGCTAATCCTAATCCCATAGCACCTTTTTTAATTTTATCAACCATACCAGGTGCTTCATACAACTCTGCTTCACTGATTATGCTGTTATACTGTTCCTGAGTTTCTGCAAATACAAGACGATCTAGATAAGAATCAATTTGTGCTTCTTCTACTAGGTTTATTAAATTTCTCATTTTATTTGACATTTTATAACTCCGCTTTGATATCACTCATTGCTTGATCACCTGCTAATTTACTTACATCAACTGATGGATCAACTTCTGTGTTGACATCTTTGCCTAATTCACTTGCTGGTACTATATCTGTACTATCTACACTACTGGCAAAACCACTTTGATCAACTGCTTGTATAATTTCATCTATAGATGCAACAAAGCCTTGTTTTGCTAAAGCAGTCTGAAATTTTTCAGTTGATATTTTTTTGAGGTTTTTGCTCATTGACAGAGCAAGAAGATCTGAGACTGCACTAATAAGATCGTCTTTGTATGCTTCTGTAATAACCTCTTTGATAAGCATTTTTACACCTCAATAGGTGCTCTTCCCAAAGGCTCATCTTCTGGTCCAGCCGCGGCTGGTTCATTTACATCAACTTCAGGTTCAGCATCTAAATCATCTATACTGCTTTCTGGTTCTGGCTCTGACATAATGTCACTTGTATCACCAAGTCCCAAACTGTCACTACCAATGCCAGTAAGTCCAGCAACTAATGAATCTATTCCTTCTTTACCTGATTTTGCACTACTCAATGTTTGATCAATTAATGATTCTGCTGAATCTTTAAATTGTTGTGCTCTATCAAGTCCAACTTCTGCAACCATTTGGTCTGTGATAGCAGGAATATCTTCATTCTTCATTCTACCTAGTCTTTCAACTTGATCTTGAATGTCGTCTGCTAATGCCCTAATTGCCATAACTACTTCTGCTTCTTCTACAGTAGTACCTTCAATTTCTTCTGATAATAGATCATTTAAAATATCATCAAACATGCTTTCTTTAGGCTCATCTTTTTGTTTTGCTATTGCTTTTTTGATTGCCTTGTCTCTTGCCGCCATGTAATCATCTGAATCTATGTCGCCATCTCCATCATGATCTTTCTTTTTGTTTTCAAAAGCAATTTGTCCACCAAAGTATCTTATTCCTGATTCAACTTTGTCTTCTTCTAAACTATTTAAAAAGCCAACAACTGCATCTCTGCTTTTGCCACTGACTTCTGCAAATGTGTTTAGTTTTTCTTCAATTGCTTCTAAACTTGCAGTATCTTCTAATTCTACACCGCATTCTTTAGCAAGTTCTTTTAATAGATACTCATTAAGTTCTGTATTTGTTTCTTGTGGAATATCTACTTCTTCTACTGCTTCTCTTTTACCGCAACTGGATTCCATGTAATCCTTTGCCGCAAGTAAAACAATATGCTTTACATGATCATCGTCATATGCAAATCTATTATCCATTCTGTATCGATTCATACATTCAGAGGCCGCTTCATCCATTGTGTAGCCACTATCCATAAGTTCTTGAACACTAGAAACCAACATGTTCTTCATTTCCATATATGCTGGAGATTCAGCATACATGCCTTCTTGGATCATTTGTTTAACTACATATTGAACACCCATGTATTTTGCATATTCTGGGTGCATTTGAAAATATTTAGATGAAGATTTAAGTTTGTTAAGTGCAACTCCTGACATTTCATATATCTTATCGAGTTTTGATTTGCTAGGAACCTCAGTAATTTTCATACCAAAGTTCTCACTTAAAATTTTATTAACCTTATCTATCTTAGTTTTTGGTTGTGGATTAAAATCTCTTATGTTCATGGTTTCTTCCTAAAGTATAAATCTCTATACTCTTATTTATCATTTAAATGAGATTTTAACAATAAAAATTTATTTGATCTTTGAAAAAGTCTCTGCTGTGGATTGCTTCTTCAAGCCTCACACCTGCCGAGAACACCCTAACTTTATCTTCGCTAGTTCTTACTGTGTTAGTATAGAACAAGATATCGTTTTTGTATTTGTAATATTTGTCAATATGATTCTGTAAACCTTTAAGAGATGGTTTTTCTTTTGATTTATTAAGGTCTTTTGTTAGTCGGTTTGCTACACTTTTGAAAGGAATATTGTCAATAACAAGTGATTTACTAGCATAGTTCAATACTTTGTAACCTGGATCACTGTCTACAACCACATAGACACCTCGTTTTGCAACTTTATTAGAAAGTGATTCTAATTGTCTTGCTAACTTTTTCTTATTAAAGTTTCGTTTTTTGCGGGTATGTTTTGTAGCCAATGTTTTCACCTTTCTTAACTTTTTTGATAACGTCACGTTTATATAGTTCTTCTGCTACATAAATGTCTCGTTCACTTAATGTATTTACATCAATAAAGCCTTGCATGTCTAGTTTATTGAAAAAACTGGTTTCTGGATTATTGATTAAACTTAAAATCTGATGTTTACCTTTGACTGCTCTCATGATCAACCGGCATGCATTGCCGCCATGTGCTTCTTGTATTTTTTAGTACCTTTTTTATGTGGGGATTTACCTTCTTCTGCTTTCTTTTTCTTTTTCTTTTTAACTACAGGACCTGGTCGTTTTATGACATCACTATTCATTGGTACTGCCACACTGGCAATAGCACCTGACATTGTTTCTGTAATTATATCTTTTATAAGCATATTAGTATTTATCTATTAAATTAAAAAAATGTCTTGCTATTGCGGTATGAGTTTTAGGACCAAAGTGCTCATTATCTCTTGCTTTGTCTTGTGCTAAATTTTTAAGTTCTTTATCAACTATCATAAATGGCACATTGTGATGATTGGCAAGTAATTTACAAGATTCTATACATAATTCGTAGTTCATATGTACTGTAGGTTCTATAGAATTTACAATAGTTTCAGTGTTTTTAGAAACTTCATTTTTTAATTCTTTAGTTAAATTAAAATGAGACCAATTATTATCAATCATATCTAACCTATTCTTTGGTGGCATTACTATGAAGATACCCTTTAAATGATTTATTCTATGTTGATTCTGCAAAAGCCATAGTGTTTGTAATGTCAAACCTGCAGAAGGAAAACTTATATTATAATAATCAGTTTGCATTAGGTTTGCTAGTTTTTCCGGCCATGTATCATTTTGATCTACACCTACACCAAAAGTGAGACTGCACCCTAGAGCAACTATTCCTGAATTATATTCGAAATGTTTTCCTCTAAATCCTTCGCTGTTCAATGTGTAATCACCTTGAGTGTCTGCACAAAAAGAAGTTGTATGCAAATAGCCATCAGATTCTGTAGCATTTGTATTTACAAATCTATAATTTAAATTTTTAAAAAACTCTTTATTCAGCATAGAATTTTTTCTCTAATTGGTTAATGATATGTTTACTTAATTTTTTGTGAGTGCCTGCTCCTGGATGCATTAAATCTCTTGCTAAATCACCCGATTGTTGAATGTGTATATTTTTTACAATTACCAGTGGTACGTTTAATTTTTCTGCTAGTAAATATAATCCTGCTATGTATCCAAAGTTAGATTTATATAAATTTTCTTTGTACATAAGCATAGATTTTATAAGCAAATCGTCTTCTTCATCTAAGTTCTGCTCATATCTATTAAATACGGGTAGAGGAATATTATCAGGAGTCCACAATCTTTCATGTAAATTATGCATTAAAAATTGCTCTGGGCGTGTGCTAGTATCTTTTACAAAAATATTATACCTACCTGGAGGCGGTAAAGTAACAACAAGTGCCTTTATGTTTTTTATTTCATGTTGTAAAAAATTACATGCATAAAAACTTATTGAATCTAACCCTTTGCCCGGCATACCAAGGTTCCAACATTCATATCCAAAATAGTTAGATACAATTTTTGCAAAAGTTTCTTCTTCTCTTATACCTACCCCAAATGTATGGCTACAACCTAAAAACACAATTCCTGGATTGCTATTAAACTCTTTGCATCTAAATGCAAATTTATTAAATTTATATTTAATGGGATTATCTATATAATTAAATTTTTCTAAAAGTTTTTTAGTAACAGGATTTTTAATATTTTTTTGGAAAAGATCTCTGGTATCACTTGGATAAAATCTACTTGCAGTGAAATAATCAGGATCTTTTGTCCCTATCTCAACATCATCTCTAACATAACCAGAGAAATCTTTAAACATTGCTTCTCTTAAATGACATAGATCTAAGTCACCATCTTTTCTTCCTAGCCACTCATTATCTACACTTGATAAAAAAACTTGATAAGATTCGTCCACAATAGACTCATTGTCTTTGTATATTGATTTAAAATGTGATCTTATTATATTAAAATTTTGATAAAAACTGTTATAAGGCATAGTAGTTATTTAACTACTTTTTCTTACGTCCGGACTTCATGTTGGCACACCAGTGATACATTTTTGACTTTTCACCACTGCTGTTTTTTGCTTTTTTACGCAGACTGGTAACAGAACCTTTACAACTTGCTCCACTGCGTTTTACTCTACCTGGACGACTTTTGCCTTTCTTTTTACCGTCAGCAAAGTTTTCATCAAATTCTTCCATGCCTTTTTCAAATTCTGTTTTTTGTAAATCCCAAGGACCATAATGTTTAGTAGCACTTATTTTTTGTAAAACATCTTTATACGAATATTTTTTTAATTCATTAGGATTGATATTTCCTAACTTGTAATATTGTTCTTTCCTCATTATAGCATTTTTAGTACAGTCATGTACTACATCGCCTATTTCTAACCAACCGTGTCCATAACGTTGGTCTTTTACATAACTGCCTTGTCCTGTTACATACCCATGAACCAGGCTTAATGAGTTTAACATAGCAGGGTTTTCTTTAGCATACTCTAACATTTGTTTTATTGCCGCTTCAAAACAATCTCCTCGTTGAATGCTTTCAGGCAATAATTTTGCTCTAGTGGCTACCTTTCCATCAAAAACATCTGAAAATGGAACCTCTTGTTTAGTAGTTACATCATATCCAGTTACTCTGTTTGGATGTTGTTTTGCAAGATTTTGCCAAATTTTATGTCCTCCAGGACTCTGTGTTCCAAAACTATAAAGCGGATCTCCATATGCTTTACTAACTGCCAAGTAAACAGGCACAGCAAATCCTTTACCTCTGTAATTACTGTGTGTAACCACATTTGTTGTAACCCAACCGTCTAAACCTCTTTTAATAGTAAGTAAAAATATTGGTTCCTTATTATTCATAAGAAATATATGTCTAGAAACTCCATTGTCATATACTTCATTTTTGGATATTCCTGGTATAGGTGCTAATTTTAAATGTCCTTCTTCTCCAAATTCTTGTGGGCCTGTTGCATCATCATATCTAAGTCTTATTAATCCATTGTCGTCCATGTTAT
>MDTB01180822.1_pt1 | contig 12246 bp, 8 predicted proteins | sample 811161 | NCBI WGS metagenome assembly MDTB01 (sample SAMN05326650, study PRJNA326480) | marine metagenome | isolation source: seawater | place: Mediterranean Sea | collected 2009 | reverse complement strand
GGGATCTGTGATGTCACCGTAGTCTTCATCGAGCATGATGTTGAGCAAAGATTGGTAGACCGTCTTTCCAAAAGACCACAGCCTAACACCCTTATCTTCTTCACCTCTTACTACTACCGGTGCGTAGCTACGCATTTTCGGGTAGAGCTTCTTTGCTAGCTCATACGATTCCTTTGTCCCTTCATCACGAAGCTTTGTGATGAGTTCCTGTACAGGATCAGGGTTTCCAAACTGGTATGGTGCTAGAAGACCTGGATTGTTTCCAATATTATAATAGAACCAACGCTCCTTAAAGGGTTGTCCATCGTTATCAGAAAAAGACAAAAGCCGAACGGTGGCCTCTTCTCCCTCTTGGGGTCGCCACATCACGTTTCGGCGTGAATTAGTACCAGAAAGTTGGTTTAGCTTTTTACGAATTGCATCAAAATCAATTGCCATTTTTTAACTCCTTAATGTTTTAATGGTCAAATATTTACTTGTGGGTGTATCCACATATCTAATATAGCAAATTTTAGTTAAATGTTCAAATTTAATTTTTGTACCAGTCTTCACCACCGGAAAGCGCTTTTTTCTTCTTTTTCTTTTTGCGCTTTGCAGGATAAGTGGGACCAGTACCTAGAGGCGTAGTGACACCGGCAATGTTGCCAGTTGAGACAGGAGCGCCACCACCGATACCGATGGCGTTCACTTCATCTTTTGCTCCGTCCCTCTTTGATTCTTTTGATGAGTCAGGCTCTAATATTAACTCATCATCTGAGACGTTTTTACTCTTCCTTTTGCCCTCTGGATCTTTCTCTTCTTCGCGATCATGAGCTGCCTCAAGGAGAATTGAGCGTATGTATTGTCTAAGTAATCTCATATTGTCACTCTTCTAATACATATTGCCGATATCAAGTTTCTACCCTTTTGATGTGTGAATTGTCAGCGATTTTGACTGTTGCAAAAGAAGTGCAAGGGTAGGTTCATGTCCTACATAGAACCTGTTCTCTTCAAAATGAGATCCTTGTGCTAGCTGAATTGCTATCCACTCATCATTAGTAAGACTGATATTGAAATGTTGTAACAACCACAGTGATCGATGAGACACAGACATCTTGTTTAGTTTTTCATTAAACTTATAAAACTGTCCTAATTTTTCTCGATGCCAGCTGGAATCTTGTTCAACAAAGTAGTCATTATTTAGATCACCTAGTTTTCCGATATCATGTAACAGGCCAACCTTTAATATTGACTCCACTGGAATATTAAACCCTAAAGACTTATTAAGAGTGCGCATAGTTGCACAGACCTTTAGGGAATGCTCAATCATCCCTCCAGGATATGCACCATATTGATCTTCTTTAGATGATGAGGGGCACATTACAAGCCTTTCCCCTAATGATTCTAAAAGATCCCCCATACCATGCTTGACAGCCTTGGTACAAAGCTTCTCATACGTCTCCCAGTTTGACTGGAGTTGATTAACTGATAGTTCTGACATTACTAACCTCCACCTCTATTATAACACAAGAAAAGGCGTATTTACAACAATCAATCTATTATTTTTTCGGCTTTTCCCAAGTAGCAGAACCATTTTTTGTCTTATATATGATGACTCCACTCCCACCGACCTGCACACGTATATCCTCATCTAAGATTAGCATACCTGCATCCTTTGCAGCAGACAGCGTAATCTTCATAAACCTTGCTCCGTTATTAGCATCAAGCTCACCCATAGAAACTGTAATTCCAGATCTTCCATAGCTATCTTCGATCGGCTGTACACCTCCGTATGCTTTACCCATTGCTGCCGTACCAGCAATCGCCTTATCAAGCAAAGACTCTAAAGCCTCTATGGGATCGCCTCCCCCCTTATAACTTCCTTCGGCATTAAGATTATCCATAATCTTCTTAGGGTCTGCTAGTCTCATCCCCTTAGGGGGAGCGCCTGGAACTGATGACTTGATGATGAATCTTCCTGCTGCGCGCCTAGAAACGCGTTTCTTTTTTTTATCAGGCTCCGGAGGAGACTCACCTTCCCACAAAATCTTGCGGATGTGGTTTCTTACAAATATTTCTGTCGCAGTATCTTGCATGTTATTTCCTCTACTATCTAATTATCTTCCATCATTAATTACTTCCAGACTTAGGGGAAAGTTTCCTAACTCACACACATCGACACCTTCATTAACTATATTATGCATAGCATCATAGTCTTCCCTGCTTATATCGATGATTAAAGCATCATGAATAACAAATAGCCCTCTATACGAGCTGCATTTGTCTTTAAGTTTTTTATCAATATCATGAAACCCTAACATAGCTACATCAACAGCAGATGACTGTATAAAGTGGCTTATCAAAACATGATCTGCCTTATTCTCAACTGCTAACTCACGTCCAAAAAAGTTGGAAATGTGACCAGCCTTACGTAATTGATCATTTAGATTTCTCAATAAAGAGTGCGTAGAAAAATAGTGATTTATTTCCTTAATGACTTTAGTAGCTTTAAGAGTACCGTTTAGCATATTGTTTAACCGGCGAGATGAAACGCCGTATAAGGCACATAGGACTGCTAGTTTTGCCTCATCCCTGCTTAGAGCTCCATCAAATAAATTTTCGCAAATGTCAACATATACATCTTTTGCGTCACTATTTCCAGATAGCTTTCTCGCGATTCTAGGCTCCAGTGAAACAAAGTCGATCTGGCAAATGATCCCGCCACTTGTAGAAGAGCATATTATGTCCCTATACTTTTTTGATAATGTCAATATTTGAGGGCCTGATGATATTGTAGTTCTACCGGTAGAAGTTGAAAGTTGATCATACCTGGCCTTCTTACAAAACCCATCTTCTTGTGGCCTAAAGCTAGACAAAGTCTTTAGCACAGTTGGGTTTCCCTCTGTTTTAGTGTAGCTAGCTAGCTTATTCTTGTCTATAGCCGCCCTTGAAAGGCCTACAAGAAATGAATGTTCTTTTTGTAATGTACCACAATACGGCGAGCGTTGGAAGGCTTCAAGGGCATTCTTACATTCTTCTATAATGTCATTAATAGATTCATGAAATCGCTTGTGGGGAAGAACATGGTGCCAGGGAATATTTTGAAAATCCTGATAGCCTAATTGTTTAAACGAGTTTATAAGGGCATCATCCTTAAGAGAAGGTTGTTCGACCTTCAAGTATTTCATGATTACGTCTATAGACATGGGATTATAGTAATCGCCAAAAACCCAAGAACCCTCTGGTATAAGTTTTGTCCACCTATAATCCTCATCACATATTAAGTGAGATGAAGTCCCAAGTTCTTTTTGATGTATACAGATCGGCATACACAATATTACATATGAATGCTGTATATGTTCATCGTTAATCGTCTTCCGGACCTTCTTCCTCGTTGATCGCGGCTATAGCATTCTCTACGTTGCTTATAAGTGATGTGTATTTTCCGAAAGCGTCTAGCTGTACTAGCTTAACCTTTGTCTCAAACTTTCCAGCTCCAAGGCTATGGTCAATCCCTGATACTGCGTAAACATTGTCAACGTTCGTACCGGTTCCAAAATCTATAAAAAATTGTTGCCCAAACGTAATCACAGGACACCCGATAATAGTCAGATCACATTTAACAGGGGAAACAGATAACGGTACACCTGCGTCTCGTGCACCCTGTGCAGTTGTACCAGCGCCCATTCCCCCACGCATCATATTAACTGATGCTAATTGTGGATTGTTCATACTTGCGACATTTGCATTAAGGACTGCAGAGTTATTCGAACCGTAGATGATGTTTGGCATGGTTCTTGCGACGAACCCTTTTAGGGCAGGAAAGCCTCCTCGGATCCTAAATTTCTTGTTCGCCATTTCCTCTACTGATATTTCACCTCCGGAGGGAGAAACAGACGGAATGGCTTCTAGCAACTGTTCATCTATCGCCCTGTTAAGTTGCTCCATGAAATTTGCTTCATGCTCATTATTTGTTTCTTGATCATCGTCATCAGAGGCAGGGCGGCGTGCTGCAGATGCTGCTTTTCCTAATAAGCCTACTGAGTTTGACTGTGCAGCCCCTAACATTGCCCCAATAGACTCATATGCAGTGCACTGCTTATCATATATATGGATTCTCATCACTGTCTGTGCACCTCCGCCGCCGGCGCTGGTTCCGCTTCCGCCTGTAGAAGTTGAGTCATTGACGCGTACTGTCTCGATATACATAGTTATTCGAGGCATCTTAAACACTAGCTCTTCGCCTTCTCCGTATGCATCTTCAAGCCTTTTCTGTTTCTCTCCGTACAATGCAGTAGAGTCTTCGTAGTCTTCTTTTATCTTAGTATTACCCTCATCATCGGTTTCATACAAAGCCGCCATTCCCCATGCATCAGCTGCCTGGTTGCTAATAAAGTTGCTTTTTATAAAGCCTAGAAAAGCAGAGATAGGTAGGTTAGCCGTCGTCTTTGTCTTTTCCTTAAACTTAGTCTCAAACTCCCTAATGTTGATAGGGAATTGAGATATGTTAAAGTCTTTAACGTATGATGCCTTTGAGTTGAAGGCATAAAATAATAGTTGGATATCATCAAAGCGCCCTGTCGCTGCTAATGGCAGTCCACAAAAGCTAGTCAATAGTTTGCCGAGTGAGACATGTGTCGGTGGATTCGCTCCAGGGTTTACGGTCACAAAACTAGCTGCAGACGAGATGCCTCGTAACCACGGATCCGGTGTCCTTTGTGACGATGAACCATTAACGGTTGCTATCTTTGCAGCAACTGCTGCTGCGATAGTCGCCTGTAGATCTGCCACCGCGCCGCTTCTACCATCTGACCCGTATAGTCCTTCTAGATTTGAGACAACCTGACCGATGTCAGAATCAGCATCTGCATTGCGATTGTCCCTAATAAACTCAACAATTTTTTGCCTTGTCTCATCATCAATTGACATAGATCTTGAAGTGTCTGAGGCTGATGATAAAAATGTTTCTCCGCTAACGTTTTCTGAACCTCCGGAAGCGCCTTGAATACGTGAACGAAGAACGGACATCGCTTCAGTTAGCGTACCTACTGTCTCCAGCGCGTCTTCCACCCCGTTACCCTTGCTTATTGATGTTGTATCGATGGCAGCTGCACCCTTCATTGCTAGCTTAATGTCAACATTTACTTGTCCAACTTCATCAAACTTAAATGATGAATTGACAATCATATATTTTTCTTTACACCGCATTGAATCAAGGAACATCCCAAATGCATTCTCGCTCTCTGGGCCTCCGTCAGGGTGTGACCACCCATACTCTAATATAATCTCAGTGCTTCCATAAAGATCCGGTTTTACAAACGGGGCAATTTCTGAGAGTCTGGAACGATCATGTAAGACTAAAGTAAAGTTTGCGGTCTTGTGAGACATAAACCCTGTGGTTGGAGTAACGTTAATCTTAAGGCCGCTAAAAGTCATAAACGGCCTAAACTTATCGATTATTCCTGCCCCCCTTGCACCGCCTAATGCTGGAGACTCAGCATCCTCATCTTGACCGTCTGCAAATGCAAATACCTCATAATCATGGTAGTCTTCATCAGCATTTACTAGTGTCTGTGGTGCAGTAAATAATTCCATGCCTGCAGACGCAACTGCCGGTAAGGCTGGGTCGCCTGTCGGTTCGGAGCCCTCTTCTGGTTCCGGTGGTGGGTCATCATTAAACTCTTGCATTACTTCTGATGAGACTGCGCTAGCAAAAGTATAATCAACGGAATCTGCGTCGAGTTGTTTTTGCCCCATGAGGAATTGAGATATCGACATTGTTTGAATCCTACCGTCTGCTGATAAAGGAGCCTTCGGTGTTACAATTGTCATGTCTATATACGGTACGCATTTACTGATTTCAATAGTCGGGATAGCATTGCAAAATAAAGATATTGCCCCTGTGTCCCTGTTTGCCAATGTCAACTTTGATGGCCATATTTGTGTCAATGAAAGCCCGGGGGCTGTCTTACTAGGAGAAGCAGTCTCTTGATTAATTACCTCCGACGCGCAAACCTCCTTAATTGAACAGTCAGCCTTTAGCGCATCGCTAGAACCCCACTCTGTCTCATATGATACTAAAAGAGTCTTTTTTAGTGCGTCCGTAAACTCTGAACCTGCACCTGCTGCTGTATCATTGACGTTATCAAGAAACATGGGTATTAAAAGTCCACCCTCCTGAATATCCAAAAATATATTTGCTAGTTCAAATTCGGCCGGAGTTGGATCTTCAGATGCAGCATCCTCAGCAGGGCTAGTCGGCGAAACAAGCCTAGCCATAAAATCACTTTTGCCTGTAGCACCGTAGTATTTCCCTAAAGCGGCAACAGCCTTATCCAACTTAGTAGGCATTTATTTACCCCACTACCTGCGCGACATCCCCTAGCCGTGGAATGAATATAACAGTGCCGGCTGGTGCCTGTAGTCCCCACCCTATTCCAGATGCTGCAGCTATAGCCCACCACAACCTAGCATTTCCGTAGTACTTACCAGCTAGAATGTCTAGCCTCTCTGCTTCTTTTAGAGTGTATCTTTGAGTCGCTATTTTTCCGGACAGGACACGTTGCCTTATTATAACAGCACCACGTGAGGTACCGTACATTTTGCCGCCTCTAATCTTTGTAGTTCTAGAATATCTTCTAAGTGCCATTAATTATCTCCTAAGATCCTGCGTTACCACCGGCCGGCATGTTTTCGTCACCAACAGCACCAAGCTTGGCTTTTTCTGCGAGGTATTTTTGCACAATCGGATTAGCAGGGTCTAATGTGTTTAAAGTACCCCACGGATCTCCAGCTATACCATTCATAATCCTTCCTACATTGTACAGAGGTGCTCTATTAAAGCCATCCTTGTCTAGGCCTGGGGCGATATCATGAATAGGTGCATAGCTGATACTGATCTTGATAAATTTTGGTGCTCTGGATCCAAGCTCAGTCTCCCAAGTGGAGTCAGCATAATCTAGATCAAGTGATTCGATAAAGCCGGCTAGGCCTCGGCCCATTGTAGATCTGAATGATCTTACAATTGGGTTTTGTTCATCACCGTAAAACTCCGCAGCCGAAGTTGGTGACGATGCTTCAGTAATCATTGTCACAGGGAAGTTGATGTCCGCTGGATCAATCTCAAGATCTTCGTGTGTACATGTTACATTATGAATATGATCTGGTGAGTATGGGTCCATTGGATAACCTAATTCGGTAAAGTTAACGACATACACTTGTGTCATGCCATAACCGGGAGATCCTTCTATGGGAATCCCTACACGCTCTACAATTTTAACCTGCGCTCTCGTCTGAGTTCTCATACCGAATGTGCTAGTTGTTATATGAGTGTTCGGTGGCTCATCAGGTTCGTCTGTTGTCAGGTAGCGATTAGGTTTTAAGTAGGCAGTGTCATCGAGCTGGTAGCCAAACTCACTTTCCTCTACACCTCGAGGGTCTGTCTGCCTTAAGTTAGTCTCTTCAGTCGTTCTTGCGGCAGAGTGTGCAGTTGCCGCTGACTCACTATCAAATGTAGTACCGTCACATTCATACTCACCTACGACTGCAGGGGTTCCTATATTATATTCAGGAGAATCACCAGAACTCTCAAGCCCAGCGCCAAACAATCTTGCTAAGTTAAACTTAGAATAGTTTGAACGAATTACATCACCCAATCTCAACCTAACCATAGGGCTAGCCGTAGGTATTTGAGAAAATGGCATAATAAACCGATCATCACCAGCAATCATAGGCTTTCCTTTTGACCACTGGGGGTACATTAGCGTGGTTAGTTTATTAATATCATACCACATGCAGTCAAAATCTTTTTCTGAAGTTGCAGCTAGCGTAAATGAAACGCTGATCTTTCTCTTTGTTTTCTTATAGACCATAATATCGTCTATTCGCCCATAACCGCTTGTAGCAGAATAATCTGCGCTGTAACTATCTTTTATGCTGTCGATGAATGCGTTAAATGCTATTATTTCGTTTGTTCTAAGGTCTTGAAAATAAAAAGGAACGTACTCTGCTTCGAGCTCATTCTCTATCATATGTACATAGTCTGCACTTAAACGAAGCCCTGACATTGCATTGATTGTTGCGGCCTCTGGCTTTCCTATGTCATCATTAGCTATAGCTACAGCATCATAGCCAGCCATCTTGCCGGCGAGCTGTGCAAACCTACCCGGGCCAATACCGGCTGATGGGCCCATGCCATATTGGTTAGCAGCGGTAATCAATGAGACAGGCAATAAGTATCTACTTGGTAACGCGGCATGTCTCCACGCGAGTGTGTTTGCCGGAACGCCAGTCGTTAGTGGGTTAACCCTACTTTTTGCCTGCCTTGTACCTGGGCCATCTTGCATCATCTCTAGTGGTTGGCCGGAAGGTGAAAACTTATACGAATCATGAAGCTGGGCAGCATTACCTATTTGAGCCATTACCATTAAGAAATTCCACATAGAATTCTGGAAGATGATCTGTAATGGATAAACTATTCCGCTTTCAGCAATTCCTAATGCACCGAGACCCAAGCCTGTTGCAACTGCCCCTGCTAGTTCTGCAACTTCCAGCGCATCGCGTAGGGCTGCCCTCACTATCCCAGCATAAAAACCAGGTGCACCATAAATTGTCGTCGCATCCATAAAATCAGCAAATGTCAAGTTTAGAATTAGCTCTAAAAGTGATTCCATTGAACTTTCTGTAGTGGGAAAGCCCATAAAGACCCTAATACCCTTTGCTACACATTTTTCAAAATCAAAATCAGTCCTTGGTACGCCTAAATCAGTAAGGATTTTTTGGTACTGATTCTCTGCGACATATTGCCCTTTTTTCATTGCAGCAGGGCTTAGAGGTCTACCAATGTCAGTTACGGGTGAAACTGCTGAAGTTGCGCTTCTAATCGTCTCAAGTAAAAGATTGTAGGCAACTGAGCCTGCGACGAGTGCTAATGACCCTGCGACTGTCAATCCGGCCATGCCAAATGGGTATTGAATTAAAGGAGATGATGAAAAGGGTTCCGCATCTGAGTTTAGCTGTCCATATGACTTTGCAGCCTCAATAGATTCGCCACCGAGATACGCATCATTTCTTAAGTCTGAGTCTGTCAAGCCTGTGATTCCTGGAGCCCCAGCTGTCCCAGCAGCTGATGTTGCTCGCAAATTATCCATGCTCACCTTTGTAACCATCAGCTGTGTAGGTGAGGGTACTACCGCCTCGAGGCTCATTGCAGGCTCAGTAACGTTACCACTATGCCCTGTGGCTGCAAAGATCAGGGAAGATCCGATTTTCCTTAATTCATTTAAGGCATGCTGAGGACCGTCAGGATCGTATTTTCCAAACTCACCATGAGTAGGCATCTTTGGATTGCTAAATTCGCCTTCGTCTATGTAAGGTGTATCATTAGTGTTGCTGAACCGATTTAGTTTTAATATGCTTGATATTTTTTGTTGGACTGGTGTAGCGCCTGCAGGTTCAGCAACAACTGATGCTCCGCTAGCACCGGCGCCTGTATTATTTCCTGCAACACCGGCTAGTAATGAGTGCCCGGCATCTCTTGAAGTCTTTGGTATTATCTCTTGTAGTGAAGGCCCGGGCGTCTCATCAAATTTTCCGCTGTTCGACAGTGTATCTAATAGGACCCTTGCATCTTCATCTACTAAGTCAGTGAATTTCCTGTCGACGTTGCCTTCAGGGCCACCGGTAACGATTGCAGGTGTGCCTGTTGGATCATCATAAGGGCTAGCTGATGTGCTTAGGCCAGGCTCTATAGCAAAATAATTCCTTGATCCTGGGTTCGGAGAAGCAACTGCATCGCCATGTGTCATCGCACTTAGATAATCTGCTAATGTAGTCCTTGACTCTTCGCTAATGTCACGAGGGCCTTCTTCTCCGCCTATTGGCGTTCCTCCGGATTCACCGACAGGCGCAGACCCACCACTTTCAGGTTGTGGTACTGGCCAGACTTCGGGATCATAATCAGGAGGATTCGGCATATTTCTTCTCTAACAATTCAGCAATTTTATCTACTGATGGAGGGCCTGAAGTTGTCTTTAGAGCGTTGGAAAGATTTTCAACGTCCTCAGGTGTCTTTATTGTTGCCCTTATAATATCTATTACATTCCCGTAGTGAGTCATAATCTGATTTATAACATTGGCCGTTTCTGGATCACCTGCGCCTTCGCCTTTGCCTTCTATCCACTTATAAATATCATTTTTTGTAATTGCACTTCTTAAAAATTCTTCGCCTGTCATACCTTCCGGTATATCATATGAAGTAGGTATGAAGTCATCTTTTGGTTTCTTATCAGACATGATTATCCTCCTCCTCCTGCACCCTCAGAAGCCGTTAAGAGTGCTGCATTTCCTGCGATAGTTGCATCGCTTAGCGCGCTAGCAATATTCCTGGCATTCATGCTAACGTTAAAGCTTACATTAATATTAATCGGTTTATTCTCAACGGAAATTGATTCCGAAGAAATTGACATATTTTCGCCGAATTGCTCTAGAGCACCAACAAGATTGACGTTTGGTAATCCTTCATTAAGGATTTCATGAATTGACACCATCTCGTCGATTACTAGCTGGAAATTTGAACCGGCATTTGCCAGTGCCTCTGTAGAAATGTTGTTTAGACCGTCTGCCAGTGTTGCAAATGAATTTATGAATGTATTCATCGGCCCCAGGGCCTCGTTGATACCCTCTAGTTTAGAAGTGATTGACCCTGCGTCTCCGATCTCCATATTTGCCATGGTATTCATAAGTTCCGGGATTGTTTGACCCGATCCATCACTCTGGTAACCGAACAACCATGCGATGCCCTTGATGATAGGACCATAGGTGTTATAGATGTCTGCTGCTCCCATTCCAGAGAAGTTATCTAACGTGCTCGTGAAGTTTGACACTGTCTGCATTGCTTTTGCAATGACATCCATTTTTGCAGCAGCCTCTTCAGGGTTTGGTATCCTAATAGACAATAGCCGGCTAACAATTGTAGGAATGTACCTAATTGCAACGCCAACAATCATATTAACAGTGTCCATAAATTCGTCAAGAACATCTTCGCTTGATTCAAACCACCCAGGCTCGGGAATCTGACCGGACATTGCATTAATTGCGCTGGCAAAATCAGATAATGCGCTCATTGCTAAAGAGACAACCTCTAGCTTAGGCTTGGCAGTTTCAGGATCACCGACTGACTCAGCAGCACTCATAACAGCTTGAACAATTTGCGGGATTTTTGCGGAAACAACTCCCATGATCATATCAAGTACAGCCATGTATGAGTTCATTGTCTCAACCACCGATGGTCCTGAACCAAAGAACCCTTGCTGTTCTGAGTTCATTTCCATGACACCTGATGCCATTTCGCCAAAGCCAGTCGCCATTCCAACAACAGCATTAAGTGCAGCAGCGATGGTCTCTGCCTTCATTTTTGCAGCTTCAGGATCCGGACCAAGATCGATATTCATCATCTCTTCGACCATCGGGGTAATCATGTCCATCATGGATGCCATAATCGAGTCCATTGTATCAGCATACGCCGACATGATTCCCTCTACATCCACATCTTGGCCGCCGCCAAAGAAACCACCGCTACCCATCTCTGTCATCGTCTCAAAGAGGCCGGGGGGTGGTTGGAGGGCTGTCATTAGGTTTGCTATAGCAGATAAAACTCCACCAATAGCCTCAAGCTTTTTAATGTCTCCCTCAGGCATAGTTGAAACAATTTGAGCGAGGGCACGAATTAATTTAGTCGCACCTCCCAACATTGAATCCATAAATCCTGCAGCACCTTCAAGGATTGCACCTGATTCTCCTCCGCCGGCTGAGGCCAGTACGTCAAGAAGCGCAATCTTGAATACGATATCAGCCATACCACCGACAGCATCAAATATCGCTACTAGCGCATTGATTTTTGCTTCAAGCATAGCTGGATCATCTACCTTGATCGCATTCAGCTTCTTAATTGCCGGAGCTAGATATCCCACCATGGACTCAGCCATCTCACCGACAGTTTCAAACCCGCTTTCGATAACACCTCGTAGCAAGAACGATCCGAAAATGGCCATTGGAATAGCAGCTGCCGCCATAACGACCATCGAGACAAACATCAACACCAGCGCACCCATAACTAGTATAAGGCGATTAAAATCAATTGATGAAGCCTTTTTCATAAAGTTAGAAAGCGGGGGTAAGACATCTTCTCCTAGAGAATCTAAGAAGTATGCAACGCCTCCTAACAACGCCCCACCGATAAGTCCTGCGATACCTGCTGGAATGGCCAGT
>MDTB01099731.1_pt1 | contig 12248 bp, 6 predicted proteins | sample 811161 | NCBI WGS metagenome assembly MDTB01 (sample SAMN05326650, study PRJNA326480) | marine metagenome | isolation source: seawater | place: Mediterranean Sea | collected 2009 | reverse complement strand
ATTCAGCAAACATCGTGTTATTAGTAATTATAAAATCACAATAATTTATACATAAAACATATACACACACACACCGTACTTGAAAAATAACATATGGAGAAATCAGATTATTTGTTTTTATCAAATCAACAAAAAAATTTACAAGCAAATAATCCAGATGGTGTTAGGAATTGGTCTGGTACAGTCATGTTATTGAGACCAAAACCATTTGGTGTACAATCTGTAAATCAAGTACGTGCGTTTAATCATAAAGCATTTAAAGTGGAAGGTGATGAGAAAAAGAAAAGACGTTCAATAGTTAAAAAATCAAAGTCAGCTGCTGCTATTTTAGGAGGCGATGGTGAGATGGATGATATATTACGAATGGAAGCGGAGTTAGCTGAGGAGAGAAAAATTTCATCCTTTTCCCCTGTAAAAGCATATAGGCGTTCAATGGATAGGCAAATGGAAAAATCAATGGGATTTATGGAACATCCTTTTTATGACCCAGTAGCACGTGGTAAAAATGCACCGGCATATTCGTTAAGCGGAAGGCCAAAAGATATTGTGCAAGAGGAAGAAGAATTGCCTGAATTTGTTATTGAACGTGGACCACATGGTACATGGACAAGACGTCGTGTTGGATTTTTAGAAGTTCATGAAGCGTTAAAACGACTTGGCACTCAACCTCCAGCATTTACGATGCGACAACGTTTGCCAAGTGAATTTGATAAACGAGGCAATTTTGGTGATAGTCTTGGCGTAGCACATAAATCATGGGCTGTTGATCCAAATGCTAAATATATTAAAGGATTTCCATTTGGTCTGCGTCATAAACATTTAGATCCAAAAGATTTCGAAGGTCCAGGTCCAACAGCATATGATGCAACAGAGGCATTTAATAAATTGAAAAATCCAGGTCAAAATGAAAAATACAAGCAAGTTAGTTTAGGAGGAAAATTAGTCGATATAGTAAATAAAGACATTTTAACATTTCCAGGTCCATGTAAATACGAACAACCACCAGCAATACCACTTGATCCAATATGTAAACACGGCATAAGACGTAGTAGATGTAAAGTAATGAGATCAGATGGAAAAGGGAAAGAATGCCCACCTAATAAATACGAAAATATTAAAGGTGGTTATTTTTCACCAAAATTAGTAGATTTAGTCAATAAAGATTTATTATCATTTCCAGGTCCAAATCAATATAACACGGATCATACAATTTCGTTGGAAAGTCGTTGGAAAAAAGATCCTGCATATTCGTTTTATGGTGGATATAGTAAAAAATTTGATACAAAGAAACCAAATGTTAGTAGGCGTACAAATCCTGATGAATTATTAAATGAAATTATGAAAGATATGAAAGCTAAAATCGGGAATGCGAAATAAATACGAGATGGAATAGTAAAACCCCTGTAAGAATGTAAAACAATTTTTGGTTAGCGTGACAAAATAGAAAAATACCGCATGAATATATTTATATATACTTTGAAAAACAATAAAAAATACACATATATATGTGTTAATATTTTTATATATTATATATATATATATATATATATAAAAAAATATACGTATTTTACTTATTTAATAATGATGGTTAAAATCTAAAGTTATATTAATAATTTTACTTTTCGTGCTAAGTAATATGCTCAATACTATACCCATATCATTATTAATAGATGATGATTTATCTCTCTTAAAAAAAATACACATTATGGTATTTTTCACATATGTACACACTGGTTACACCTTATATGGCCTATAATTTTAAACCATCCCTCTTTATTTTAAACGAGTATTTTTTATATTTTAAAAATGTTTACCTGGGTTTAATACTTCGTACGTCGTATGATATTTAATATTTTTTAAAAAGATAAAAAGAGATATAAAATAATACATGATAAATAAAAAAACACCCTCTTTTCTACACACAATACACGCATCTGTACTCTCTCATCATTACACACTATTTTAATTCATATCCTAATGCAACATTTTTAGGATCGACTAAATCACTGACGGTATCCGATAACATAGCTTTAGCTCTAGAACGTATCGTATTTGCAATTTCATGCCGGACTTCTGGTGTAACCATTTGTAAGAAATTTTGAAATGCAGTTGGAGAGACGTGTAATAAAAGACTTTCTTTAGTTGCAGTAACTGTTGCACTAACAGGTATTTTCTCGATTAGTGCTAATTCTCCGAAAAAATTGTCATCCGACTGTGATGAAATTGTTACAGTTTTTGCATAGCTATCCGTTGTTACTCTTACTTCACCATCTGCTAATATATAAAAGCCTTTTGGTGCTTCACCTTCCGTCAATATAACTTCATCTATGTCTATATGTTTTAAATGAAAGATACCACCTAATAAATTTAATATCGTATCATCAACATTTTTTAAAAAGTGCATATTCTGTAAATAGCTTGCCAAGCGATGCCTTGCAATGATTTTCAAACGCCTACTTGCAAATGAATGCCATTCTGGGCCTTTCAATAAATCCCAATCCTCAACTGTTAAACTTAAAAGTGTTGCACCGTTATCCGACGCAAATACGTTTGCACTTCTGATGCTTTCATCTTGAACCAAACAAATTTCACCAAAATGTGATGGAGTACCTTGAGTTGCAATTACATGTTCCTTATCATCTTGTTTCACAGAAATAACACATTTACCTTCTGCAATAATATAAAACGTACGATCCGTATCGCCGATCAAAAATAACTTTTCCTTTGGTTTCAATACTTTTAACGTAAAATAACACGCTAACTGTTTCTGCTCATCTTCTTTTAAACTTTTAAATACAGGTATTTTTGCAATGACATCTGATATATATTGTTCCGGTATCGTCATCTCCCTTTTTGGAGTACTTGATTGTACACATCCCATATTGTTTATTACGAGTAGGTAAATGAAGTTTATTATTGATATTGATATCTATCTAATATAATGGGTCTATGTTGTTGTTCTGTTACAAATCATCTATTGATACAATATATGTGGATATATAATACCTGTTTATGTTTATTCAATATATATGATATATATATCTTTTTATGAGAACAACATCTGCACAGAGAGATCTGCCTGGGTGTTTAGCTTGGCACCTTGTGTGACTATCTAGCTGGCGGCTAGCTACAACAGTATAGCCAGGCTAGGAGCTAGCTAGCTCCCTGAGTAGCCACACAGTAAGTATAGTAGCTAGAGCTACCTACCTATCAGCAGCATTATTCGGAGCGTATTTTAATTAATTTAATTTACCAATAATCCCTGCATTAAGGTATATACAACCAATGCTGTGTCAATATTATATTTCTATTAGGAGACCAGATATATATATATTTAAAAAAGAAATATTTAATGTATTATGGATATATACTATACGAGTTCGTATTTTTATGGAATCTCATCATCTTTACCATGACCAAACCGATCTTTGGAATGCTCATATAAACTATTAACATCCCCTTCTTTCAAAACCCTATCATATATACGTACTAAACCAATGTAACCATCTAATTTAAAGGTACCACTTTTATGGTCGTATTGATGATTGCCAATTGCAAAATCTTTACTACCTTCAGTGGAACCATCACTATGTATATCTTCTTGATTTTTCCATTTCCCATCAATGTACAATGTATTACGTTTTCCAGCACTATCATATGTACCAACGTATTGTGTCCATTCATGATCAGTTGCTGGCTTCACTTTAGAAGAATATGGATGCCCTGCTGTCAAAGCTACGCGCCCATTTTTAGCGCAAAAAGATGGATCTACTGCTATTGGTGGTACAGGTTGACTAGCTTTTGGTCCATAACGTGTATCATGTATATTTAATGCACGTCCACCATATCCAGACAATACATTGCCAAATGCACGACCACGTGGTTTCCTGATATTTTCTAACTTCACCCAAATTTCTACCGTTAATGATGGCATGTTACGAGCTGACACATCCAGTCCTTTTAATACTATTACATCACGATCATCATGAGCCCCTATACGCAAAGCACCACCTCCTTCAGTATCGTTAAAGCCAACAAAACCATGTATTTCTGCTGGAACTTTTGCATATTTACTATCAGATTCTGAACAATCTTTCCATTCATGTGGTTTCAATGGATCGAATGATTTCTTATCACCAGCATCTAATGATAACAATAAGCCTTCAGTCGGCACATCGTATACATTTGGTTGTGGCAATGGATAATGTAAACGCTCTGTTAACGTTTCATTATGTCCTAATGGGGTGCCATAAAAGTCTTTTGATTTATACTCTGGTCCATCTAAAGTTGCAGAGCCCCCTGGTCCAATAGGTGCACAGGAGCATTGAACATTTGCTTGATCATTGTTCGTGCTTTTCTTTTGCGATGTTGTTCGTACTTTTCCGACATTAGCCAAAGTGTAACGACAGAAGCATCTCATAACTTTACCTTTTGTCATAGGTATCACATGTTCAGCAACTTTAAACATTTCTGCTTTAGTTAAACGAGAATCAGCCCAAACAGTAACATCTGTTCCAGTAGCTAATTGTAAACGTTGCATTGCTTTTTTATAATTCTTATCTTTCCTTGATACATATGCCGGTGGTTTAAAATTCCTTAACAATTGCTTTGCTTCATCTGCTATACCTGATTCTACATTTTTAGCAATTTCCTCTGGACTTGGAACTTGTTCTTCCGTATTACCTCTTAATTGCGGTTCTCTTACTTCTATGGAAGTAACAAATAAGAAGTTATTTAATGCTAATACTATTAATATCGATAAAATAAATTGATTCAACCGATTCATGATGTATGTATATGTATATATATATATCCCAATACAAATATATGTATTTACGACTATTTCTCTCTCTCTTTAACGACAAACCAATCCGTATATTTTTAGAATGAGTTATATATATGTACCACTCTTTGTGTTGTGTATATTTAATATTATATTACGTCTGATCCCTCTTTTTTCATCATGTTCCCAACAACTTTTCACCTTTCACTTCCTTGGTCAGTGAAAACAGGGCTCATCAAGTATAGATTTAGTATACTAATTTATATATATTTATATAGGTATTCTGGTCTCCTCCTCGTAATTTACCAGATTTTATAAAAAAAAAGTTTCAAAAACGTTAGTTTTAAGAAAATCGTTATATTGCAATAATGAGTTGGGCAATTAAAACCTATTTCTCTCTCTATATAAGAATAGATCATATGTAAACATACTCTGCAATATATATATATATATATATATATATGCACACTTTCGTACATTCAAATTGGTAGATACATTACGTCGATACATATATACAGACATATATATACATTATCACCATGACTTCAAGACGACCACGTACAGGTGGTTTTGCAGCATCCATGTCAGCTAGCAGATATAAAAATATTAATGAAAAGTTTAAACAACGGCCGAGACCGAAAAGTGCTGGTACTGCACGTTCTTTCCATCTTAGAAATGGTACCAATTATAATAATAATAACAACGCTAATAGTAGTAATAATAGTAATAATAATAATAGAGGGGGAAGTCATGTAGATCGATTTCATGCCCATTTACGTGCTTCATTAAAAGTTTCACAAATACGTCCATCGAAAACAAATAATAGTAATAATATTGAAACAAAACAAGCAGATAATAGTAGTAAAAACAACAACAACAACAACAAAAATAATAATAATAACAAAACATATAATAGAGTTTTTCGCATTTCTAGACAAGAAGCTGCTTTGGACAAACAACAACAAAAACAACAAAAACATAAACAGCAGCATCCACATATAGTTGGAAGAAGTAAAAATATTCATCCAAGTCCAACAAGACGTAGTAGTAGCCGCCTTCCAAACAACAACAACAACAACAACCAAAATAATAATAGTAATTATAACAATACTAATAAGATTGCCAATGGGCAAAAAATTGTTACTCAAGTCAATATTAGAAATCAAACCTCTGGTTCATCATCTCCATCAAGTAAAAATAGACCAACATCTAGACGTGAACAGCTACTAAGACCATCATCTGGAGGAGGAAATAGGAAATCGTTAATGCGCCATAAAATTAGACCAAACTCAGTACAAAATGGATACCATCATCCAGAATCAAGTGCTGCGCGTATTGCTAAACAAATAGACGATGATATGTTTAATAATGAAGACATGTCAGCCATTAGCAATGCTGCTGGTGGCAGTTTTGCACACCCACCGATGACTGCACTACCTGGCCGTCAATTAGCTGATTTTAGTTTCATATCCGAGCTTGGACGTGGGGCACATGGTGTAGTTCATAAAGTTAAATCGAAGATTGATAATGGTATATATGTTATCAAAGAAATACGTTTAGCAAATTTAAAACCTAAACGTCGTAAAAATGTTGCACAGGAAGTATTGCTTTTACGGAAATTACAACATCCAAATATCATACAATATTACACATCATTTGTTGAAAACCATGCGTTGCATATTGTTATGGAATATGCTGATGGTGGAGATATGTATCGTGAGTTAAGAAAGCGGAGACATGACAAGAAACCAATGGATGAAAAGAACGTTTGGCATTATTTTTCTCAATGTTGTTTAGCATTACGTTATTTACACCAAGAAAACATTATACATCGCGATATCAAATCCATGAATGTTTTTTTAACGAAATCCAAAGTTGTTAAGCTTGGTGACTTAGGTGTATCTAGGTTAGTAGATGAAGATCGCAATGCACAAATGTCACGCGTCGGTACACCAATGTATTTTGCACCTGAGCTGGTGAAACGGGAGCAATATGATTTTAAAGTTGATGCTTGGGCTTTAGGTTGTTTAGTGTATTCCATGATGCAATTGCGAGCCCCATTCGAGGGTGGAAATATTTATACATTAGCAGTTGATATAGTTAAAAAATCTCCAAAAGAACTACCAAAGCGATATTCGAGGCAATTACGAGATGTTGTATTTACAATGCTTGAAAAAGATCCTAAAAGGAGACCGTCCATCGATGAGATTATACAAATGTTTCCATATAATTTAAGAAATAAATTGAATGATAGTATCGGCAACAACAATAATGATACGTCATCTTCATCTCAAAATTACAGTACGAATACAAATAGCACCTTATCACGTACACGATCGAGCAGTCGCAATAGTTTTTATAATCAATCTGGTGGATCGCAAAAAGGTGGCGGTGGCAGAATTGAATTTAAACAGAATATGGATAATATATTAGCGTGGAAAACAATTGAAGACAATACCTTGGAAACCGTGAAAGAAGGCAAGAAAATGTCAAGTACTATAGAAACCAATTCAAATACGATTGAATCATCAACGATTGCTAGCACATTCATACGCCAAGATGATTCTTCCTCCGTACCTTCCACGAAAATGATACGCTCAGTGGATGGAACAGATTCATCTATTGATTCCGTTGTCTCAGAAGATGATGAGGATGCTATAGTTTATAATCGTAACGATAGTAGAAGGAAAAATACGTATGAAGGAAAAATGAATGACAATTCGTATAAACGTTCCACTAGTTCGAATCGCCAACGACGTTCTTCACCATCAAAATTATACAACAAAAGTGATGGTAGAAGAAGTCATAGCTCCGATAGAAGCAATAGCAGACAGAGACAGAATAATCATATCGATGAAGAAAATGATACGAAGGTTATTGTAAATGTCCATAATGGTGAGATGAAACGTGCACAAAGCAGGCATATAATAAACCCAGAGAAATTTTTTGATGGCACACAAAAATATTTAAGAAAACAGAACCGTCCATTTTCTGCTGGTCGTGTACGAGATCGTAGAAATTTACGTTCAAGTGTTGAACAGAATCATGGTAGAAGTAGACGACAAAGACCTCAATCAGCTGGTCCATCAAGGAGGAAAAATTATGCCAATAATGGTAGGAACAAAGGAGGTATAAGCAGTACTAACCGTCGAAATGACAGCAACAACAATGAATATCAATTCCAACGACAGCATCAACGTCGTCGCCCACAATCAGCTGGCGTTGGCAATAGAAGAAGAAGATGGAATGCACCAGCAGTAGATTTACCAGCAAGCACACGTATGATTGTAGTGAAACAATATGGTGTATCTTAAAATTTTTTTGTTTGTTTATATATAATACGAATTGTAATAAATTTCAGCTCACAGAGCGTGTATATGTCTGTGTGTGTAGTTTCGACACACATATGTATATACCGCTGTATGATATATTTATTTTTCCTCCTCCTCTTATCCAGCTCTTCTCGCGCCTCAACCGTGGTGTGTGGTAATGTATTTTTTTCTATATTCAGTGTTTATTATTATAGCTGCTATAGCTACCCTATAGTCCTTACTGTATTTGTGCCCTTCTATATTTAATAATAATCATCACCAATAAATAATAAATTGCACCACAAGCTTTTTATTAGATAAACAGAAGCACATATATATATATTTACTATAATATATATATTATAAGTATATCATATTATATTCTTATACATTATATATATATATATTGCGAGAATGACTACAGAGAAAAAGACACTAATATCTTGAATGGTAGGCAATATTTTTCTACACTTGGTGTACATAATCTAATGAGTGCGCATAATGATGTTATAAAACAATTAAGAGAGGCAATAATATGTAACTTTGATTTAGCAGCAATATCAACGGTTGAAGCAAAAAATACAATTAACGAAGCGAAGACATTAATTGATCATGTTGAACTGTTGAGAGACCAACAAGGACAATTAGAAGGTTGGAAATATTTTTTACATTTATTTACCGTTGAAGTCCAAAGGTCAGAAGTTCCATTTTTAAGCCTTCAGAAGTTAATCAATCAATTATCAAAGATAACAATTGAAAATAGAAAAATTATTCGTAATACTTTATTGGAATGGTTATCTCAAAATAATAATAATAATGATACAGCAAATTTTAAAGTTGTACTAAGTCCGAAATATATACGAACGAAACTTTCTGTGCTAATTGCAAAGTTAATTCAAGTTGATTATCCACAATCATGGCCAAATGCTTTTGAAAATATTGCAATATTATTAGAAACAGGTAATATTGGTGTTGATATGTATTTACGGATTTTGATAGCCTTGGACCAAGAAATTTTTGAAAGTAATACCCAATATTGGGCAGGTAAAACAAAGGAAGAGTTACTGCAAAATACAAATGTAAAAGATACCTTAAGGAAGTCAAACAGCATGCAAAATATTATAAATGTTTGGTATCAAATTTTATCTATGTGTTCCTCGGATGAAAACAACGTTGAAGCAAGCAATTTAGTTGATCTTTGTCTGGAGAATATAAAGTCCTGGTCTAGATGGGTTGATATGAATTATTTAATTGATCAACGATTTTTACAATTTTTTTACAATGTTATAGAACATAGTGCTAAGTATCGGGATGATGTATGTGATTGTCTACATGAAATACTTGCACGAGGTATGCCACCAGGACAGAAAATTAATTTAATTGAAGGTATAAAGATAATTAAACTTTTAATTAATCATGTAGGTATACATTATAATACCAATGCAAATAACAATAACGTGCTACCAACAGCTGAGGATAATGATGATGATGTGATTAAATTTTCAATTGTTGGCCGCTTAGTTGATACATGTTGTTTTGAATTACTAAAAGCACGGGAACAAATGTGTGAATTTTTGATTAATGTAAATCAAGGTACTACTAATATTATTATTAATAGTAGTAGCAGCAGTCGCAGTAACAGTAGCAGTAAAAGTATTTTTGTACATGGAAATGGCGAAGATGTAAACTCAGTTTTAAGAGATTTAAAACGGTGTGAATACTCATTAATGGAATTGCTCAATTTATATTGGGCATATTTGAGTCATCCAAGATTTGAAGTATCAAATCCATTAATTGAAGAATCATTACGATTGTATTTAAAAATTATGCAAAAGGAAAAAAAATCACATTATTTGAAAATGAACCAACAACATTATCAAGCATTAACATTTTCAACAGAAAAATATACAGACAAACTATTCAATGGATTATTACAATCTATACATTATCCAATTGATTATGATTTTGAAGATAGTTTAGATGATGAAGATAATGAATTTCTAAATCACCACATGGGAGTATCGAAATGTCTTGTCATGGTAGCAAGATGTTTACCAAATAAAATGAAAACATTTGTAATGCAAAGTATCCAGCAAAAAATATTTGACCCTATCGCAAGGCTTCAACAAGATAGTAATGGAATCAATAATAATGATATAGCAACAAATGTAAATAGAATATCATTTTCCATTGTTGAGGCAAACCTTCAAGTATTGCATAGTTTTTCAGAAGGTTCGAATAATAATAAAATTTTACAAATGCCTGATATGGTTCAATTTATTACAATGGTACACACATGTGGCATACATCTCCATCATCACCATCATGTGTTAGTAAAATATTTTGATATCACATTTCGTTTTGCAAAGCCATTGTTGCAGAAAAATGTCGAAATTTTAAAAAGTGTCTTAAATACATTATTAAGTGATCAAGGAGTACGTAACTCGAATTCAATGGTGCGGTCACGAGCATGCTATTATTTGAAACGTATTTCCAAAATATTGCAAAAGCCAGTTGCAAATTTTTTCAATGATATTTTGACTTCCATTTATCCATTGTTAAAAATTCCACTTCCATCATCAACTTTAGGGAATAAAAATGTTAAGATTCTCAGCAAAGACAATATATATTTATTATATGATGTGTGTGGTATGTTAATGACACATTTATCTAATAATGGACAAATAATTGAATTTGCAAAAGTTTTATTTGGCCCATTACATCACGCTATGATACGAGGCATGCAAGGCCTTGTTGAGGATTTGCAAAGCAATAATATGCCGCCATTAAATGATTTAGAAGCAGCTGGTGACTATTTTGCTGACGTTATACAAGCAGCAGGTACAACTACCAAAACGTTTCCAAGCACTTTGCCTGACGATGTACGCTTAATGCTGAGGCAGTCATTAGAAGCTGCAATGAAAGTATATTTAACTTTTCCTGATCATAAAAAAATACGCAGTAAAGTTATTTTTTTCTTTCATCGAATGATTGCAGTGTTACAAGATGGTTTTGTTGAATATTTACCACCAATTTTAGGACCAATTATACAAGACATTAAAGCAGATAATGCTATTGAAACCATACAATTAATCAATCAACTATTATCAAAATACAAAAGCAAAATGGCGCCAATTATGCCGGAAATTATGATGCCAATTTTCACGAAATTAACATCTAACATGCCACAAGTGGAACCACGCAAATCAGGTAAAATTCCTCCAACAGATGAACAACAATCAAGGGAATCATTGCAGCGTGGATTTGTATTGTTTTTACAAAATATTTTATTGAATGATCTTGAGCATTTATTATCTCATCCTTCGATAGCATCTAGTTTGATGAATATATTAAATGCAACTTTACAAAGTGCAATTGATGTGCCGAACCCATCAACTGGAAAATCGGTATTTGCGATTATGTCTTTATTATTAAAAGCGTGGATACCGGAGCAACAGCACTTGCAACAAGGAGCGCAAAATGGTAATAACAATGGCCATAATATTGTAAATAATGGAAATAACGGTGTTGCAATAAATCAAACTGATCAAGTTGCCTTAATTAATTTTTGTTTAACTCAAGGTGTACCAACATCACTAAAAAGTGTTATATTTATTGGGTATGAAGAACACGATTGTGCAGGTACATTTGCATTTGCAAAGGAAGTTGCTATATTTTATAATAATTTATTAAAGCGATGTGGCAATCAACTAATCAATTACCTCCGCGATTGTTGTTTCAAAATAATAATCAATTGCCCGCAAACGCTTGTAGAAACTTTAATGTCAGAAATCATAAATGGAAATATTAAAAAGACTAGAAAATGTATATTACAACTTGTAAAATTTACGCAGCAATAGAGAACAGATTAAGAAGGATAGAGATAGTGTATTCTGTGCTAGAAAGGGATACAAGGGAAAGCATATATATACCTGTATATTATCTAGAGCATTTTTGTATGTGCGCGTTTGTCTCTTGTATGCTTTTTTATTTTTACTTTTCGTACGTTCTTTAACTTTTTTGTGAGAAAAGTTCACACAATATACTCGTATAAAATTAAAAAAATGATTTTGTAAAATAATATCATATTTAAAAGAGAATTATTTTAATATAAATATATATTAATATCTACGATGGTTCGTATCGTATAATTT
>MDTB01003014.1_pt1 | contig 12248 bp, 24 predicted proteins | sample 811161 | NCBI WGS metagenome assembly MDTB01 (sample SAMN05326650, study PRJNA326480) | marine metagenome | isolation source: seawater | place: Mediterranean Sea | collected 2009 | reverse complement strand
TTTACCAAACTTTTTTACTATGTTGTTTGAACAAATTTCTATTTTATTGGCCAGCGGTAAGTAAACTGAATTGTAACTAAGTTTAGTACCACAATAGTAGCCGTTCCATTCTACAGGAACATACTTTTCTAAAAACTTAATTTCATTTTCATACGCATTAGCATTTGAAACTAACAACATCAAAAAAGCAATGGCGGAGAGTGTGGGAGTCGAACCCACTCTACGCTTAAACACGTAGTACGGATTAGCAATCCGCTGCATTACCGTCCTGCCCACTCTCCAAAACATTATCGATTATACCTCAAAGTTCTTTCTACACCATTTTCCCAAAAGGTAATAGTGCTATGACTATATACTTCTCTAGATTCTTCTTCATATCTAGTTTCAATAGAACATTGTCTTTTAGTACTGCCTTTTGCATCGCTGTTTTGATTAGCAATTATGCCGCCAAGCAATGCTCCTACTGCACCACCGTTATCAACATTTTTAGTAACGTTATTACCAATAATGCCGCCAATAACAGCGCCTGCGAGTGTGTCAGCAGTTTTATCTCCTGAAACAGTTACGTCCTTACAAACTTCTACACGGTAAGGTTTTTGTTCAATAACTACTTTATAATGATCCTGTGTTTGACCCATTACATCCGCAGCCTGTGCTACTCCTGCAAGTCCAGATAAAAACCCTGCACTTACAGCAATAGCAAAGGTGTGAAAGTAAATTTCACTAAACTTCATTTGTCTCTCCTATGATGATTCGACTTTAGTTACACGATCGTATTTGAATGATCGCCAACCTTTTGCATTAATGTCCCAAACATTTACATTACCTTTAGGAGGCTCTTTATCTGTTTTAGGACGGCTTTCCTCTGGAATAGATTCCAGATTCTTTGTGCAGGTCATTACCCGCTCATCTCCGTTTAACTTATTGAAAGTTACAACAAGCACTTTTTCTTTAAGCGATTTATTTAGTTCTGGTTCTGTAGGAATGCCTTTAAGTTCAGCAACTTTATCTGATACGACATTCATATTACAATTCCTCCACAATGCCTAAAACTTCAGCAATGAATAATACTGCACCTGAAGCCATCATTAAAAAACCTGAATCAGCAATAAAAATGTCTGTGTATTCGTTTGCTGACCATAAAATATATCCTGCCCATGCTAGTAAGCCACTTGCTATAAACCTAAAAATACTTTTTACAATACTATATGCAAAATGTTTATTACTAGGATCTTTAGGCTCTGGAATGTAAACTCTTTCTGGAATAGGCATTATTGCATTTCCTTTAGCATAAGATTCATTTGGTCAATCTGTGACTCCATTTTATCAAGTCTATTTTCAAGTTGTGTAGTAGCAACAAAACTTAATGCTCCTGCTACTACCAACATTGACCAAAAAAGTACGTTAAAATATTTGTTCATTATCTTTTCTCCATAATTTTATCAGCAAGTCCATAGTCTACACTTTCTTTAGCACTCATAAAGTTATCTCTATCCATGTCAGTTTCAAGTATTGCATAATCCTTACCAGTGTGTTCTACGTATAATTTTGTAAGAGTTTCTTTCCAATGTTGTAATTCTTTGTATTGGATCTCAACATCACTTGCTTGACCTCTAGTTCCACCTAATGGTTGATGGATCATATGTCTTGCGTGTGGTAAAATAAACCTTTTACCTTTGGTTCCTGCTGAAGCAAGAAAACTTCCCATGCTTGCGGCAATTCCCATTACAATAGTATGCACAGGTGATTTAATAAAATTCATAGTATCATATATACTCATACCTGCTGTAACACTTCCGCCTGGCGAATTAATATAAAAATTAATAGGCTTGTTTGGGTTTTGACTTTCTAAAAACAGCATCTGACTTACAATTAGACTTGCCGAAGTTTGATTCACATCTGTGTCAAGCATAATAATTCTATCCTTTAAAAGTCTTGAATAGATATCATATGAACGCTCACCACGTTGTTCTTTTTCAATAACTACTGGTACAAGATTAGGCATTGGTCACCTTTCCTAACGGAACAACAGATGAACTGTCATTATAATCTTTACCGTCATTTGTGAAGCGTCTAGTAGTTTTTTCAATACGTAACATACCTTCTGCAACTCTATACGTTGTAAATTCCTGCATAATGACACCTGTAGTTTCACTTTCAAATGCACTTTTCATAGGGCCATCTAGTTCTTTGTTCATTATAATCCTCTTCCTTTTTTTACAGTATGTTCTTCTGGTCCGAATGATGTAAACTCCATGCCAACTGCATTACCTACATAAAGTCTACCATTGTATTTCATATGGATTTTATTTGCCACTAATACCGCTGTGAGATGTTGCTTTGGCCTAAATTCCATAACTTCTGCTTCAACTACTTGATCATTATCAGTGCAAGTAATTTTACATTTATCTTCGTAAAAAGTTTTCATTTCAATCCTTTATTTTTATATAGTATAATATAAAATACACAGTCTGTCAAGTGAAATTGGTAATAACATTCTAGTGTAATGTAACCTCTGCAGTTGGATCAACCCCAAAGTAATCTTTACACAATTTTACGATTACCTCAGGTACTAGTTCTTCATCTTGTCCCTCTGGTATAAACATACCTTTGAGAGTACCATCTTTGCCTATTATAATACCCCAGTCATCTTCATCCAAGGCTTCTTCAAAATTTACTACTTTCGGTTCCGTCATCGGCTTTCACCTTTTTGCTAATTGTTTTGTAGATGCCGGGATTCACTTTCAATACTTGTGGCATCATTTCATGTCTAATGTAGTTTCGAATATAACTTGTATCAGTATTGCTTGTGTCTTCTACGTATTTAACATTATTTAAGTCAGCCCATAGTTGAAAGTCACGTTTACGAGTCTGTCGGAAAGGACGGATAACATTGCCTCTGGTGCGCGGCACGATTTTACTTGTTCCATGCATTGAACTCCATACCCAAGTTTCTACACAATCTTCTAAATGGTGACAGGTCACTACAGGCAAATGTGAATGAGCATACATGTCAATCCATTTGTATCTTTCATGACGCCAGAATTCTTCTTGACTACTACCTTTAGGCTTGTGTTGTGAGCTTATGCCACGAATTTGGAAGGGTAAGTCATGCTCCGCAACATATTCACGCACACACATTTCTGCTTGTTTGCTGTGTTCAGTGTTGTGGTTAAAATGAAATACTTCTATCTCATGATTTCTACGTAAGAAATCTAGTGCGGCCATTGAGTCAACTCCGCCACTAACAGCAACCATAATCTTACGAGGCAATTTGCCTTGTAACTTAATCATAATTATACCTTGTAGAGCTTTACATAATTAAGACGTGTTTCGTTTGCGTCAAAGAAACGATTCTTAGTTTGTAATCGTACTTTTGCCTTAATGCGTTTCATAGAACCAACAGGATGATCAAACTTGTTCATAAATGAAACAAGATTACCATCAAGCACTGCGGTATAGTTATAGCTCTCCCAACGTTCACTGTAACGCTGATCAAGAATTTTAATCACGCCTTCTACTGCGTCTTTTTCTTTGCCAAGATATTGACTATCTCTGTATTCTACACGAATCTCTTTTGTAAGATCATTTTCGTGACGGTCTCGTTTTACAAATTCTGGTATAAAAGCAACACGACCAAGATTGTTTACACTGACAGTATCTTCTGAAACACTGTCGATCATGTCTTTTTTGAATTCATCAAGTTCACCAAGACCTAACAGTATATAACGCTTCATCCATTTACGAGCATCTTCTACTGCGGCAAAGTCTTCTTCTGTTGGTTGGAACATATTGAAGTCTGGATCTACATAGCTTGCAGACTTTACGGCAAAATGAAATTTAACCATCTCTTTGTTAGAATGTTCCGTAGGTTTTTCTTCACTGTATCTACGTGTGTCTTTTTGATAGCCTTTACGAATCCGATATGCCGCAAATGCTACAGCCAGTGCTTCTTGTGTAGGCACAGTCTTAAGTGGTACACGGTCTTTAGTTTGAAATGCCATCATAATGTTGCCTCTCTGTTTGCCTTAATATTTGTATATACTCTAACATCAAGTAAAGTATGTGTCAACCATTCCTTTATAAAAAGTATCCAATTCATCTTTAGATCCCATGTCGCTCTTAAACTGATTTGCTTTGCGACAAACAATCACATAGTTACTAATCTCATCTTTGCCACCTAACGATCTTGCTAGTTTATGATCTACTGTAGGCTGAAAAAATCCGTCATAGTTATCAATATTAGGATTAGTTACTTTGTTAAGTCCACGACCGTAATCCAAAGGTGTACCAAAAATGGGACAGAAGTCTGGAGCGATCTTTGCAAGTTCAAAAGGATCGCCATCCCATTTTACAGTATGAGCCCAGATAAGTTTTAAAAACTGATCTTGCTTTGTAGATTTTTTAAACATTTCAAAGAAGGTTGAATATGTACCTGCATCGTCTTGTGGATGAAATCTACGTGAAGAGAGAGCCCGGAGGCCCTCTTCTCTTATTTTGTTTAGGTCAGCCATTACATGCAACCTGAGATACACAAACTAAACATGTCGCCGTCCTGTAAAAATGATATTAATAATGCTAATCCTATTAATTCTATCATTACATAAACTCCGCAAACTTATCTTCTTGATGTTTCTGTGCTTTGTTGTTGAAAGCATCTACGTCAATAATACTACTATACTCAGCAACTTTACCATTTGTATCTGTATACACATAAGGCATATCAATAGTAAAATCTAAGCCACCTTTTTCAGCCATAGGCAACATAATGTCATAACCTTTTTGTTTGCCTGGTTGTGACTGAATGTGTGCTTCTCGATTATCTACAAGAGACTTGATAGCGGCCGCAATCATAAGTCCTCGATTCGCACCTGATGTAAAGCGATGATCTTTCCATTCTGTATATTTGCCTGACTTTGTTTTTTCAGGATACTGAGAGCGAATAGCTTTAAGTACATCAGTCCATACTTTACTGCTTGAACTCCAACGTTCACTCATCACTTGTCCGATTTTAATTAACAAGTCGTCTGTTACTGACTTCTTAGGCATTTGTGAAAACAATTCTGTCAGTCCCCAAACAGGTGCATGATCGATTGCTGAAAAGTGCCACGCATTGCGTACACATTTAAGTGCCATTTGAAATGCAAAACGGTTACTATAACTATCTTTACAAAACTCTGTAAAATGCTTCTGTAGGTGTGCGGTGTGTTTTGTCTCACCTGCACCTGGTGTTGCACTTTCAGGTACAAGTGTAATATTTACATCACTCAAAACCTTAGACAAGTTGTATGCAGGCTGGTCTTCTAGTTTAACATCAAGTCCTGCTGTCAACATAGACATAGCTCTGTTGTTACGAACTTTTACAAAATCGTAAACTGTAATAGGCACAACATCTGCGTTACAGGCCAAGAACTGGTTGAAGTCAATGTAAGGCATGTCTTTCATACTAAAGCCTACAATAAGAGTCTTTACTCCGTGTAGTGCTAGTGCCATCGAACCTTGCATACCATCATTAAGAAACACACGTTCTTCATCTGCGGCATAACGTCCTTTTGCACCAAACACCAGACTGCTATCGAAATTCATTGCAATTTCAAACATACGCCACAAGTAAATTACTCGTTGTGCTTTCATGTTCATAGCAACAAGGCTTTGGTCTACAGCAAGTCCGTTCATAACTGCTTCTTCTAGGTTGTATGCTTGTAGTTGAACACCGTATAGTACAGGCTTGCCTGTTTCCGGATCAATAATACTATGCATAGCATCTAGTGCCATCTTAAACGCAGTAATAAAGTCTACAGTACCCATTGACTCTAGGTTAAGTGCACCTTTGCTTACATTTAAGTTAGGTATAGTTGCTCGTTTGATAAGCGATAGTTTACGCTGATAATCTTCAGGCTCTAAAAATTTAATAGGTGTCCGTTCTTCTTCTGGACCAAAGAAGATTGATAAGTCTTCTCCGTAGGCGGATTTAATGCTTTCAGCATATCCGAAGTTGATTGATTTTTTCCAGTTGTCTACATAATTAAATAGACTTACATATGGTTCTTTCATTGTTTGTCTCCTCAGACTTTTAAATTATCGGAACGTTTCTATGTTCCATATCATACAATAGGCTCATCACTAATGACTTTTTGCCTCATTGTTTACATAATAATATCTCTTTATATAGAAGTCAACTCCTAATTTAACCAAAGTCAAATAATTTTTCTACTTGTGGAGCGAGATTAGCTTGATCCATTGCTTGATAGTCTGTTGCTTCATGTACTTCTCTTGGAACAAATAGACGGTCCATATATTTTTTAATTTGTTGATGATGCATTCCTATATCTTTGCCAAACCAAAGTCCTCTTTGCTCTGCATTTGCAGGTTTTCTGACTGCACTAACACAAACATAATCAAGTCCGTCAAAAAAATCATATAATGCTTGAGGATCATAATTAAACAAGTTACACTGTTTAGGTACAATTTCAACCTGTACACTTGGTCTGTGTTTTCTTATCGTTCCTATTGCACCTTGCATTACAAGAAGCTCACTTCCTTCAACATCAATTTTGATAGCATCAACGTTATCAAAGTCATAACTGTCTATTGTTCTAGCAGGAACAGGAATAAGTTGCTGACTTGTTCTTAGTTTTACATTACTACTATCTAACAATACATGATTATGACCGCCGTGGTCAGTATGATCTAATATATCAATAGTTCCGGTATTCCGACTAGTTGCGGCAACTTTGTGTACTGTGATTTTTGCTTTTACATCCATAGATTGATATACACCTTTGTATGTATACCAACCTGCTTTATAGTTAGGATCTCTTTTTAAATCACCCTGTTCATCTGTACCTTGCCAATAACTACCTTTTAACTTTTGCTGTTTGGCAATAGCAATATTAGCTTCTAACATTTTTAAAGTAGTTGGTGTAGGTTCAAAAGATTCTACATGTTCTGCAAATTCACTGTAAGCAATAGTGTTGTTACCAACATTAGCACCTACATCAATAATACGTTTTGCATTAGGATAGATAGTTCTAATTAACCTAGCATTGTTGCCTTGATAGTAGATGTTATTTCCGCTAAACCTCGGTCCTTGCAAATTATCATGTGCAAGTAGCCAATAGCATCTACCAAATTTATTAATAACTAGTCGGAAATTTGGATCTTGATATAACCCGCTGGGTTCTTTGAAATAAAAGTTTTGTTCGAATTCAGATTCTGAGATTGTGGCTGTAATTTTCTGTGGCATGCTATTTCTCCTTATAACAGATTACCACAGTTATTTAATAGTTTACAGATATTAATCATATATATGTGGTTTATAATATATCGTCGGCTACGCCTAGATCGACTAATTGTTTTGCAGTATAATATTGGTCGGACGGATTTTTAATAAATTTGTTTCTAACTTCTTGTACACTCATGCCTGTTGCTTCTTTTAGAATCTGCAGACATCTCATTTCACAGTTTTGATTTTCTTTCATTTGAGCTCGCATATCATGCATTTTTGACTCCATAGAGTCAGTGTGCTGATGATTCATTATGCCTGTGTTCTTACCAATGAATCTGTAGCCTTGTGATCCACTTGCAAAAATTAAAAATCCTGCACTCATTATTGCACCAATTCCTACTGTGCTAATATGATGATAACTACTTTTCATTACATCTATCAGAGCAAACATCTCGTATAGATCACCGCCGGTGGTATTAACATATAATTCTAATACACGTTTAGGTTTTTTTGTTAGGTTAGCACTTAGGATCCACTTTATAGCTTCACTAACATTTTCATTTGTAATTTCGCCGTGAAGATAATGTATATCATTATCAAGTAAACTTCTGTCTACTGCATCTACACTAGTCCAATTTTCGTATTTAGGCATAATTTTTTTTGTTATTATTTTACTCCTGCGTCCATTTAAATTTTGACAAATTATTAGTTTCACAATAGCGTATAAACAAGCCGGTTTCTCTGCCATGCGCTTCTATTTCCCACGGCAAATCCCAATAACTTACTTTTTTTGGATTTATAACTTTTCCCATCCAGCAACCATCTATGTCAGGATGTAGTTCCCGTCTTGCATATTGCTTAACGTGTACCATTTCGTGTGCAACAGTTTCAAGTAACCTACGCAATGGTAGAGATTTATCAATCTCTATTTCAAATTCTTTTTTACTATCTAACTCTAGACAATAGCCTAATGCTCCTTTAGGTTTACATAAGGTTACATTTATTTCCAAATTTTTTATCCGGGGCATCAAAACGCTCGCACAAAAGTAAACCATTTCCTTGGTGTGTTTCTTTTGCGATTTAGATCCGCCTGCAACTGATACAATCATAAAACACCTTTATTAATTTATAGTTAACTATAACAGATTGTGCTATAATTGTCAAGTCTTTTGGATTTAAATCCTAAAAGTAATACGTCCTTTGGTAAAATCATATGGTGAAATTTCAACTTTTACACGATCCTGCTCTACTATCCTTATGCGATTTTTACGCATTTTGCCGCCAGTATATGCTAAAATATTTGTGTTATCAAAATCATCAAGTATTACTTTGAACATTTGATTTGGTAAAACTTCGATAATTTTACCAGTAGCTTCGATGAGATCTTTGTCTTTACTCATCTTTTTTTGGTTCTACCTTTTCTATTTTAATTGTACCTTGATCGCCCCATAGTACTCGAATTGTGTCGCCAGGTTTTATCCCTACTGCTTCAGCAACTTCATCAGGTATTTTCATATTAATGTTTTTTGGATCATCGGGAATATCAGTGAATATATCTTCTGCTTTAAATTCCCATATTTTTGGTTTATCTGTCATACTTTATTTACTCCTTAATATCATATTTCCATATCCGCGGCTACGATATATCTATAATCTTGTGTGGTCAATATGCCAGGCCTATGCCAAGTTTTGCCTGGAAATATAATCCAATTGCCTGTTTTAGAAGGCGCAAACTCAAATTTATTTGATTCAGGACCTTCAGGTGCAAATTCTGTACCAGATGTGGTAGGATCACTATCGATAGGTACATGCAAATAGTACACACCACTCAGTACTAAATTACCATCACGCAAATGTTGATGCCAATAGTTGTCTCTATCTTCTTGTGTTTCTAAATTAGTCTTGTATGCCCAACTTTTAACACTTTTTATTTGACGTTCTGTTTTCATGTAAGCAAAACAACTCCAAATAAAACTCATCTTTAAATTTATCCAGTCTTCTGTATTCAATCCAAAGATATTAATATTTGTTTGATATGGTGGGCTATTTTTCCAATAGTCTCCTTTATCGATAACACTATCAATATCTTTGACCATTCTAAGTCTTGACTCAGGACCAATCAGGTTAGCCCAATCATAATATTCATACAGTTCCATTTTTATCCTTTAAACATATCATACTGTCAAACGCAATACTAAATCTATTTTTTGAATCAGTACTTCGATGTGCAACATAATGCCACATCCAGCTTGGAAAAATTAATAAGCAATTTTCTACAGGTTTAAAGAAAACTTGATCGCTATTAAATGCATTAAAGTTTTTGATATATTGTGGACGGAAGACATGAGCAAGCTGTTGATTGGGTGTAATAAAACCAAGCGGACTTACATCATCATCTGCTAATGGATAGTAAACTGCACTAAAGAATCCATCAGGGTGTCTATGTGGTCTTACAATAGATTGGTTAAAATTGCTATTGATCCAGAACTGTTTAATCTTTTGTTCATAGTCATCATGAAAGCCTAATTGTTCATGTAATTCATTTAACTTAACTGTAACTTTATTGTACAATTCAGAAAAAATCTTTTGTTCTGGATCAACAAAAATTCCATCTTTCTCTTGGACATATTCACTACAAAATTTAATTAGATCATCTTTGTTATCTAAAATTAAATCTTCATAAGCAATAAAATTATTAAAAACAGAATCTATTTGCATCTATTTACTCTGCAGATAGTCTACACAATTTTCAGGTGTAGTCTGCTCGTATGGGTCATCGTCTTCACCATTGTTATTGATACCTGGCTCTTGCCACCATTTTTCAACAACACCATCATTCATAACACACATATATCTCCATGAGCGCAATCCAAAACCTAAGTGGTTTTTACCAATCAACATGCCCATGTAACGTGTAAAGTTTCCAGATCCATCTGGAATTAATTTTACATTTTGTAAACCTTGTTGTTTACCCCATGCATTCATGACAAATGCATCATTTACTGAAATGCAGTAAACTTCATCAATATCTGCATTTCTAATATTATCGTAATTTTCTTCAAAACCAGGTAATTGATATGTAGAACAGGTTGGTGTAAATGCACCTGGTAAACTGAATAGCACAACTCTGCGGTTTTTAAAAATTGAATCGCTTGTTACAGTTTCCCAACGGTATGGGTTTGGTCCTTCAATACTTTCATCTCTTACACGAGTTCTGAAATGGACACATGGTGGTCTAAAACCTTCAATCATTATAATACTCCTATAGGTAATAGTTAATAATAACATCTTATATATGTTTGTCAACCACTTTATTAATCAAAGTTGGCTAAATAGTAATAGCAGAGCGTGAGGGCGTTTATGTTATGGAATTTTTAACTTTAGTAGGGGAAGTAGGCTTCCCTATAGCAGGTGCATTAGGTGCAGGATATTTTGTGTTTCTTACACTTAAATTTATTCTGGCTGGTGTAACTGGATCAGTCAACGGGTTAAAAAATATAATTTCAGCATTAGACAATCGTGTACAAACTATGAACAATGATTTAGTTAAGGTTGATTCCTTGTTAAGTTATGTTTTAAATGTACGTCCTAATATCGATCGCATTGCAGCCAACGAGGGCAAGGAGGACGCAAGACGTGACTGACGAATTAGTACAAGCAATTAATCAGTACGGTTTTCCTATTATAGCCGCAATGGGATTAGGTTACTTTGTTTTTTACGTATGGAAGTGGGTAACTACAGAAATACAACCTAAAATAGGTGAAGCCAGCAGCACCTTAATTAAACTGGTAGATCGTATTCGTATGCTCGACAACGATATGATTAGGCTAAACACTAAACTTTCAATGGTACTTGAATATAGGGCAAAACTAAATCCGCAAAGGCAAGATGAACTTCAAAGACTTGTTGATGAATATCGTTCATCAACAGATAACTTTGATACTACAGGAGATAAAAAAAATGGAAAATAAATGTATAACCTGCGGTCATGATTGCCACTGTGGCAAAGACTGTTCTGAATGTGCAAACGATGTTTGCTATAAGTGTAAGTGTGATGAGTCAAACAATAAGTGAAATAAGAGCTTGGAATCAATTTAGAAATACTCCGGGAGTTCGCCATGCATATAACCACTGTGATCTATTCATGGCGTTTGGTGTAGGACTTTCAATTGGATTTTTAATTGGTCTCACTATAGCATTAATCGTAATCAAATAGAATAAATACGTTGTGGACGTATTAATTCTCTTTACAGCCTTGGCATGGAAACATGCTTTTGCAGATTTATTTCTGCAAACACTTCATTATTCTCCTAACAAAAGTCAATACATAAGCAATGCTCATAGACATTATGCAGAACATGGTTTACTAACAGTAATAATTTGTATGTTTTTTGTTAATCCGTGGTTAGCATTTTTTGCTGGATTATTTGATTACATATGCCACTGGCACATTGATTTTGCCAAAGACCGGTTACTCACTAAAATTAATGTAGAAAGAGGAACTAAGCCTTTTTTCCGCATACAGGCATTTGACCAAATACTTCATTTTTTAACTTACGCAATAATAGTTTTTATTTTGTTGTTGCGATAAAAACACCGTTCCAATCTTCAGGTAAATCTTGTGTCTTCATATATTCACAACGCTCGATCCACATTTTGTAATAACCTTCCATTTTATGATCAAAATGGCTGTGAAGTATTTTACATTTTTTTATAGCATCATCAAATCGTTGTGCTTGATAATCTTCGTGCATCTGTTGATGTTTTTTCTGTGCTGATTTCCAGGCTGGTCCTACATCATCTAGTACAGTCCAAATGCCAATACCAATAGTTTTTCCTTTGACTGCAAGATCATCTATTTTAAGATAAAAGAAATCATCTTTAGTTTTTTGATAGGTTGCATCTCCTATCAATAACACACATCCATACTCTTTACATTTGCTTTCAATACGTGCCGCTGTGCTTACAGAATCCCCGAGAACATCATAACTATGTCTGGCTGTTGACCCCATTTCACCA
>MDTB01158243.1_pt1 | contig 12249 bp, 12 predicted proteins | sample 811161 | NCBI WGS metagenome assembly MDTB01 (sample SAMN05326650, study PRJNA326480) | marine metagenome | isolation source: seawater | place: Mediterranean Sea | collected 2009 | reverse complement strand
TCGCGGATGTGGTGGAATTGGTAGACACGCCAGATTTAGGTTCTGGTGCCGCAAGGTGTGGAGGTTCGAGTCCTCTCATCCGCACCAACTTTAGATAACTTTCTGAAGTTTACCGTAGGTCTTTAACATTAGTTCCTTCATCCATTTTGATGAAGGGTCAGAGTCATGAGCTTCATGCCAATATAAATGTAACACTAAAGGATCTACATCGAAGGGTAATTCTCTCCATGCTAAATCTCTATCCACTGCAAAACCTTTTGTTGTTGTTATTGCAAGATCGGATTGCTCAACAATATAAGGTGCAACCAAGAAATGTTGAGCTCTTAGAGAAATATCTCTTGATAAACCCATTTTATAAAGGGTCATATCAACATGGCCTAGGCCAGTTTTTCTGTTGGAGATATGTATATGAGAAAGATTTAAATAATCCTCTATGTTAATTTCGCTTTTTTGTAGAATAGGATGATCTTTTCTTACTATCATTACATAGTCTTCTTCGTAAATTTTTTCGTGCTTAAGGTGCGGGTCGCTATGTACAGGAGGATCAATACTAAAATCTATCATGCCTGAAGATAATTCTCTAGGAGCATCCTTTCTAGGTGTGAGATAAGTTTCTACCTTTATTTTAGGTGCAACTTCAGCCAATTCCTTTATTAATAAAGGAAGTAATCTATACTCCGAACTATCTCCAATAGATATTTTAAAAGTTATCTCAGCTGTGGCAGGATCAAATTTTTCGGTTTCCGAAATGGTATTTTGAATTAAAGACAAAGCATTCCTTACGTCTTTGATAATTTGATTTGCTACTGGAGTAGGGATCATCCCTTTAGAAGTTCTAATAAATAAATCATCACCAAACAACTCTCTTAATCTTGAAAGGGCATTACTGACCGCAGGTTGTGTTATACCTAAGACTTGACCTGCCTTAGTTAGATTTTTCTCTGTATAAATTACGTCAAAGACAATGAATAGGTTTAAGTCTGTTTCTTTAATATTCATATGAGATTTTTATTTTTTAAATGTTTTCGTAGAAAAAATATATGTTTAATGGACTAACCAAGCAGATGACTCTATGATTCAATAAATGTAAAATTAACGATATAACTGATGCTTATAATACCCTATTTGGGTATTTATAGAAATTATAAGGAGAAAAAAATGAGTTTTGAATTTTCTGAAAGATCTAAGGATTTACAATTACGTATTTCTAAATTTTTAGATGATCACGTTTATCCTGCAGAGGAAATTTATGCACAACAAATGGATGAATTTACTCAACAAGGTGATAGATGGCAAATTCCTCAGATAATTGAAGATAAGAAAGAAGTAGCTAAGTCTGAAGGCTTATGGAATTTATTCCTACCAGAGAACCCCATGGGTGAAAGTATGAGTAACTTAGATTATGCACCTTTAGCTGAGATAATGGGACGTTCTGGTATAGCTTCTGAAATATTTAATTGCTCTGCTCCTGATACAGGAAATATGGAAGTACTTGCAAGATATGCAAATGAAGAACAGCAAGAAAGATGGTTAAAACCTTTATTGAATGGAGAAATAAGGTCAGCATTTGCAATGACTGAACCTGCCGTAGCTTCTTCAGATGCCACCAACATATGTTCTACGGCCGTATTAGATGGCGATGAGTATGTAATTAATGGAGAAAAGTGGTGGACTTCAGGTGCAGGTGACCCTAGATGTAAGGTTTTAATCTTTATGTGTATGACAAATCCAGACAATCCTAGACACCAAAGGCAATCTCAAATTATTGTTCCTATGGATACTCCTGGAATTAAAATAGAAAAGATGATGCATGTATTTGGTTACGATGATGCACCTCATGGACATGGAAGAGTATCTTTCAAAGATGTCAGGGTGCCCAAAGAAAATCTTCTTTTAGGTGAAGGCAGGGGATTCGAAATTTCTCAAGGAAGATTAGGGCCTGGAAGAATTCATCACTGTATGAGAACTATTGGTGTTATGGAAAGAGCCCTTGAACTTATGATTAAGCGTTCTGAGGAAAGAGTCGCTTTCGGAAAGAAAATTTCAACTCTAGGAGCAAATTATGACTATATAGCTGAAAGTAGAATTGATATAGAAACCTCTAGATTACTTACTTTAAATGCATCTTATATGATGGATACAGTGGGAAATAAAGTTGCTAGGAGTGAGATTGCTCAAATAAAGGTACATGTACCTATAGTAGCTTGTAGATTAATAGATAGAGCAATTCAAATGCATGGCGGTGGTGGTGTTAGTCAAGACTTTCCTCTTGCGAGTATGTATGCTCACATGAGAACGTTAAGACTGGCAGATGGACCTGACGAAGTTCATAGAAGAGTAATTGCTAGAGAGGAATTATCTAAATATGCTGATCAATCAGAAGAGACCCTTGTTACTAGAGATTAATTCCTGACAGAGCTTAGATAAGGGATTCTATAGGGTCCCTTATTTTTTTTAATAGAGTTAATTATGTACGATATTTTAATCATAGGAAGTGGACCTGCAGGCTACGTTGCCGCAATAAGAGCAGCTCAGTTAGGGATGACAGTTGCGTGCGTAGAGAAAGGTTTCGTAGGAGGAACTTGCTTAAATATTGGCTGTATTCCTTCTAAAACGTTACTTGATACATCTCTAAAGCATTATAAGCTTGTTAATGAGTATTCTGAACACGGCATTGAAGCAAAAGATGTTCGGATAGATCTGCATAAGATGATGTTTAGGAAAGAAGAGGTGATTAAGCAGTTAACTACTGGGGTTGAGGCACTATTTAAATCCAATAAAGTGAATTTAATAAACGGGTCTGCAAGAATTATTGGAAATTCTTATGTAGAAGTTCAGAGTGACGATGGAAATACAAAACTAGAAGCAAAGAATATAATTATCGCTACAGGGTCTTCTCCTTCTGAATTGGAAGAAATAAAAATAGGTAATCATGTAGTAGATAATGAAGGAGCATTAAAGTTTCAAACTATACCTAAGAGTATCGCTGTAATTGGTGCTGGTGTTATAGGGTTAGAATTGGGAAGCCTTTGGTCTAGGTTGGGTTCACATGTAACTGTAATTGAAGCCCAAAAAGAATTCTTACCCATGCTTGATCAGAGAATTTCGAGACAAGCATCTAGGGAATTTATTAATCAGGGATTGGATATAAAGTTGGGCTGTGAAACCTTAAAAGTAAAAGAGAATAGCAATGGACTTGACATTAGTTTCAATTACAAAAATGAAGAAATAGCTTTAGAGGTTGAGAAAATAATTCTTGCTGTCGGTAGGAAACCTAATACAAAAGATCTTTTTTCTGGTGATCTCCTGACTATTGACGAAAAAGGTTTTATTGAAGTTGATGAATATTGCCAAACTTCAGTAAAGAATATTTGGGCAATAGGTGATGTTGTAAGAGGACCGATGCTTGCTCACAAAGCTTCAGAGGAGGGGGTAATGGTGGTTGAAAGAATTGCTAAAAAAGAGGCTGTATTGAATTACAAACATATACCAAATGTTATTTACACTCATCCGGAAGTGGCATGGGTTGGCTTAAATGCAAGTCAGCTTGAAGAGCAAGAGGTTGACTTTAAATCAGGATATTTTCCTTTTTTAGCAAACGGAAGAGCTCTTGCGTCTGGTGAATCAATAGGTTCAGTATATATAACTGCCGATAACGAAACTGATAAGATATTAGGACTTCAGGTTTTTGGACCCTCAGCAGCAGAAATCGTACAACAAGGTTTAATTGCTATGGATAATGGCGTAACTTCAGAGGACTTCAGTAAAACTATTTTTAGTCATCCAACAGTTTCTGAAGCACTGCATGAGGCTATTCTATCTATGAATAACAAAGCCATTCACATACAAAATAAGAAAAAGATTAACTAGTTTTATATCTATGGATCTTTCCAAATATAAGCTCCCTTTAGATACTTTACCAATCCGAGCTATTGAAATAATTGAGCAAGAAGTTATTGAATCAGAATTTATAGATTTCAAGCATTCTCAAGAGCTTGTTGGAAAGGAAACTATTGGAGATGGAGTCTATAAGAATAAGGAACATTCATATTTCATAAAGTGTACAACCGATATGGTCAATGCGAATCCACAGATGATAGGTTGGTGGTTTGCTTGGCATCTTCCTTTTTCGGAAAGGTATAAATTATGGCATCCGAGAGACCATATTTCAGCAAGATTAAAAGAAGAACAAAATAGTATGCGATTTAAAGATCAATACATAGGCATAGACTCTTACGTGGAAGAATATATAGGAAGTAAGCTACAAAAATTAAAAATAACCTTTCAAGACCCAAGTCATTTTGGATTACATAGTGATCACAACTCAATAGCCATTTGTGCTTCTGTAGTTGATGCAATAACTGGTATAAGAGTTGCTAAAATTCTGCACTTTGTTATCAAAATAGAGAGTGGGGCAGTAATGAAAAGTTATTTTTGGATAGGCGCTCATTTAAGCCATCAAAATACCCTTAAAAGTCTGGTTATTTCTAAGTTATCTAAAATAAAGTTTATCAAAGGTTTCTTTATAAATGATAATTCAGCAAAGAATCTATTAATTCACTGTTATGAAGAAATGAATCATTTAAGTAAATTTCTCCCTGACTTATACAGAGAATATAATGCTTTCGTTGATTAAAACTTAATACATCTTAGTTTTTTTTAGTTGGAATAATTCAAATTTTATGTAGAGTAGGGTAAATGGAGACAAGTATGAATATTATAAGAATAAATTTTAGAATCCTCATTTTTTCTATTGCAATAATTTTAAGTGGAAAAGCTTTTTCTGCTGATTTACCAGTTGTAGGAATAACTGAAATAACATCAGGCGTTGATGTTAGGAATTATAGAGAATATAAAAATTCTAAAGCAGGTAATTTCCAAACCATGTTGGAAACTCAAATGGTGAAGGTTGGTAGATTTAAGATAATGGAAAGAAACAGGTTAGATGAAGTTCTTAGTGAGCAAGGTCTTCAGGGTGAATTCTCAGATGCAGGCACAACCATGAATGTTGGTGCAGTAGATTATCTAGTCTATGGATCCATTACAAAATTTGGTACCAAGAAAAAAGAAATAGCTACGAAAAGCTTTGCAACAGTAAAAGTCATAGCTGAATTCGGAATAGATTTGAAGGTTGTGGACGCCACTACAGGAGAAATAAGAAGAGCTGAAACAATTGATGTAAGTTTAGAAACAGGTTCTGGAATGGCAACTAAAGGTATTCAGACTGGTGATGCTCTGGCGGATCCCCTAGCAGATGTTCAGAGGAGGGCCGCCAAGCAAGTGGCTGCTGCAATCTCTGAAAGTATATTTCCTATAGAGGTGATTACTTTTAGAGAAGATACAAACCAAAGTTGTTGTGCCTATCTAAATTATGGTTCTGCATTATTGTCAGTAGGCGATACACTCAAAGTAGTTACCCTCGGTGAGTCTCTTATTGATGAAACTACTGGGCTTGATCTAGGCTCAACTGAAAAAACTGTTGGAACAGTTGAAGTTACTGAAGCTTTAGAGAAATTTTCTAAAGCTAAAATAGTAAGTGGTGAGGCTCCAGCGAAAGGCCAAGTTGCTAGAATAATCAAAGATAGAATTGGAATGAAATCTAATCAAAATACACAACAAAGACAAAAAATAGGGAGAAAAATATGATCTTAAATTTACTAAAACAAACTGGCCTTGTACTTTCAATAGTACTTTTGTCAGGAAATATATTTGCTAATAAGCCAGTAGTTGGTGTTGGAGAAATAACTTCGACTGTAGGCGGTAATCCAACCTCATTCCAAACTATGCTTGAAACAGCAATATCACAAACAAACAAATTTGAGTTAATGGAAAGATCCAGAATGGATGATGTTCTTGGAGAGCAAGCGCTTAGTGCAGGTGGTTTAACTCAAGGAGATGGCCAAATTGGTGGTCTTTCAGGGATAGATTATCTAGTTTATGGATCCATTACTAAATTAGGTACAAAATCAGATGCTGTTGCTTTTGGTGGGATAGCAGCTGGGGGTCAGAAGGCCGAAATGTCCGTGGACATCCGCGTAGTAGATAAAAGCACAGGTTCAATAAGAATTTCTAAGACTGTACAGAAACAGGCTAGTGCTGGTGGTGGCTTCGCCATGGAAGGTATGGCAATTGGAGGAGAAGAGGCAGACCCTTTAGGAGAAGTTCAAAGATTAACTGCTAACGCTGTTGCCGCTCTTCTGGCAATGGAAATATTTCCTATAAAAGTTATCAATGTTTCTAAAGGTCAAGCTTACGTTAATTATGGGCCCCCATCGGTAACAAAGGGTATGTACTTAAAAATAGTAGAACTTGGAGAGGGCTTTATGGATCCTGATACAGGAGAAATGCTAGGTCAAGATGAAACATATGTCGGCTCTATTAAAATAACTGACGTAAAATCTAAATTCTCCATAGGAACTATACTTGATGGAGACATCCAAAGAGGTGCAATTGCTTCCAAATGGGATAAAAAGAAAGGTAAAAGCGCAGAGAAGAAATATAAGAAAAAGTGTAAAAAAGCAAAAAACTGCTTAGCCCTAAAATAAATGATTTTGGAACGGATTCTAAAATTTCTTAATTTTAAACTCTTTTTCTTTCTAGCTATAAGCCTATCTTTGATAGGCTTATTAGTTGTACTTTCAGAAATATTTTTATTTGAAGGGTTTCTTGATTTTGTAAACATTGAACTAGAATTTCTTAATAATCTACCTAGTTCTTTTTTTTTAATGCCACTTATCTTCTGGAATATACCATTGGTTATAGTAATAATAGCTAGGATTATCTATAGAAAATAATATTCGTCTTGAATTTTTATCAGTTTTAATAATCAAAATAAATAAAGGATGCAGTTATGAATAAAAAATCTATTTCAATAGTTTTACTTACTACTCTTATGTTGCCATTTAATCTCTTGGCAGATAATCATGGAAAAAATAAATCAAGAATGTCTGATAATGTAAAAGTTGCTGAAAATTGGGTCACTGCGAGTTATACCAGCAAAGAAAGACTAATCAGAATCGTTAAGAATCATATGGCTGATGATGGTGTTAACTATCCAGGCCGTTTTATTGGTTTTGGATTTAACTGGAACCCCCAAGATGAAGAAATGACAGTTGTTAGAGTAGTGCCTGATAGTCCAGCTGACGGTGTCCTTGAACCGGGAGATGTTTTTGTTTCTGTAAATGGAGTTAAGGCTACAAAAGAAAATATAGACAATGGGAAGTTGGCTTTTGCCGGTTCCCCTGGAGAGCCTGTGAAAGCCACAGTTTTAAGAGATGGAAAATCTAAAAAGATTACTGTTGAAAGAGGGATGGTGTCGCAAGGCTATTCTAAAGAACAGGTGTTAGAGAATCTTAATTCTGCAGATGGAGATACTTGGGCATCTCTGGATTATGATGTTTATCAATCGGCAGTAAACAAAAAAGATAGAGCTGTATATGTTTTGTCATGGAATAAATTTTTAGACGATAGATTTAATAAGGAAGCTGAAACTTTTGTAATTAACAGGTTTGTTTTTAACAAAAAAGGTGAAGTCACAAGTGTAAGAAGAATGTCTGAAGAAAGTCTTGTCCAGAGCCAACTTGGATTTAAGGTCGCAAGGTAAATTTCATAAAAAATAAAAAATTAAACGGACATTCTTCTTAAGTAGTATTGCTAATCTTTATAAGAATATCTTAATCTGTAGACACGTAGCTCAGTCTGGTTAGAGCACCACCTTGACATGGTGGGGGTCGGTGGTTCGAGTCCACTCGTGTCTACCATTTTCTTTAATTATCTTCTTCTTAGTTATGTTCTTTATTACAATATACTTATATTTACTCTAATTATAGGAATTAATATGATTACCCTTTTTTACGCATGTTCCTTAACAATTCTTGCTCTAGTCTTATCTTTCTTGACTGGCAGGAAGAGATTTGAAACTAAAACCAACTTGGGACTTGGGGACAATTTCGAAATGTTACAGATTACTAGAGCACATGGTAACCTGCTCGAAAATGCAATTTTTTTCCTCATTCTTTTATTTCTGCTCGAAACTGTAGGTCAAATATCTAATATCTCTTTAATGGTCCTTGGAGATATTTTTCTACTATCAAGAATTTCACATGCCTATGGAATCACTAGACCTGAGGCAACAAGTATTTTTAGAGCCCTTGGGACAGGAGGATCTATCCTAGTCTTGATTGTGCAGTCTATTTGGGGACTCTCAATTTCTGTTACTTGGTTGGCTAACAACAATTGGGGTTTTTAGTTAAATATGAAACCGATAATTTTATTATTAACAACCCTTTTAAGCCTTTTAGCATTTTCTGAAAATCAACAATCTACAAGTCATTTAGAGAAAGTAGTTTTAGGTTCTGGGTGTTTTTGGGGAGCCGAGAAGGGTTACGAAGCTTTGGAGGGAGTAATAGATGCAGTTTCTGGTTATGCAGATGGGGAGGGAGTTAAGCCTAGTTACAGAGAAATTACAAAATTTTCTAATAAATTTAATCCTAGAAACCACGCTGAAGTAGTTGAGGTTACATACAATAAGAATCTAATCTCATTAGAAGATTTAATTATCCACTATTTAGAATCTCATGACCCAACTCAACTTAATAGGCAAGGAAATGATATTGGAACTCAATATAGATCCATAGTTCTATATTCAGACACTTACCAAGAAAGAAAAATTTTGGAACTAATCTCAGAATACCAATCTTTACTCATTAACGGTGGCTACGGAGATATAAAAACAGCAGTAAAACCATTAAAGAAATTTTATAAAGCAGAAAATTATCATCAGGACTACATTAAAAAAAATCCAAATGGATATTGCCCTGATCACTCAACAGGTATTAAGTTCGTAAGAGGAGGGAATCAATTTAAACCAGATAATAATCCATTAAAAGTTGGCAAGAATATTGTTGTCATTGAACCTGAAGGCTTTTGTCCTTATTGCGATAAATTTAGAGAAGACGTATCAAATGATTATGCTGGTAATATACCTCTTAATTATAGAAAGGCTTCCAATTTAGAAGGTCTTGAGATTACAACTCCGACCTGGGCAACTCCCACCATATTATTTTTAGAAAATGGATCTGAAGTTTTTGGTTATCAAGGTTACTTATCACCAAAAGAATTTTATAAGGCTCTTGGTTTTTTTAAATTAGGTGACTCAGAAGCTTATAGGGTTGCATTTAACGAAGGAACTGACGCTAGATTCTGCAAGGAGTATCAAATTTTTAAGAATACTCCAGATGGTGTATTCATTGATAAGTTGAGCGGTGCTGCTCTGTTTGATACTCAAGATAGATTTAATTCTAGAACTGGATGGCTTTCTTTTACAAGACCAGTTGAAGGTTCTGTTTACAGACGTGCAGATAATAGCTACGGAATGAGAAGGATTGAAATAAGATCAGTATCATCAGATATCCATTTAGGACATGTTTTTCCTGATGGTCCAAATGGCTTACCACGCTATTGTATTAATGCTACAGTCTTAGAATTCAAAAGTAGAAAAGAATTTAATAAAACACAACTAAAGGAGAAGGTATGAAAGGAAAGATAGCTAAATATGTAACAGTTGGAACTAATAACTTAGAAAGAGCTAAAAAGTTTTATGATGAGTTATTTGAAGATTTGGGTGTTACCAGTTTCGGACCAAATGAAAGGAGTTTCTTTTGGACTATACCTGGAGATGATACAAACTTTGCTGTTTTTGTTCCTTATGATGGAGAAGAAGCAACTGTTGGTAATGGAAGTATGGTCGGTATAACTCTAGAAACAATAGAGGATGTCGATGCTTTATATAAAAAAGCGCTAGAACTAGGAGCGAAGGACGAAGGTGAACCAGGTCAAAGAGTCCCTACCTTCTATGGATGTTACGTAAGAGATCTGGATGGCAACAAACTTACTTTTTGTAAATTTGGTTAAATTTATAAAAAGTCTGCGACAGTATCGAATATAACGTATACAAGAAGTATTCTAATGGTAAGAGTGGTTCTTAGAGAATCACTCATCTCCATACCCCATTTTCTCTTCGTACTTTTAGGTATTATTTCTGCTGACATATATTTATGTCCAATTAACAAAGCTAGCTACGAAATATACGCCCATGAATAAGGGGATAAAATAGCTAATTTCTCTACCTATTTTGCCTAACGATCTAAGTTTTAAAGTTTTTTTATTATTCATACGCAATACTATGCAATTCTTATGCCAAAGCTAATTAGTATTTTTTCTTATTATTAAGACCTAATGTAGTGCGATTAAAGTTTTAACGACTTAAGACAGTTCAATTACTTTACTGCAGTGACTATCCATGTAGCACTTGGAAAGAGTAGGCCATCATTTTTATGAAATTCAGAAAATTTAGTTATTAAAGCCTCTAATATTTCTTCTCTAAGGTCTTCTCCCGAGCTTTTTAGCATTTCAGTGACTACTGGATTAATAGTTAGATAGTCTTCGCAAGCTTCTCGAATTGATTTACCAGAAAACATAATTATGTCTTCTTGATTATCTGATATGGAGATTTCTTTGAAATTAGAACCTTTTAATATCTCTTCAATATATTCTTTATCTTCGAAAGCAAAAGGGCCCGGACTTTTTGGAGGAGGAGCTGGTAAATCTAAATATTTTTTTATAACTTGAATAGATAAACTTTGCCAAGGATTTAATGAAGCATGTTGCCAACAAACAAAACTTAATTGACCACCATCTTTTAAAGACTTATAGATATTCGAAAAGGCTTCAAAAGGATCTTCAAAAAACATTACTCCGAATCTAGAAAAAGCGACGTCAAAATAATCAGAATGGATTTCATCCGTTTGAACGTCTTTTGCCACAAAATCTGTATTAGAAAGTGACATATCAGAAGCGGTTTTAATTGCCTGTTCGAGCATTGGTTTGGATATGTCAACTCCTACTATTTTTCCTTGTGGTACTATCTTGGCTATTTCTAGAGTAGTAGCGCCACATCCACATCCTATGTCGAGAATTGTTTTATCTTCAGTTAATTCAAGAGCATCGATTGCCCTTTGCCCTAAGGGATTGAGCATGATGTCCATCTCCCTTTGCTTATCGACCCAAACATCTCCACCTGCACCCGACCAAAATTGTTTTTGTTTTAGATTCTTATCTTCCATGACTTTACCTCGATAATGTTACGTATCATTTTATTTAAATTAATGTAAAAATTGTACATTATGAACAAAGATATGGACATTACAGATTCTTTACTAGACTTGATAGGAAATACACCAATTCTTAAGCTGAAATCTCTAGATACTGGTCCTTGCGATCTATATGTGAAATTAGAATTGAATAATCCAGGTGGATCCATTAAAGACAGGATAGGTCTATCCATTATTGAAGAAGCAGAGAAATCAGGAGAACTTAAACCTGGTGGAACTATTATTGAAGCCACTGCTGGAAATACCGGAATAGGTTTAGCCTTAATAGCGGCTTTAAAAGGGTATAAAATTATTTTAGTTATACCGGACAAGATGAGTAGAGAAAAAATCCTTCACCTAGAGGGGTTGGGTGCTGAAATAATCTTAACTCGATCTGATGTACCTGAAGGGCATCCAGAATATTATCAGGATCTTGCTCGAAAGATTCTTAATGAAACTCCTGGAGCTTTTTTTGCTAATCAATTTTCTAATCCTGCTAATCCTTTGGCTCACAAGACAACTACAGCTCCAGAAATTTGGGAACAAATGCAAGGGAATGTCGATGCTGTTGTAGCAGGGGTTGGATCTGGAGGAACACTTACAGGACTCGCAGAATATTTTAAAGCTCAAGACCCTTCTATTTGCATGGTAGCAGCTGATCCTGAAGGTTCGATAGTTGCTGATGCAGTTTTAAAAGGTGATTATTCGTATGATGGCGGGAGTTGGCTTGTTGAAGGGGTGGGCGAAGATTTTATTCCAAATAACTTTGAGTTATCTTTGATGGATGATGCAGAAACTGTATCTGATAAAGAGGCTTTTGAAGTATTGCAAGTTTTATTAAGGGAAGAGGGCATTCTGGGAGGTTCGTCTACAGGTACTCTTGTAGCGGCCGCTGCTAAATGGTGCAGAAAACAAACTGATCATAAGAATGTAGTGACCTTTATTTGTGATACTGGAAATAAATATTTATCAAAGGCATTCAATAAATCATGGCTGCATGACAATAATCTTCTGGATCAAAAGTATGGCGATCTAAGGGATCTAATAAATAGACGAGCAGATAAAGGAGAAATGATTAGTGTTGCTCCAACTGACTCTT
>MDTB01072953.1_pt1 | contig 12251 bp, 15 predicted proteins | sample 811161 | NCBI WGS metagenome assembly MDTB01 (sample SAMN05326650, study PRJNA326480) | marine metagenome | isolation source: seawater | place: Mediterranean Sea | collected 2009 | reverse complement strand
TAGCAATTGGCGGATCTTGTATATTAACATCAATTATAGGAACTTGGTTTGTTAAACTTGGAAAAAGCAAAAATATAATGGGTGCTTTATATAAAGGTTTTATTGTCACTGCAATTACATCTCTTATGATACTATATCCTGTTACTAGCTCCATAGTTGGACTTTCAGATAATTATACTAACAATGGAATAATATTTAATGGAATGGATTTGTACATATGCGGTGTAGTTGGCTTTGTTATAACTGGATTATTAATTTGGATAACAGAATACTATACTGGAACTAATTATAGACCTGTTAAATCTGTTGCTCAATCATCAACAACAGGACATGGTACAAATGTTATACAAGGCTTAGCTATTTCAATGGAAGCTACCGCAATTCCAGCGTTAATAATAGTGTCAGGTATATTATACACAAATAGTTTAGCTGGACTTTATGGTATTGCTATCGCGGTTACAGCTATGTTGGCTCTTACTGGGATGGTAGTTGCATTAGATGCTTACGGGCCTGTAACCGATAATGCCGGAGGAATAGCTGAAATGTCCAAACTTCCTAAAAATGTAAGGAAAACTACAGACGCTTTAGACGCTGTAGGGAACACTACAAAAGCAGTTACAAAAGGTTATGCGATTGGTTCAGCTGGTTTAGGGGCCCTAGTTTTGTTTGCTGCATATACTGAGGATATAAAATATTTTTCTAAAGTTAAGGGTTCTGCTTTGGAAGGCGTAGCTGTTACATTTGATTTATCAAATCCTTTTGTTGTAGCTGGTTTATTAATAGGCGGAATGTTACCTTACTTATTTGGTTCAATGGGCATGCAAGCTGTAGGACGAGCAGGTGGATCAGTTGTTATTGAAGTTCGAAGACAATTTAAAAAAATACCTGGTATTATGAAAGGTAAAAGAAAACCTGATTATGGAAGATTAGTTGATTTATTGACTAAAGCAGCAATTAAAGAAATGATTATTCCATCTCTTTTACCAGTTTTATCTCCTGTAGTACTCTACTTCATTATTTTGCAAATAGGAGGAATGGAAGCTGCTCTGTCTTCTCTAGGAGCTATGCTTTTAGGAGTTATCGTAACTGGACTTTTTGTTGCAGTATCAATGACTGCTGGAGGAGGAGCATGGGATAACGCAAAAAAGTATATCGAAGATGGTAATTTTGGTGGAAAAGGTTCAGAAGCACATAAATCAGCAGTAACAGGTGATACAGTAGGTGATCCATATAAAGACACAGCAGGTCCAGCAGTAAATCCAATGATTAAAATTACTAATATTGTTGCATTATTATTACTTGCAGTAATAGCACACTAAGAAATTACTTTGCACCATACATTTTAGTTTTAATACTTTGTAAAAACTCTTGAACAAAACTTTTTTGGCTCAGGTTATTTTCTGTAACTTTTTTAGTAAATTTTATATTCGCTAATTTTTCCTTATCCAAGAAATTTTTTTCCTTTAAAACTCCATATTTATTAAAAGATAGAACCATAACATTGTTTTCTTTAACAATATTTTGACCTAATTTATGATATTTACCTTTTGTGAGAGTTCGTTCTATATAAATCCAAGTATTTTTATCGTTTATTGATTTAGTATGAGGGTTACCAACAATTTGAAGCACGTCGTTAATATTTGTTTTATCTATTTCTAACTTATTGTATCTATTTTCTAAAAATAAAATACCATGATTTTTATTAGTTTTTTGCATCTGACAACTAAATAAAAGAAAAAAAACTATCAAAAAAAGTATGTTATAATAAAATTTATGTCTAATGATCATAAAACAAAACTGTATAATATATTATTAACCTTATCTAGGAATATTTTTTTTTATAAAAAAATTGGATTAGCAGACACTTTTGAAACTCGTATTTACTTGATGTTTATTCATTTTTCAATACTAATGATAGTTTTTAAAAACAAGGGATCAAAATTAGACCAAAAATTATATGATAATTTGTTCAATAATATAGAGTATAATTTAAGAGAGCTTGGATTTGGCGATGTTACGGTAAATAAAAAAATGAAAGAACTGAATAAAATTATGTATGATATACTTTTAAAGCTTAATACTGAAAAAAACAAAAATGGCTTTAAAATAAATCATTCTCTTATTTTGAGTTATTTTAATAGTTTAAAAGATAAAAAAAACTCAAAATTTGTTGAATTTGAGACCTATTTAACAAATTTTTTTCATTTTTGCTTTGAACTTCCTTTAGATAATATGGTAGAAGATCTTAATAAATTTAGAATTTAATTATGGCTGTACCAAAAAGAAAAACCTCAATTTCAAAAAAAAAAATGAGAAGATCCCATCATAAATTATCTCCCGTAAATATAGTAGAGGATAAAAAAAGTGGTGAATATAAACTTTCGCATCACATAGATCTTAAATCTGGTTTTTATAACGGAAAAAAAATACTAGATATTTAAAACCCAATATATGTCAAAAAAAATTTCTATTGCAATCGATGCAATGGGTGGTGACAATTCTCCTGACAAAACAATTAATGGTGTAAAAATCTTTTTAGAGAATTATAAAAATCAAAATGATTTTATTTTAAACATATTTGGTAAAGAAAAAATAATAAAAGATAAGTTTTTAAAATATAAAATTTCTACTAAATTTATAAATATAATTCATACTGATACAGTTGTATCAAATGAAGAAACGCCCCTTACAGCAGTAAAAAATTCAAGAAATACAAGTATGTGGAACTGTATAAAACATCAATTAGAAGGAAAATCTGACATCAGTTTATCAGCAGGCAATACTGGAGTATTACTTGTAATTTCTAGAATGATATTAAAAATGATTAACAACGTAAATAAACCTGCATTAGCGGGATTGTGGCCAAACCAAAATGGAATGAATGTAGTTTTAGATTTAGGTGCAAATATAGAATGTGACGATCAAAATCTTGTCGACTTTGCAGAATTAGGATCTGCTTTGTTCAAGTCTTTATTTTCAAACGAGAAAGCAAAAGTTTCATTATTAAATATAGGATCAGAGGAAATCAAAGGTACAGAGACTTTAAAACTAGCTTCAAAAAGATTAAAAGAATTATCAAGTGATGATAATTTTATATATAAAGGTTATATTGAAGGAAATGAGATTATGAGTGGAGATTCTAACGTAATTGTAACTGATGGTTTTACTGGAAATATAGCATTAAAAACAGCAGAAGGTACAGCTAAGTTTATTGTTAAAAATTTAAAAAAATCACTTACTGAAAATTTGATCACAAAATTATCACTTATTTTTTCTTATTTTTCATTAAAAAAATTTAAGGATAAACTTGACCCAAGAAAATATAATGGTGCAATTTTTTTAGGTCTGAATGGACCAGTTGTTAAAAGTCATGGTGGTACCGATGCGATAGGTTTTTATCATTCAATAGATTTATGTTATAAAATAGTCAAAGGTGATTTGATGTCACAAATTAAAAAAAATTTAAACCATTCCAAAAATTGACTAGAAAAAATTTCACAAAAGAGGATTTGATTAATATAATAAGCAAGAAAATAGGGTTTTCAAAAAACTTTTCAAAAAAAATAATTGAAGATTTATTTATAATCTTAAATTTTAATATTAAAAAGGGAGAATTAAATTTAAAGAATTTTGGTACATTTAAACTTTTATATAAAAATGAGAGAATGGGTAGAAATCCAAAAACAAAAAAAAAATATATTATATCATCTAGAAGATCTGTAAGTTTTATTCCATCAAAAAAAATTACGAATTATTTGAATAAGTATCATGGGTAGATTGATAAATATCTCAGAATTATCAAAATTATTAGAATTGATTGATCCAATCACAAAAAAACCTCTAAATCATACTTTAAGATATTGGGAAAAAGAATTTAAAGAGATCAAACCAAAAATAATTAATAAAAGAAGATATTACTCATCTAGTCAGATTGAAATTATTAAAATGATAAAATTTTTACTTAGAAACAAAGGGATGACCATCGAAGGTGCTAAAAATTTGATAAATCAGAATATTAATAAACTTGACGAACCTAAGACTGTTAGTTTAAAAACTGATTATTATAAACACTTATTGAAAACTCGAAGTAAAACAATTAAAGATAAATTAAACAAGCTTAAATCTTATGGCAAAAAAAACTCATCTTAAAGTTCGTTTAGTTCCTGAAAATAATCCAGACAGTAAATTTATATATTACGCAAAAAAACCTACTAAAGGTGAAAAAGCTAAAGATAAATTAAAGTTAAAAAAATATAACCCTAATACGCGCAAGCACGAATTTTTTATAGAAAAAAAACTTCCACCTCATAGTAAATAATTATTTTCTATCAAAATTTCTATATTCATAATCTATGTAAGCTCTAATCATAGATTTCCATATTTTTTCTGTAATTTTTGGATCGATATTATTTCTTTTCGATTTTTTATAAATATTTCTTAGTATTAGAGATATTCTTTTTTTATCAACTATATCTTTTTTAAATATTTTATTTTTGATTACAATATCGATTAAATTTGATCTTTTCTTGATTATTTTGAGCAATTCATTGTCTAATTTATCCAATTTTTTTCTAATTTGAAGTATATTTTTATTTACCATAGCGACAATTTTTAAATTCAATTTATGTTAGTTAAATATATATTACAATAAATGTATGCAAACGAGAAAAAAATTAATAGATTTTTTTTTTATTGGTTAACCACCTCTTTATTGCTTGTATTTACAATTATCATAGTTGGAGGATTAACCAGACTAACTAATTCGGGTCTTTCAATAACAGAGTGGGAATTAATAAAGGGAATATTGCCTCCTTTAAACAACAGTTCATGGAATTTTTATTTTCAGCAATACCAACAAATTCCTCAATATAAAATACTTAATTTTGCAATGACACTTGGTGAATTTAAAGTTATTTTTTATTGGGAATATTTTCATAGAATTCTTGCTAGATTAATAGGACTTTTTTTTTTAATACCTTTAATATACTTTTATTTTACTAAAAAAATTAAAAAAGAATATCTGAATGTATGCTATTTGATTTTTATACTTATAGTTTTTCAAGGAATTATTGGATGGTATATGGTTAGTAGCGGTCTTGTAAATGATATAACCGTCAGTCATTATAGGTTATCAATTCATTTAACTACGGGTATATTAATTATATCAACAATTTTTTGGTTAATGATGAATGTATTTGAAAAGGTTAATAAAACTTTCTTTGAGCTATCAAATAAAAATTTGCCTTTTATAATTTTAATTTTTTTACTTTTTATACAAATAATTATGGGTGCGTTTGTTTCAGGTTTAGACGCAGGTAAAATATATCAAACATGGCCATTAATGGGTAATACATATTTGCCAAATGACTTATTTTTAAAAAAATTAAGCAATTTTATAGAATTTAATAATCACTCTCTTGTACAATTTTATCATCGAAATCTAGCATATTTTATAGTTTTATATATTTCATTTTTGACTGTTTATATTTATAAAAAAAAGAAGACTTTTTTATTTACACCGATAAAAATTTTAATTCTTTTTTTATCTATTCAAGCGTTTCTTGGAATTTTTACTCTAATTAGTGACTTAAATATTTATTTAGCCTCAATGCATCAAATTACTAGTGTGTTACTGGTTTTCAGTGCTTTAAATTTGTATTTTAGAACTAAATAAATTGACTTTGTTACTCATTCTTTGTATTTATCGCCCATTATCATGACGCCATTTATTAAAAAGAAAGAAATAAAAAAAGACTGGTATATTATAGATGCACAAAATGCAGCAGTAGGCAGATTAGCATCTTATATTTCAAAAGTGTTAAGGGGAAAGAATAAGCCAACTTATAATCCTCATATGGATAACGGCGACTTTGTAGTTGTAACTAATATTGATAAAATTAAATTTACCGGCAAGAAATTTATTAGTAAAAAATATTATAGACATACTGGGCATCCAGGTGGAATAAAAGAAACTACTCCTTTGTCATTAAAAGAAAAAAATAAATCTAGTGATATTTTAAAATTAGCAGTTAAAAGAATGCTTCCAGGTGGACCATTAGCAAAGAAGCAATTAACAAAATTAAAAATTTATCATGGTGAAAATCATCCTCATGATGTCCAAAAACCTAAAATTATTAACTTTGGCAAACTAAATAAATTAAATATTGTTAAATAATGAACGATCCTCAACAAACTCCAATAAAATCAAAAAAGGTTAAATTAGATTTTAAGGACAGTAAATATGCTACTGGAAGAAGAAAAAGATCAATTGCTAAAGTGTGGGTTAAAAAAGGGTCGGGGAACATACATGTTAATGGTTTAACAATGAATGAATATTTTAAAAGACCAGTTCACCAAATTATTGTAACAAGACCACTAGAAATTTCAGAAGTTGCTACTAATTATGATGTTAAATGCTCAGTCAGAGGTGGGGGTTTATCCGGTCAAGCAGGAGCTATTATATTAGGTATATCAAAAGCCTTAATTTCTCATGATGAAAATTTAAAAAAAAATTTGAAAAAAGATAAACTAACCACCAGAGACTCAAGAGTTGTTGAGCGTAAAAAATACGGTCATAGGAAAGCTAGACGAAGCTTTCAGTTTTCCAAAAGATAATCATTTAAATTTAACTATTATTAAAGACGGTGATATAAGAGATTATGTCTGTAAAAAACAAAATAAATATTGCAGTAATTGGTGCAACCGGATACACGGGATTAGATCTAATTTTGTTATTATCTAAACACCCAAAAGCTAATATAAAGTATTTGTGTGCAACTAAAAATTTAGGAAAGAATATAAATTTTTTTGATAAAAGAATTAAAAAAAAGTTACCTAAAATTTCATCTATAAATAAAATCAATTGGAATGATTTGGATTTATTATTTTTATCAATGCCTAATGGTAAAGCTCAAAAATTAATAAAACAAAAATATTTTATAAACAAAAATTTAAAATTTATAGATTTATCAGCAGATTTTAGAATTACAAATTATAAATTATTTGAAAAAACTTATAAAATTAAACATAAGGCAAAAAAATTAATTAAGAAATCTCTATATTCAATACCTGAGTTAGAATTTAATTCAATTGGTAAATTTAGAATTATTTCAAATCCTGGTTGTTATTCAACTTCAGTTCAAATTCCATTAATACCCTTAATTAAAAAAAATTTAATTAATTTTAATGGTATTACAATTGACTCAAAGTCTGGTTATTCAGGAGCAGGAAAAAATTTAGAAAAAAAATTTAAACACAAAAATTTATATACATCAACATTCGCATATAGCACAAAAAACCACAGACACATTTGTGAAATAGATCAACAATTATTAAAGTTTACTAATAAAAAAATAAATTTTACTTTTAATCCATATTTACTTCCTACATTTAGAGGAATTTTAACAGCTATTTACTTACAGGTTAAAAAGGGGATATCTGGAAATACTATGAGAAATTTTTTAGTTAATTATTATAAAAATTGTAAATTTATAAAAATTTTAAAACTTAATTCATCAATTGGATCTGGTAACGTTCTTAATACAAATAATTGCGAAATATCAATATGTGAGACAAGAGTTAAGAATAAGTTTATTATATTCTCAGCTTTAGATAACTTAGTTAAAGGTGCTTCCGGGCAAGCTATTCAAAACATGAACCATTTATTTAAATATCCTGAGCATTTAGGTCTAAAATGAGATTAATATTATTTTTAACTACAATTATTTTATTAACAAATTGTAGCAAGCCCAAAACATCCTTTATTTGTGGTGATCATGTTTGTATAAATAAATCTGAAGCAGAGCAATATTTTGCAGACAATCTCTCAATTGAAGTCAAAGTAATTAACAATAAAAATCAGGAAGATGTAAATTTGGTTGAACTTAATCTAAAAGAAAATAATAATAAAAGAAAAGAAATAATTGTTTTTGCTAAAAAAGAGACTAATAATAAATTAAAAGTTTTGTCCAATAATGAAGTATCAAAAATTAAGGAAGATTTAAAAAAAAGAAAAAAAGAAAAAAGAATAACAAAAAAAGTAATTAAAAAAGATCAAATTGAAATAAGAACTAAAAATATTAAAAAAGTCAATAAAAGCATAACTCATAATAATAAAGAGAGAGTATTAAAGAATAGTATCGATTTAAAGCTTAACGATAAAGTTGATGTTTGCAAGATATTAGAAAAATGTAATATTGAAGAAATATCAAGATATTTATTAAAAGAAGGAAAGAAAAAAAGATTTCCAGATATTACAATAAGACAATAAATGTAAATGAGAAAATTAAACATAGCAATAGTAGGGTTGGGTAATATAGGTAGTTATTTGTTCAGATATTTAAATGATAACAAAAAAATTTTGACTGAAAAAAATAATTGTATTCCGTATATCAAATACGTATCTGCTAAAAATAAAAAAAGAAAAAGAAATATTTCAATTAACAAAAGTCAATGGTTAAACAATTATCTTGAATCCACTAATAAAAAGGACGTTGATTTAATAGTAGAATTAATTGGAGGTGCTGAAGGACCAGCTAAAAAACTTGTTTTTAATGCTCTTAAAAATAAAAAGCATGTAGTAACAGCTAACAAAGCTTTAATTGCAAAATATGGAGATCAATTATCTAAAATCGCTGAAAGAAACAAAGTTAATCTAGAATTTGAAGCATCTGTCTGTGGTGGAGTCCCGATTATAAGATCATTAAAAGAAGGTTTAATAGCAAATAAAATATCGAAAATTTATGGAATTTTTAATGGTACTTCAAACTATATTTTATCGTCTATGGACAAGGAAAATAAATCATTTGATGAGGTTTCAACAAATGCTAAAAAATTAGGTTATGCAGAGTCTAACCCTACTGCAGATTTAAATGGTGATGACGTTTCCTCAAAATTAAAAATTTTATCAGCACTTTGTTTTAATTCATTTTTAAATAATAATATTTATGTTGAAGGTATTAATGAAATAGACCGAACAGATATAGATAATGCAAATAAACTAGGTTATAAAATTAAGTTATTAGGATTTTCAGAATTACTAAATAATAAGATCTATCAAAGAGTCCATCCAACATTAATTAAAAAAGGATCGTATGTGGCAAGCATAGACGGTGTTTTAAATGCTGTAATAATTGATGGTAAACCTGTTGGGCAGAGTATTATTCAAGGTGAAGGCGCAGGACCAGCTGCTACAACTTCCGCATTAATATCAGATATATCTTCTATTTTAAGAGGAAACATTAAATTCCCTTTTTCTCTTTCCAATAAAGAAAGGAAAAAACCTAAATTTCATAATATCGAAGATAGATTTTTTTCAGCATATTTAAGATTTGAAGTTATAGATAAACCGGGCGTGCTATCAAAAATTACAAGTATTTTTTCTAAAAATAATGTCTCTATAAAAAGATTACTCCAAAACCCTGATAAAAATAAAAAAATTTCTTCAATTATAATTGTAACGCACAAATCAATTAATAAATCTTTAATCAAAATTTTAAAGGAAATAACCAAAAAGAACTTTATAAAAAGAAAACCTAAACTTATAAGAATTGATGATAATTAATGTCAATAGACAAAAAATTTTTAAATTTATTTATTAAAGCTACCGAAAAGGCTGCAATAGGAGCATCTAAATTCATTGGAAAAAAAGATAAAATAGCTGCCGATAAGGGTGCTGTTGATCCTATGAGAAGAGAATTAAATAAAATTAATATGGAAGGGACTGTTGTAATTGGGGAGGGTGAAATGGATGAAGCTCCAATGCTATATATTGGAGAAAAACTTGGAACATTAAATGGGCCAAAATTTGATATTGCTGTTGATCCTCTAGAAGGAACTAAATTCACAGCAAATGGTCAGCCTAACGCCTTTTCGGTTTTAGTTATTTCAGAAAAAGGTTGTTTATTATCAGCTCCTGATACTTATATGGAAAAAATTGTAATTGGATCTGATTTACCAAATAATTTAATGGATTTAGATAATGGCGTAAAAAAAAATATTAGACTTTTAGCTGAGGCTAAAAATAAAAAAATTTCTGAAATCAATGTTTGTGTTTTGAAAAGACCTAGACACGACAAAATTGTCAAGGAATTATCCGAAATGAATGTGACAATCAATTATATAACTGATGGTGACATAGCTGGAGCTCTAAGTGTAATTGGAGATAAACCTATTAACGACATATATTATGGCACTGGTGGTGGTCCAGAAGGAGTTATAGTAGCTGCAGCTTTATCATGTTATGGTGGACAGATACAAGGGCGATTAATCTTAAATGATGAAGAGAAACTAAGAGCAAAAAAACTTGGTATAACTGATTTTAGTAGAAAATATAATATTAATGATATGGTTAAGGGCGATGTAATATTTTGTGCTACAGGTGTCACATCTGGTGATTTAGCATTAGGAGTTAAAGACTTAGGAAATGAATTTGAAGTTAACACTTTTGCCCTTCATAAGAGTCAAAAAACTGTTAAATCAATTACAAATGTTTACAATAAATGAACGCACTTTCTGTAAGTGGTAAAAAATGGATTCTAAAAAAATACAATCAAGATAAATTATCTTTTATAAAAGAAAATTTTTCATTGGATGAAATTACTTCAAAACTTTTGTCTATAAGAAAAATTAAAAATGAAGAAATAAATTCCTTCTTAAATCCATCAATTAAAAACTTTCTTCCAAATCCAAACAATTTAGAAGACATGGCAAAGTCTACTTTAAGAACAATTGATGCTATTACAAATAAAGAAAAAATAGGAATTTTTGGTGATTATGACGTGGATGGCGCTACTTCTACCGCTTTATTAGGTAATTATTTCAATGAATTAAATCTAGATTATGAAATTTATATTCCAGACCGTAAAAAAGAAGGTTATGGACCATCAATTAAAAGTTTTGAAGAATTAATAAAGAACAAGGTAAGAATAATTTTTACTGTCGATTGTGGTACACTTTCTTTTGAAGCGATAAACTATGCTAAAGAAAATAAGATAGATGTTATAGTACTTGATCATCATCAATCAGAAGTGAAAATGCCTAGGGCATTTTCAATAATAAATCCTAATCGTTTAGACGATAAGTCAAATTTACAATATTTATGTGCAGCAGGTGTCTCATTTATGTTTCTTGTATCATTAAATAAAGAATTGAGATCAATAGGGTGGTTTAATAAAAAAAACATAAATGAACCAAAACTTATTGATTACTTAGATTTAGTATCACTAGGAACAGTTTGTGATGTTGTGCCTCTAATTGGTTTGAACAGAGCAATAGTAAAACAAGGTTTAAAAGTTATTAAATCAAAAAAAAATTTAGGAATTAAAACCTTATTAGATATTTGTAAAATTGAGTCTAGTCCATCAATATATCATCTCGGATATTTACTCGGGCCTAGAATTAACGCTGGTGGAAGAGTTGGTAAATGTTCACATGGTGCAAATTTATTATTAAATAAAGATCCTAAAAAATCTTTTCAATTAGCATCAGAGTTAGATCAATACAACAAAGAAAGACAAGTGCTTGAAAAAGATCTTTTACAAAAAATTTTAAATGTATCAAAGAATTATTCTGCTGATCCTGTTATAATTTTGAGCGGATCTAATTGGCATGAAGGGGTTATTGGGATTGTGGCTGCTAGATTGAAAGAAAAATTTAACAAACCAGCAATTATCATCTCTATAACTGAGAATGTAGGTAAAGCGTCTGCAAGATCTGTTTTAGGGTTTGATATTGGTTCCGTAATAATTGCGGCTATTCAAGAAGACATTTTGTTAAAGGGCGGCGGTCATAAAATGGCTGGTGGCTTTTCTATTAAAGTTGAAAATATTGATAAATTTAAAAATTTTGTATTTAAAAAATTCAAAAAAATTAATGAGGATATAATTTCTGAAAAACCTTTACTATTGGATAGTGTCATTTCTCCGTCAGCTGTTAATTTGGAATTTTATAATAAGGTAGCCTTATTATCTCCATTTGGATCCGGTAATCCAGAACCAAAATTCATTATTGAGAACATAAAAACAATAAACGGAAAAATTGTAGGTGAAAAACACATTAAATCTGTTCTAATTGGAGAAGATGGAACCATAATAAAATCGATTGCATTTAATGCAACAGAAAGTGAATTTGGAAGCTATCTAATAAAAAAAAATAATAAATTATTTAATATTGCTGGAAAATTATCCCTAAATGAGTGGAAAGGGCAATCAAATGTAGAGTTTATTATCGATGATATTTCTGTTAATAAGACT
>MDTB01133453.1_pt1 | contig 12252 bp, 13 predicted proteins | sample 811161 | NCBI WGS metagenome assembly MDTB01 (sample SAMN05326650, study PRJNA326480) | marine metagenome | isolation source: seawater | place: Mediterranean Sea | collected 2009 | reverse complement strand
TGAAGGATGACAATGCCGATTTACTTGCATTATAGAGTGGCATGTTAGGAATCGGATAAAGGACGGCCAAAGAAGAAATGTTTACCACCATCCCATTTTCCCTTTCGGCCATCGCAGGGACAAGTTTTTTACAAAATAGGACTGGAACCAAAAACAATAAGTTTATTTGTTTGAGGATTTCAGTTTCAGGAAATTCACTCCACTCGTAGAAGGCACCTGAGCCTGCATTATTAATTAATAAATCTGGCACTCCGTGTTTCTTCACGAGATTATCAATAAATGCGGGGATTTTCTCGGACTTATTCAAATCAAGGGGATGAAAAAATACATTGGAATTCGAAGGTTGGTCGTGGAAATTTCTTGAAATAACATGAATTTCAGGTGCATGGTTGATAAATTGATCAACGAAGGCGCGACCAATCCCCCTGGATCCACCGGTGATGACAATTTTTTGAAAATTCATTCGTCTTAGACTTTAGATTAATTTTGGATAACTGCGAAGCTAAACATACCGAAGAAACCAGCTTATAATGCGTAGTTACATAAATATAATAACTCATGAATTTCCTCCTTATCGAGGAGGAGCAGGCATTTACTGTTATGAGTTAGCATTGGCAGCATCAAATCTTGGAGGAAAAGTAAAAATTTGGGCACCAAATGGATCTGAAGAAAAAGATGCCATAGAAATTCAAAAACTTTCATGGAAAGGAACCCATGGATTAATTGCTTCATGGAAACTGGTTAAGAGAATTCAAAACTCTTTAAATGAAAGTAGCTGTAAAGATGTATTTCATTTGGCAGAATTGGGAAGTTCCAGAGCCTTTTTGAGATTTGGGTGGAGAATTAAGAAAAAATTAAGACTTTTTCTTACCATCCATGGTTCTGAACTGGTTAGGTTTACAGGAAATCCAATCGAAAAGTGGTTATTCAAAAAGTTGATTTTAAAATGTGAAGTGATCCATGTTTTATCGCAACATAACAGAAGAAAGCTTTTGGAGTTTTGCCCAACTGTTGAGAATAAAATTCGCCTCATACCAGGTGCTCCAGGAAGTCGTATCATTTCGACCTCACCACTTTTAGAGGATTCTGCCAATAAGAATAAGATTCAAATTCTTTGTGTAGGGAGGATTCATCCTCGAAAAGGACAAGATCAAATTCTTCTAGCTTTAAATACTTTACCGTTTGAGGAACAAAAAAAATTGGTTGTTCGTTTTGCAGGACCAAAGACCAAAACAAAGTTTTTTGGAAACCTCCTACAAATTAGTAAGAAGTTCGCAGGAGAAATTATTTTTCACGGTGATTGCACGGATAATGAAGTGCGGGAGCTGTATAACTCTTCTGACCTTTTTGCCCTAACTTCTATGCCAAAAGCTAAAAGCATCGAAGGATTTGGCTTTGTCTACCTAGAAGCCTCATCTTATGGATTGCCCATCATTGCCAACCGAACCGGAGGAGTAGAAGACGCTGTCATTGATGGGAAAACTGGATTGCTTGCAGAACCAGGAGACATCAACCAGCTTTCTAGATTCCTGCTAGATCTAATCAATAATCAACAACTCAGAGACAAACTGGGCAAAGAGGGGAAAAGGTGGGCAAAGAATTTAACCTGGGACAAGGTAGCTCGAGGGCTTTACAACTTGGACTATAAAACATCCGCAAATGCAGGCCGCAACCGGTGAAAAAACCAAGCTCCAAAAAGTAATATGAAAACACCAAAAAGCCATGCATAACCTAAGGAAAACCAATTGGGTTGCCCTCCCCATAAAATGACCTGTCGAAGGGAATCAATAATTTGAAGAACTGGATTCCACTGAAGGTAAGTCCATATTACTGGAGCACTCTGTTTAGCTTTTTCTGCAGAATAGAAAACACCACTGGAATAGAGTAAGGCTAGCCCCAGAAAAGAAGCCATTTGCCCGACATCTCGAATAAAAACCCCAAGGGCAGAAAAAAACCACGCAAGACCAAGAGCAATTAGAAATACAGGTCCTAGGATAATAGGTACATATAAGATAGATAGTCCGATCCCTGTACCTAGAAAAACTACTCCAAGGAGACAGAGGACAAACCCTATCAGTAAATCATAGGATAACGCCCCCATCATGGCGGCTGGTAAAATTTCCAACGGAAAAACTACTTTTTTTACAAAGTTTGGCTGCCCTACAATGATGCCTGGAGATGCTCCGATAATTCCTGAAATAAGTCCTAGTACACTTAAGCCGAGAAAAACACCCAAAGCATAATCGAGGGTAGATTCACCGGGAGAATCTGTAAACCTGCCTCCAAAAACAACCCCAAAAGCAAAAACATAAAGACTTAACATAAGCAATGGATTTAACACTAACCAAACTGCACCTAAAATACTGCCTCGATGTCTGGACTTAACATTACGAACCAAAAATTGCCATAAAAGCTCTCGGCGAGAAAACAGACTTAAAATCGGACCAAACATTTTAATAATTCATTAATTTAGAAACTATAATTTTCCCAACTGCCAAATTTATAATGATAAGTGACCCACTCAGAAATATTTGATTTTGATAAATCGAGATAAATCCAATTATCCTCCTTAAAGGTAAAGAAATAAGGGTATGTAAATTTATTGAGCCACAACCACCCAAAATGGTCCACATAAATCCATACGGAATCATCTGATTTAGAATTACACCAAAACCATCCTATCCCAGAATGGAAATTCCAGTTTCCTTTAATATGAATGTAGTTTCCAAACCAATCGAGGTTTTTCCACCCGGAAGATGAAATTAATTTAGCATTTGGCAGTGTTGGGAGATTGAGATAAAGCCAGTCAAGGTGGTTCATTAGCCTGGATAGAACAGTTACATCGCCATAAGATGAGTCAGAAGAACCATACGAAATGGTTCCAAAGATTCTCCAAGTGTCATTCTGCGATGCAATAAGCGGGCCTCCGCTATCTCCCTCAGCTGTACTAATTTCTAATGAAAGCGGAATGGGGATACTTTCTCCACTCGGTATATAATCAAACATTGGTTCACCTGAACCAAGCCGATTAGAATTGTGATATGGACTATCGAAATCAAAAGCGAGTAGTCCACCAGTTTCCGTAGAATTATCATCCAATACTATTTCAGTAACTACGCGGTCTAAAATATTTTCACCTGCCATTCTTCTCGAATTTCGATCATTTTTCTGACCATTTTCGCCTTCCACCAATGTTCCATAACCAGCAACAAAGACTTTTTGCCCGATCGATAAATCTTCTTGATGAGGTAATGCATATGGGCGAACTCCCACAACAGGTTCTGCTAAATGAGCAAGAGCAATGTCAACTCCTAGAGAATCACCATCTCCCCATGGTGGGTTTTTGTCCTGTCGGGATATCCAATGAGGATGAAGCAAGAAAGAGTCTATGGAAAAACGATGAACATCAGAAGCATTTGAAAAATCGGGGTAAAGAATAAATTCCCATTCATTGGGATTCGGCAGCGGGTCCTTGGTTTTATTTTTCAAAACATGGGCAGCTGTTATAATTGTATTGGGTGAAATTAAAGTCGCTGTCCCAAGAATGCCATCCTCAGAAACTAAAGCCCCAACAGGTGAGAAATCTGGAATAAAAACTGATTCTTCAAATGGAGTAGCATTACTTCCAAGTTTTACATGCATAGACCAGTCTTGATTCTCTAACTTACCCAGTCGTCTCCATTCCTTTGCGAAAAGATGGGGGAATATAAAAAGAAAAATTAAAAATCGTCCAACCGCTTCAATTTTCACGGGAAGGCAAAATGTTAGGAGGTGGACTTGGAGGAGTAATGTTTGGTGGTGGCGGAGGTGGAGGCAAACCATCCAGATCAAATGTAGTACTTTCTGTTGTAGGCGTCACGGCATCGTCCACAATATTGTCAAAACTTGTATTTTCCGATGAATCTGACGTAGGGGTAGCCTCCGTGGTTCTATTTATCCTTTGGGTAATTGTATTCCTCGTATTATTAATTCCTGAATTCAGATTAGACTCAGGTCTTGAATCTGTCGTTGGAGATTGCGAAGCGGGCATGGGAAGACCCGGGATAACGCGTCTTGGAACACTTCCTAAAGAACTAACTTTTGCACCACTCGAAGAAGCACGAGGTAAAGGGAATGAAGAGTTTTTTTTGTTAACCAACCAGTCTGGAAGTTGTGGAGCGGTTTTAGGTCTTGGGGGCATGTAACGCTGACCACCCGAGGAACCTGAATTCAAATTTCTTGAATTAGAGGGTCTATTGGCAGTTGAATTTTGTTTATTTGAGCCGATAGAGCTTCCCCCCTGCAGTAGAGAAATATCATAAGAGGAACCCTCATAAATAACGGTAAGAACTTCACTTTCCATATTAAACTCACTGGCCTGAAATTCCTCGTAAGTATTTTCAGACAGAGAGATCCACTCGGCATGATTTGATTTTTTATTGAAAAGACAAAAGTAAGGTTTCCCTTTAAGGATGAAGTATCCGCGAAACTCAATTTCCTTAGACATGTCCTTTTGCGGAATTGGCTTCGGGGTGAATCTCTTAACGGCAGGTGGGGGCGGTTTTTGCTGGGAACCTGGGCGCAGGAAAGGATTTGGAGAAACAGATGCTTCCAATGAGAGGACAATACATCCTTTCAATAAAATAATTAATTGGCAGACCAAACGTTTCATTTAAATTAATAATCTCACATCCAAGCCCCTAAGGCAAGTTGACAACAGATTAACGGTACTATCCGAAGTAAGAAAACGAACGCATGCCCAAAAAGACGGCAATAATAGTTCCAACTAAGCTAACTACCAGATAAGTTAAAATCAAAAAAAGTTGTTCATCCTTAAGAAGATGAAAAAAATCTAAACCGAAAGCCGAGAAGGTTGTAAATCCTCCACAAAACCCAAACATCCAGAAGGCACGTATACTTTCAGCAGAAGATAGGTTTTCTGTATAGCGATAGAGAAGACCAATAAGAAAACCTCCTGCTATATTAATCAGGGCAGTTACCCAGGGATTAAAGGATACAAAAAAGGTTGATAGGAAGTACCTTGCCAGGGAACCCAAGCCTCCACCTAAACCAACCAGCAAAAATAAATTGATGCTCATGCACCGAATTGAACGGATTATTTTTCTTCTTCCTGATCCTCTTCCTCTTTTTCCGTGGAATCATCAAGTTCTTCAGAAGCGTCGTCTGGCTCTTCAGTTTCAAGGTCCTCTAAAGAATTAAAACGAAGGGATCTTTGATTTTTCGGTAAAGGAGAGAGCGTAACTATGATAAACCTACCATTTAACTTAGGTTGGTCATCTGCCTTCCCTACCCCTGATAAATCCTTGATCGCTTGTTTGACCAAGTCCATGCCTAGGTTAATGTGTTCCATTTCTCTTCCTCGGAACATGAGTGTAATCTTAAGCTTGTTTCCCTGATGTAAGAATTTTTCACTACGACGGACTTTAGTCATGTAGTCATGTTCTTCAATCCGCGGTCTGAACTTAGCCTCTTTAATTCGCTTGGAAGTCTTTTCCTTGTTCCGCTTATTTTTACTAAGCTCGTATTTATATTTACCAAATTCAAGAATTCTGCAGACAGGAGGTCTAGCGGAAGCAGCGACTTCAACTAAGTCCAAACCCTCAGACTTCGCTACCTTAAGTGCTTCCTCGGGAGGCATCACCCCCAGCATCTCACCATCTGAACCGATAACACGAACTTCTCTAGCTCTAATCTTATCGTTTTTGCGTATATAATTACGGTTTTGCTGGTACCGTTTATTTCCACCTGGCTTCTTTACCATGTGGTTGTATGTGTAATAAGGGGAATCAAAATGTTATTTGCATTTTTGTGATATATTATGCTCCGTTGCAAGCACTTTTTCTAGTCATGATTTCATAGATTAAAGCTTTCTCCACAACTGCAACTTGCCTTAGCATTTGGGTTAGTAAATTTGAAACCTCCACCAACCAACTTATTCGAATAATCCAAGGTGGTACCTCGCAGGTAAAGAGCAGTCTTTGAATCAACCAATACAGACTGACCTGCACTCTCGACCAAAATATCTTTATCCTTACCTTGATCCACAAATTTCATTTTGTATGAAAGACCGTTACACCCCCCACCGGTAATTTTAATTCGCAAGTAATCACCCTTTTCTTCCCGCTGTATAAGTTCCTTAATCTTAACTCCTGCGTCGGGAGTTACCAAAATGAGTTTTTCATTTCCAATTCTCATCGTTTATAAGTCTTTTGAAAGCGGGCAAAACCCCGCTCACCGGTCGTAAAAAACTCTAGGAACTCACGAACTAGCTTTGAATCCCATTTACTCTGCTGTTCAAGATTCTCCTTGGCCAACTTTCTAACATTAACAGGAGACATTAATAGTTTTCTGTAAAGTTGCTTTAAGCATTTAATATCCTCATTTTCAATATTTCGCCTTTTAAGCCCTACATTGTTTAATCCACATGCATGATTACGACCGCTCACCAAAAGATTAGGACCAACATCTTGCGATATTTCAGCAAGACCCCCGATCATCGCCCCCGAACCAATCCTAACAAACTGGTGAATCGCGGAACCTCCACCAATAAAGACATCGTCACCAATTTCGACATGCCCACCCAATAGTACTCCATTTGCAAGGATAGTTCTATCTCCCAAAATTGAATCATGAGCAACATGAGTATTTCCCATCAAGAATGCCTCATCTCCCACTTTCGTTTCTTTATTTTCATAAATGGATCGGTGTACAGTAACACTTTCACCAAGTCGCGTGCTACTTCCTATTGAGACAAAAGATGGAGTAACACAATCAAAGCTAAGATGCTGAGGGTCTCCTCCAACAACGCTGAAATGCCCCACCCTAACATTATTAGCGATTCTTGCCCATTTTTTGATGACGGCGTGTGACTCGATAAGGCAATTATCGCCAACCTTTGCACCTTCTTCAACTACTGCAAAAGGCTCTACCTTTACATTTTCACCCAAGATGGAACCATTACTAACAACAGCCGTATTATGAATAGCTAAACTCATTGTGTTATTTTACAAAAATATCTAATTGCGGTTCCGTTGCCAACCCATATGCCTTTAGCAGTTTCAGTAAATGGTAAACAGAATTATCATTTGTTTCGATATTCGCTGATGTATTCCTCAAGAGATTTTCCAGAATTGAACTTAAAGTAATAACACCACAAACACCGCTTTCTTTAAGAGAGTCAAATAATTCGATGGACTTACTCTCGGCTTTTGGAAGGGCTGGAACCACCAGGATAAGAAAATTTTCTTTTGTAGGATTTAACATTTGCGAACAACTCGCCTCAATTCTTTGAGAATCCACTTCTTTTCGAAAAAATTTTATAAGTTTAGCGTCACTGGAAAGGAGCTCATTTGAAAAAGCTGAATCTTCCCAACCCAATAAACAAATACAGGCCGTTCTAATTTTTGTTAAATCTCCGGTAAATAAACGAAAACTTATATCTGAATTGGTCCCGGTATTTGAAGAGTTAAAAATTTCGAACAGTGGCAATACGGATTTTTTATAATTAGCTAGGGTCTTTTTACTGGATCTTACCCAAAACCCATTAGCTTCGAAATAAGCACGAACCAGATCATGTTCCACATTCACAAAGTTTCTCCTATTGAGCCCCTATAGATTTAAGAACTTCCGTTATATATTTTAGATCCACTGATTCCTCGATGAATGATCGTCCAATTTCTTTCATGATGATAAACCGAAGACATCCTTTATGCACTTTTTTATCACTCCTCATAGACTCTAACAGATCTTCCACTGGCAGTGGGTTTTTTAAATCCGTAGGCAAATTATATCCTTTAAGAAGCGTAAGCAATTGGGACTCAGAATCATTTCCACAAAATCCTAATTTTTGAGATAATCGAAAAGCACAAACAAGACCAATAGCAACTGCTTCTCCATGGAGGTATTGACCGTAACCCGCGACTGTTTCGATTGCATGAGCAAAGGTATGTCCGAGATTAAGCAGTGCCCTGCCCCCTTTTGAATCGGACTCTCGCTCGTCATCCCGTACGATGGTAGCTTTATTCAAACAGCAATGATAGATGATACTTGATAATTCCTGATTTTGATAAGAAAGATTTTCTCGCAGGTCGGATAACTTTTTGTAAAGCGAAGAATTTCCGAGCATTCCATATTTAATAACCTCGGCCATTCCTGCGGAAAACTCTCTCTCCGGCAAGGTCGCCAACAAATCTAAATCAATAAAGACTTTGCTAGGTTGATGAAATGCACCAACCAAGTTTTTACCTGCCGACAGATTGATTCCAGTTTTCCCTCCGACCGAGCTGTCCACCATTGCAAGCAATGTGGTAGGGACTTGAACAAACTCTATACCCCTTAGATAACTTGCGGCCAAAAAACCTGCCAAATCTCCACTCACCCCTCCACCCAAAACAAATAAAACACCAGTACGATCAATCTTATGGGATGCCAAAAAATCCCATCCGTTACCTAGCCATTCAACAGACTTTGATCGCTCTCCCGAAGGAATTTCAAGGTAAGGAATCTCCGACAAAAATTCCTTAACCAGGGAAGTGTTCGTCTCAGCTAGACCTTTATCAACCAGAGCTGCTACTTTCCGTCCCTCAGCAATGAATCGATCTCTGCTCTCACAGAGCGACATTCTGAAATTTCTTCCGATTGTGATAGAGTAGGATCGATCTCCCAATTCAACTTCGAGTTGTTGATTTTCACTCATTGATTTCAAAAGCTGGATAGTATTAAGCTGGGTTGACTATCTTTTCTTCTGGCAGAATAGAATCTAGATAATGATCAATAGAAAATGGTTGGAGGTCATCAGGTTTTTCACCAAGACCTACAAAATAAATAGGTAATTTCATATTGCGAAAAATGGAAACCAGTGCCCCGCCTTTTGAAGAACCATCCAATTTTGTTACTACAAGACCAGTGAGCCCAAACTTTTCATGAAAAACTTTAGCTTGCTCAATAACATTGGTTCCTGTTGAGCCATCAATAACTAGCCATGAATGTTGTGGAGCGGAAGGGTTCCTTTTTTGCAGGACACGCTTGAGCTTAAAAAGTTCCTCCATGAGGTTTTCTTTAACATGCAACCTCCCTGCCGTATCAATGATGAGGCGGTCGCAATTCCTTGATTCACAGGCAGAGTAGGCATCGAAAGCAACCGCGGCAGAATCTGCACCGTGATGACCGGAAACAATCTGCAAGTCCAATCGCTCTGCCCATGATACCAATTGCTCGGTAGCCGCCGCACGAAAAGTATCACAAGCAGCGAGAATAGCAGAAGAATTATTTTGCTTAAACCTATATCCAAGCTTGGCACTCGTAGTGGTCTTACCGGACCCATTTACTCCTATAAGACAGATTACTTCGGGTACTGCTTCAGAACGAACCGGCAGAGTTCCTTCAGAACCATCCAAAATTCTCCTTAAAATTTCGCGTGCGATAATATTAGCATCCTCACCACGAAAGTGCTTTTCGTGACGATGGGCTTCCCGAATACTTGAAATTATTTCTTCGGTTGTTTCTACCCCAAAATCACTTTGGTAAAGAGCCTCCTCCAAATCCAACAGATCATCTTCATCAAGTAGATCGCGACCCACTGCTTTGCTAAATGTACTCTGCAGAACATCCGCACCTTTTTTGAAACCACTTTTGAATTTTGATATTATACCCACAGTTTTAGCTATTTGGATAAGGAGGGTTTATATTGATTAGGTTTGATTAGCAGCGTACAGCATGAGAACTCCAAAATCTGATCGGTACAGCAATCTTTAGCTTCATACTTTCTAACAGATAGCATCAGCATCCGGTCGCTAAGTTTCCAAACATCCGTGATTACTCCACCGAGATCATTAACTGGGACATCAAAAATTTCTGGGAAATCTCGAGATTCTGTAGGTTTACCGTAAGCTTTGGTTAGGCGTTCTTTGAGGGTTTTCCACTCTTTTGAAACTACATCATCGTAATGAAAATCCTGCCATCCTTTGTTACCCTCAATTAGACATAAAGCGAGTTTACCTTCGGTTACTTTACTGGTTAGTTCATATCGTATCCCATCCCATCGGACTGCACATTTAACAACCCCTGCGGCTTTCTCTTCGTAAATCTGAATAAAACCATTTTTTCTCAACTTCGAGAGCACTTCCTCCCGTGAATCTCCGACCGACAAGGGCCCGTAAATGAATGGACTCCCCGGTTTTTCAAGGTCTGGAGACTGTGGCAATTTTGCATTAGCTTGCCCTATCGCGAAGACCAAACCTAAAAGGCAAAGACTTAAAAGCCCAAATCTCACGGCTTTACAAAGAATAGTAAATACGCTCCAAGGTTAACAATGCATAGGATGTAACAAGCACGGGGTCTTTTTCCCACCACCTGCCATTATCATTTACCCAAGAGCCATCTTTGGATTGTAAATTTAAAAGATGAAAGCAGAGTTCTTTTCGCCAATCCTTAGGGTCTCCATTTTCATCTTTGATGGTTGTAATTCCTGATAAAGTAAGGGCTTTGGCCATAGTATGATAATAGTAGAATAATCCCTGAGGTCCCATTCCCGGGTTCTCTTTAATGGTGTAATGCTTGGTTAGCCATTCCTTAACCGCAAGCACTCGTGGATCTTGTGAATCCATTTCTGCATAGATGAAAGAGAGCAGACCTGCATAACTCATGCTCCCGTAAGAGCGCAAAGCTGTCGACCCATTTTCATTTTGCCTCTCCCCAGCCATGCTACTCCCTGGAAAATAAACAAATCCTCCGCGGTCTTCTTGGTGATCACTGACCCATTTCTCTTGATTGGTAGAGGGTAAGTTTTGACACTTACTTACAAAAGTAATCGCAGCATCCCAATCAAGCTCAACACCCTCCCCTTCTTTGCTTTGGTAAGTTTTTTTTGCGTAGAATAAGGCTTCCATAGCCAAGTGGGTATTGGAAAGATCAGAATGGGCCCATCTCGATCCGTATCCCACCCCCCCATCGAAAACATTGTCGGTCTCTCCTTTGACATCAAAATCCGATTGCTGATTGATCAAAAATTTGCGGGCGGCTTGGATGATCGATTGGTCCTTTTGTTTTTTAGACTGCATTAAAGCCATCATGCAGATGGAAGTGTTATAGGAAGCTAAACCTTTCCCATAAATCCCGCCATCTGATTGTACTTTGGATCGAATAAAGCCAAGTCCTCCTTCAAGAGTTTTTTCATATTTCTTAAGAACTTGCGGAGAAGGATGACCCAAGAAACATCGGACAGCCAAACCAGTCAAAGCAGGATACTCCTCAATTCCCCAATTCCCGGAGCTCCCATTTTGCTCATTTTGCAGCCAATTTAACCCCAGATCTAAGGATCTTTCAATCTCCTGCTTTATCGAAAGGTTGATCGATGGTTCCACGCACCATCCAACAATAAAAGAACCAAAGAAAAGTGTAGGGGTTAAGAGAAATTTCATGAGATTACCTTACAAATTCAATCAGAATTAGGCAAGAGGAAGCGCAAGAGAACAGGCAACTCCAATTCTGGCATTTGTTTCTCGTTAGCTATCCAGACATCGTCGTTGTTACTATCATGATCCGTACTATTTATGACTGCCTCTTCATCTGCATAAACGGCAATCATTGATCCGCTAATTTCTGCAAGGTAAGAATTTTCTATTTTTTTAGATCCGTTGAAGATAAAAGCCCCTCCTTTGAGCTTATGTTTATTTTTTGTATTGAAGCATAGTTCTTCGAGTGTGCAGATGACTGGGCTCCCATTATGATCCCATTCCACTTCTGTTTTGATTCTACTTTTGCTGAAATCTAACTCTTTTGGATTTTCGGACCATAAGTTTTCGAAGAAGCGATCTTCTTGTGGGTGCCTTAATAGCAGAAAACAGGCATGAAGTATTTGAGGGCGCACTTTGGTACGAAAAAGCGATTCATGTGTTTTTCCTGATTCATGCACAAGAGCATACTCAATTAATCCATTTCGTTGGTTAGAAGTGGCGTTTATTTCAAGAATGCGGTTTTTTTTATCAATAATAACTTTTCCAAATCTAAATTTATCATTTGCAATTCTTTGAAGCGAAGGCATCCGACTTTGGTTTGATTCAGATAAGAGTAAAAGAGCTGAATTTAGAAATAAAAATGAAAGCATAAAGTTTAGTCTTAATTTCATTGTTGTTTTTAGTCCGTAAATATCATCCGAGAAATAGGCTCTTTTGCTAAATAACTATTAAAAAAAGCAAATCTTCAATTCCTAAAGGCTTTGACATTCGTTAAACACTATTAATTATTTATACATGG
>MDTB01121117.1_pt1 | contig 12253 bp, 11 predicted proteins | sample 811161 | NCBI WGS metagenome assembly MDTB01 (sample SAMN05326650, study PRJNA326480) | marine metagenome | isolation source: seawater | place: Mediterranean Sea | collected 2009 | reverse complement strand
ATAGCAAAAAAAACTGGAGCATCAATCGCTGACACAATTATTCTTGCTGGAAATGTAGGGCTAGAAAAAGCAATAAAAAAAGCCGGCTCTAAAGTAAAAGTTCCATTTAATCCAGGTAGAGGAGACTCTTCTCAAAAGCAAACCGAGATAAAGAATTTTAAGTGGTTAGAACCTTTACATGACGGATTTAGAAATTATGTAAAATCAGATTATTCTGTGATGCCAGAGGAGCTTTTATTAGAACGCGCTTCTTTGATGGGGTTAACCGCTAAAGAAATGACTTGTTTAGTTGGCGGTATGAGAGTGTTAGGAACAAATCACGACTCTGCTAAAAACAAAGGTGTATTAACTGATAAAGTTGGAACTTTAACAAATGACTTCTTTATTAACTTAGTCGATATGAAATATACGTGGAAACCAACAGGTAAGAATTCTTACGATATTATTGATCGTAAAACAAACAAAGTTAAGTTTTCAGCTTCCAGAGCAGATTTAGTTTTTGGCTCTAACTCAATACTTCGATCTTATTCCGAGGTATATGCCCAAGATGACAATAAAGAAAAATTTGTTAAAGATTTTGTCGCTGTATGGACGAAGATAATGAATGCAGATAGACCTAATTTAAAAAATTAAATTGATATGACTGAATTTACTCAAGGTATTCATGGTGCAGCTAAAAGAATTTATGATAATAATAAAGGCTCGATCGCAAGAACTTTTGTTTACACTATAGGTCACTTTATAATAGCCATCACAGTACTCATGCTAGTCGCTGACGTATCCTTCGCCGTCGCTTTAACAGATGCTATAGTCGAGCCATTAGCAAATACTGTTTGGTATTTTTTATTAGATAAATTTTGGGCTTCAAAAGTCGCTTCAAAATAATTTTATAATTTTCCCCAAATCCCCCCTTTTTTTAACCACCCTGAGTACTTTTTGGTTTTAATTTTGCACCATGTCTTTTTGCATTTAGAAATTAGTACCAATCTTCCTTTTTCGACTTTAGCTAGGGGTTTAGAAAATACAGTTGATTTTTTATAAAGCACCATTTCCTCTGTTGTTATTCCAGCTTTCTTTTTTGAAAGTTGAGATATGTGCACCCATCCTGAATTATTTTCGTGATCTTGAATTTTTCTAAAATTATCAGATTTGTCCTTTATATAAACTGGTAAATATTTTTTTTTATAAATTATTTTTATAGGATATTCAAAAGATGGGCCCATCCTCAAATTTACCTTTTCATTCCTTAACGTTAAAAAATATTCATCACATAATAAAATTTGCGTAAAGAAAAAGTAAAGTACTATAATACACTTTAACATTGATTTTTACATTTTTTGTTTATACTTAAATAAACTTTTCTAAAACTCATATTGAGTGAGTTAAAAATTAAAATTTTTTTCTCTAAATTTGATTTTAAATTCAGTATAGAATTTAAAACCTCGTTAGCTTGTAGCGTTCCTAATATACCTGTTAAAGTCGGAGTTACACCTTCAGTTTCACAATTCAAATTTTGAGATGGTATTTCCGGCATAAAACACCTGTAACACGGTGTTTTTTTCTTAAAATTAAATTTGAATAAATGACCATCGAATCCACTCACTGCAGCTGAAATTAGGGTCTTTTTTTTCTTTAGACAACAATCATTTACTAATAATCTTGTTTGAAAATTATCTGTTCCATCACAAATAATATCAAACTTTGTAACCAACTTAGCAATATTGTTTTTGTTAACTCTAATTTTGTGTGAAATAACTTTTATATTTTTATTAATAATTTTAATTTTTTTTTTTGCTACGTCTACTTTGTATTTGCCGATATCTCTAGTGTTGAATATTATTTGCCTATTAAGGTTTGATAGTTCAACTTTGTCATTATCTACAATGCCTATTTTTCCAACCCCGAGACTAGCTAAATAAATTGATAATGGACATCCAAGTCCACCCATACCAAGAACTAACACTTTAGAGGACATAATCTTTTTTTGTCCGATAATACCAAATTTTTTTAATATGATTTGTCGTGAATATCTTTGATAGTCTTTTTTAGAGATTTTCATATTTCTTCAAAATAATAAATTTAACTTAAGCTAATTGATATTTTTATCATTAGACAATAAATTATTTATAATTTTTTCAGCTAAAACAGATGCAATAAATTTTTTTGTATTTTTCTTTATTTTGAGTATTTTACCATTTGTCTCAATAATAGATACTTCATTGTATTCTTTATTAAATCCAATATCTTTTTTTGAAACATCATTAGCTACTATCCAATCAATATTTTTATTCTTTAATTTATTTTTAGAATTGTATAAAATATTTTTAGTTTCAGCGGAAAACCCTACGACCAGTTTTGGGCGATGTCTATTATTTTTTCCTAAATAATTTAAAATGTCCACAGTGTTTTGCAAAACAAGCTGTTCCTTAAAATTATTTTTTTTAATTTTATTTTTTTGGAAAACCACTGGTTTGAAATCAGCAACCGCTGCAGTACATACAGCGACATCCACCGGCAAAGTTTTTTTAACGGCAGCAAACATATCATCAGAAGTTTTCACTTTTATTATTTTTAGACCCTTTTCAGTATCAATATTTGATGGACCAGCTATCAAGGTGGTTTTTACACCCAATCTTTTTAAAGCTATAGCAATTTCATACCCTTGTTTACCACTAGACTCATTGGAGATATATCTTACCGGGTCTAAATACTCTCTTGTAGGTCCAGTTGTGACTAAAGCTTCAAATTTTTTATTTTTAACTATATCTTTTTTGTAAAAGTAATTTTTAATCTCTTGATATATTTTATTAATACTTAACATCTTACCTTTACCAAATTCACCACATGCCATTAACCCTTCGGTGGGACCTAAAAATTTAAAACCATAAGTAATTAATTTTTTACAATTTTCCTGAGTAGCTCTATGGCTCCACATTCTAACATTCATCGCGGGAACTAAAATAATATCTTTATTTGACGCCAACATAATTGTAGTAGCTAAATCTTCAGCTTTTCCTTGGCTTAACTTGCTGATTAAATTAGCAGTTGCTGGTACAACTAAAATTAAGTCAGCCCACCTCGATAAAGATATATGATCAATTTCTGCTTCGTTTTCTTTGTCAAATAAATTTTCATAAACTTTATTCCCTGACAAGGAAACCAAAGATAGTGGCGTTACAAACTGCCTTCCACTTTTCGTCAAAACTGTTTTTATTTCAAAACTACTTTTTTTTAGTTTTCTAATAAGATCCAATGTTTTATAGGCTGATATTCCACCTCCTATTATAATTAATAATTTTTTTTGTTTTATTTTCATGCAAATAATTAAAATACTACTAAAGCTAAAATTACAACACTTAATATAGAAATAACAACGTTATTTCTAAAACTTCTTATTTTCAACTTTTCTACTTCAAGATTATTATTGCCAGGTATATTTAATTTACCTTCAGCTATTAATTGTAAAGCATTTTTTGCTTTATCCATGAATTCTGGAAGATCAGGAATTCTTTTTAAAATTTCACCTGATGTGTCAATTGCACTGGTAATTTTTGCTTTTGGCCCCTTTAAACTTTCAAGCCAATTTTCTAAAACGGGCTTTGATGTTGTCCATATATTTGTATCAGGATATAGTTTTCTAGCAACTCCCTCAACTACAACCATTGTTTTTTGCAATAATAATAGTTGGGTTTGGGTTGCCATATTAAATTTTTCAGTAATCTCAAACAACTGAGAAAGCAGGTTTCCTCCAGAAATATCTTTAATATTTTGTCCAAAAATTGGTTCACCCACAGACCTTAATGCCTGAGCAAATTCTTCTTTCGAGGCGGTATTCGGCACTAAACCAGCTTGAAAATGAACTTCAGCTACTTTTATATAGTCTCTCTTTATGAAGCCGTAGAGTATTTCAGCTAAATATTTTTTGTTATATTTATCTAATCTACCCATAATTCCAAAATCTACAGGTATTATATTTCCCTGGTCATCAACAAACAAATTTCCCTCGTGCATGTCAGCATGAAAAAACCCATCTCGTACTGCTTGTCTCAAAAAGTGCTGTATTAAATTTTCGGCAATATTTTTTAAATTTACATTTTTGATTTCAAGAGACTTGTGGTCTCTTATTGATACTCCATAAACTCTATCCAATGTTAAAACTCTTTTAGATGTATATTGCCAATATATTTTAGGTACTTTAAATCCTTTATCATTTTTAGTATTTTCATATAATTCATTGGCCGCCGCCGCTTCAAATCTTAAATCCATTTCAATATTTGTTATTTCTCTTAAAAGATGAACAACTTCAATAAGTTTTAGTCTTTTAGTTTTCGTAATTAAATTTTCAACCGTATAAGCAAGTAACATCAATGCATCTAGCTCTTCATTAAAAATTTTTTCAATTTCAGGCCTAAGAATCTTAATAGCAACTTCTTGATCTTTCCCCTCCATCTTGATTTTGGCTAAGTGAACTTGTGCTATTGATGCTGCAGCTATAGGTTTTGAAATTTCATAAATATTTTCAAAGTATTTGTCTCCTATTTCATTTTTGAGAATTGTTTTTGCTTCTTCAAAACTAAAAGGCGGTAACTTATCTTGCAATTTTTCTAAATCACTAGCTAATTTATCTCCTATAATATCAGGTCTGGTTGCTAAAAATTGGCCTAATTTTATGAAAGTAGTTCCCATCCCCTCTAATGCATCGCATAGTTTTTCACCAGCTGATTTTGAGTTATTTAGAATCTTTTTTCTTGAACCGATTGCTATTAAATCAAAAAAAACTTTAATTAAAAAAGGTAGTTGATATAACTGATTTATTGTATCTAGCGCACCAGATGAAGCGAGCTTCCTGGCAATTTTTATCAATTGTATAAGTCTTTTTATCATTATTCAATTTTCCATCCAGAATGTATTGCCGCTATTCCATTAGCTAAGTTTCTATATTTGATATCTGAAATTCCACTTTCAATAAGTTTCTTAGAAAAATCTTCCTGGTCATGAAAATTCTCAATGCTTTGAACTAAATAATTATATGGCATTTGTTCCCCAACAACAATCTTACCTATAGACGGGATTAATTTGGAATATTTCTCGTAAATATTCTTCAAAATTTCATTTTCTACTTTTGAAAATTCTAGGCAAAAAAACCTACCTCCTCTTTTTAAAACTCTGTGAGCTTCATTCAAAGATTTTTTAAGGTTTGATACATTTCTAATTCCAAAACTAATAACATAATAGTCAAAAGTATTATCTTTAAAAGGCAAAGACTCAGCACCCGACAAAACCCATTTCAAGTTAGTAAGATGTGCCAACTTTTTTCTTCCTTCATTGAGCATTTTTTCATTTGGTTCTACGCACGTTATTTTGCATTTATTTTTTGTATTGTAAGAACATAATTTTGCAATATCGCCCGTTCCTGAAGCTACATCGATAATAGTACTGTCTTTGGAGGGCTTTATCCACGAAACAAGGTTTTTTTTCCATAATCTGTGAGTTCCAAGTGACATAATATCATTCATTAAATCATATTTGTCATAAACTTTATTGAAAACTTTTTGTACTAGTTTAGATTTATCTTCGTTAATCAAACTCATAATTAATTATATGCCAGAATTACCAGAAGTTGAAGTTGTTAAAAAGTCTCTCAAGAAGAATATACATCAATTAATACTTAAAAATGTAGAAATACGTAACAAATTTTTAAGATATAGAATTGATGAAAAAATGATCAAAAAATTGATCAAATCTAAAGTTCTATCTGTGACTAGAAGATCAAAATATATATTAATAAAGTTTAATAATAATTTTACACTTTTAATTCATTTAGGAATGACAGGAAAAATAATTATTATTGACACTAAAAAAGCTGTGCGTAATTCAAGTTTCTACTTTAAACTTATCAATCATAAATCTAAACATGATCATTTAATTTTTGAATTTAACAATAACGTAAAAATAATATATAATGACGTAAGAAAATTTGGCTTCATAAAAGTTGAAAAAACTAATAAATTATTAGTTAATAAACACTTAACTAAATTAGGACCAGAACCTTTATCTGGAAAGTTTAACTTGAAGTATTTTAAGACTATTGTTAACAAAAAAAAAATTGTGCTTAAAGATCTATTAATGGATCAGAAATTTGTATCTGGTCTTGGAAATATTTACGTTAATGAAGGGATCTTTTTAAGTGGAATTCATCCCAAAATAAAAGCTAAAAAACTTTCAAAAAAAAGGCTAATTTGTCTTATTACAAACATTAAAAATGTATTAAAAAAAGCAATTAAGGAAGGAGGGTCTTCAATTAAGGATTTTAATAATACCGATGGAAAAGAGGGAAATTTTCAACAATTTTTTTATGTTTACGGAAGAGAAGACGAGGCTTGTAGAAGGCCTAAATGTTCAGGAAAGATTAAAAGAATAAGACTTTCCAATAGATCAACTTTTTTTTGTGATTTATGTCAAAAATATTAAGTTGACCGTTATTTATAGGACATATATATAAACTATCAAAATGCCAAATACAAAATCTGCTATAAGAAGGGTAAGAAGAGTTAAAAAACAAACCTTAGTCAATAGAGTTAGAAAAAGCAAATACAAGTCTGCCGTTAAGAAAATGGAAACATTGATTAAAAAGGGAGATAAGAAGGCTTCAAAAGATTTCTTCCCAAAATTTCAATCAATTCTAATGCAGGTTGCCAAAATCGGTGCAGTAAGTAAAAAAACTGCCTCAAGAAAAATTTCAAGAACGTCAAAAAAAATTATTTCAAATTAACAATTCAAAGTTGTTAAAATTTCAATAGCATAACTAATTATAAATACAAAATGTAGATTTTATTCTGTCGTGGGTTGTAAAATAAAATTTTCTCCTGTTACGCTAAGTGTACAACCAATATCGATTTTTTTTTCCAAAACTTAAAATATTTCTTGAATCTTTTTTTATATAATGTTTTTTAAGTTTTATTCATGAAAATTAAATCTACAAATCAAGAAAATATTTTTGTTTCTGAAGAGGAAAAAACTCTCAATTGGAATGACTTACAAACTGCTTTTAAAAAAAATTTTGGAGAAGAAATTTATACAAGCTGGCTAAAAAATATAACTTTAGTTAAAGAGTATAACGATTATTTAATTTTAGGAGTTCCAACAAGATTTTTTAGAGATTGGATAGTTTCAAGATATTTAGACAAAATTTTAGAATTGGTAAAAAGTTTTAAATTAAGTTTAAGCAGAATTGAATTTAAAATTATAGAAGAACAAAAAAATAATAAAGAAGAATTTAAGATAGATGAATTGAATAAAGTAACTGAAATTAAAGACTCTATTCTTAACTACAATAGACTTAATCCCAATTTAAACTTCAACAATTTCATAAAAGGCTCAAGTAATGAAGTGGCTTTATCCTACTCAAAAAAAGTTTGTGAACATACTTCTAGGTATAATCCCCTATATATCTATGGCGGCGTAGGATTAGGAAAGACTCATTTACTGAACGCAATTGGACTTGAATTGCAATCTAGCAAAGAAGTTATGTTTATTTCTGCAGAAAGATTCATGTATCATTTTATTAAATCAATTAAAAAAAATGATATGGTAAATTTTAAGGACTTTTTTAGAAAATCGTCAGTATTCATAATTGATGATATTCAATTCATTCGAGGTAAAGAAAGTCTACAAGAAGAATTTTTTCATACATTTAATAGTTTATTAGAAAAAGGGTCTCAAATTGTTATTTCAGCAGATAGACCTCCTATGAAACTAGATAGAGTGCAAGAAAGGATAAAATCAAGGCTCTCTGGGGGGTTAATTATCGATATAGATGTACCGGATCTAGATCTAAAAAGAAATATTATAAGCGATAGAATTAATCATATTCAAAACCAATTCAGAGAAAATATAAATATTTCTGAAGAAGTTATAAATTTTATATCAACTGAGGCGAAAACGAATATTAGAGAATTAATTGGAGTTCTTAATAGAGTCATAGCTTTTAGTAGAGTTCATAAGAGAATATTAAATATTAACGACTGTAAAAACATTTTAAAGGACGTTTTCAGTCAAGCCAAAATAGTTACAGTTGATAAAATTCAAAATACAGTCTCAAATTATTTTAATATTACATTAAATGATATGTTGTCCCAAAGGAGGTCACGACCATTGGCAAGACCTAGACAAATAGCAATGTTCCTTGCTAAAAAGTTAACAACTAGGTCACTACCAGAAATAGGAAGAAGATTTGCTAATAGAGATCATACGACTGTGATACATGCTGTTAAAACTATTACAAAATTATCTGAAAAAGACGAAGAAATGAAAAAAAATTTAATTCAAATTAAGACCCTATTGTTAGAAAATTAATACTAATGCAGTTTAATATTAATAGAGATATATTGCTTAAATCATTAAATTTTGTACAAGGTGTAGTTGAAAAAAAAACACTTTACCAATCTTATCAAATGTTCTTTTAAATCTTAAAAATAACAAGTTAGAGATAATAGCAACAGATTTAGATATAATTTTTTATGATGAGATATCAGATTTAAAAGCAATTGAAGAGGGAAATACCACTACATCTGCTAATGTCTTATTCGACATATTAAGAAAAATACCTGCAAATTCAAATATTAATTTTTCTCTTAAAAATCAAAATAAATTAAGTCTTAAAACGGAAAATTCAGATTTCAACCTCTTATGTCTGCCTTCAAATAATTTTCCTACTTTTGATGATAAATTTGAAAGCGATAAAATAGAGATTGACCGAAATTCTTTTTTATCTCTTTTGAATAAAACAAAAATATCAATCTCAAATGATGACACAAGACACTATCTTAACGGAATTTATTTACACGCTACAGAGTCTAATAAAAACACTTTCATAACCGGGGTAGCCACTGACAGTCATAGACTTTCTTCAAGCAGCATAAGTGTTCAAAACTTAAAAAATTTTTCATCTATTATAATACCTAGAAAGACCGTATTTCAACTTTGTTCGCTAATAACAGAAATAGATGATAAACTTTTTATACAAACCACTGTAAATAAAATTAAATTTAGTTTAGGAAAAATTAATTTAATATCTAAGGTAATAGATGGTAAATTCCCTGATTATCAAAAAGTTGTCCCTAAAGATAATTCAAAAACATTAACTGTCTCATCTAGTGATTTTATAAACTCTGTTGAAAGGGTTACATCGGTCTCTTTAGATAGAAAAGAAGGTGTAAAGTTAGAATTAAGCCAAGACAAGTTGAAGTTGTCAGTTAATAGTACCAATTCTGGAGATGGAAATGAGGAAATTTCAGCAAAATATAATGGAGACAATTTCACTATTGGATTTAATTCGAAGTATTTGATTGATATTGCAACTGAAATTGAAGATAAAAATCTAACGTTTAATTTAAAAGACTCCAATTCACCGGTATTAGTAATAGATAATTCAGATAAAAATAGTTTTTATGTGATAATGCCTATGAAAATTTAATAAATAAATTTCTCATTTTTTTTTCCAAAAAATCATCTAAAACCGTTGATATTAAATAATAATAAGAAGGTTTATTTGCTCTTCAATTGTATATTACTTAAAAAAAATGATATAAGACTAAATTAATAAATATTAAATGCCTAAACAATCACAAGCAAATATACAAAGTGACTATAGCGCCTCCTCTATAAAGGTTTTAAAGGGTTTGGACGCAGTTCGTAAAAGACCAGGTATGTACATTGGTGACACTGACGATGGGACCGGTCTACATCATATGGTATTTGAGGTTCTAGACAATTCTATCGATGAAGCTTTAGGCGGCTACTGTAAAAATATTTCAGTTGATATTAATTCAGACAATACCATTACTGTTGAAGATGATGGAAGAGGGATTCCTATAGACATGCACAAGGGAGAAAAAATGTCAGCAGCAGAAGTAATTATGACACAACTTCATGCAGGAGGAAAGTTCGACCACAATTCTTATAAGGTGTCAGGCGGTCTGCATGGTGTAGGTGTATCAGTTGTAAATGCACTATCAAAAAAATTACAATTAAGAATATTTAGAGATCAAGTAGAGTATTTTATAGAATTTGAGGACGGCAAGTCTTTAAAACCCTTAAAAAAAATAGGCAAAACAACTAAAAAGGGTACAAGTATTACGTTTTTACCTTCAAAAGAAATATTTTCGTCAATAAAGTTTAGTTCATCAGTGCTACAAAAAAGAATGAGAGAATTAGCCTTTTTAAATAAAGGTATCAAATTAATTCTAATAGACAAAACTGCATCAAAAATAAAAAAATTTGAAAATAAGTATGATGGTGGAATACTTGAATTTGTTCAATTCATTAATCAAAAAAAACCTATTTTATCAAACAAAAATGAGAAACCGGTATTTAAAAAACCAATCTATATATCATCAAATAAAAGTGATGTTCATGTTGAATGTTCCTTAGAATGGAACGCAGGTTATTCTGAAGAAGTTTTAGCCTTTACAAATAATATTCATCAAAAAGATGGTGGAACACACTTACTCGGTTTTAGGAGTGCCTTAACTAGAATTATAAATAAGTATTCAAACGAATATAATAAAAGAAATAAACTTAGTCTAACTGGAGAAGATATCAAAGAGGGTTTGACAGTTGTTTTATCTGTCAAAATGCCTGATCCAAAATTTTCTTCACAGACAAAAGATAAGTTGGTTTCTTCAGAAATAAGATTAATTGTAGAGTCTATCATAAACGATAAAATATCAATGTGGTTTGATCAAAACCCTTCAACAATTAGAAATGTCTTAGAAAAGATTACCCAAGCAGCTGTTGCTCGAGATGTAGCTAGAAAAGCTCGAGACAATATAAGACGAAAAGGAAGTTTTGAAATAACTGGTCTACCTGGAAAACTTGCTGATTGTCAAATATCCAAAAGCGAAGGAACCGAATTATATATTGTTGAGGGGGACTCCGCTGGAGGGTCAGCCAAACAAGGTAGAAATAGAGAGTTTCAGGCTGTCCTACCTTTACGGGGAAAAATACTTAACACTTACGTAAATAACAATAGAAAGAATAATGGTAAAATAAATGATTATGAAACTAAAGCTTTATCAAAAATGATGTCATCGAGTGAAATAGTAACATTAATTAATGCATTAGGGACTGGTTCAAAAGATTTTAATTTAGATAACCTCAGGTATGAGAAAATTGTAATTATGACCGATGCCGATGTTGATGGGTCTCATATAAGAACATTGCTCCTAACTTTTTTTAATAATTACCCATTTAATCAACTAATTGAAACAGGGCATTTGTATTTAGCTCAACCACCGTTATTTAAAATCACAAAAAATAATAAAAGCTCTTACATTAAAGATGAAAAAGATTTAGAAAAATTTATTTTGGAAAATTCAAATATCAAAGGAAAAAAGGGAAAAATAAGTCCTAAAGAACTTAAAAAAATTTTAAATGAGGAAAGACAAAAACTTTCTTTACAAAGATTCAAAGGTCTTGGAGAAATGAATCCAGAAGAGCTTTGGGAAACAACTTTAAACCCAGAGAATAGAAATTTACTTCAAGTTCAATATTCTAACGGTACGAAAGATAAATCAAAAGAAGACCAAAAAATTATAGGGATTTTGATGGGTGATGAGGTTGCGCCAAGAAGAGAATTTATTACCAGTAATGCATTAGATGTAGCTAATTTAGATATTTAAACGTCATGGATTTTGCTACTATTTTCAGGTTAGAAGAAAACCTAAATTTAGATAAAAAAACGCTTGTTATCTTAAGATGGATAGCAATTTTTGGTCAACTGTTTTCTGTCAATTTAGTATATTTTTTTTTAGACTTAAGTTTTCCAGTTTTATTTTGTCATATAGTTATCTTTATAGGCCTTGTTACAAATATCTATTTACAATTTGGACTTAAAGCAAATTTACTAAAAGATTTTTATTCTACTTCATTTTTGATGTATGACATCATTCAATTAGGTATTCTTTTATTTTTAACAGGGGGAATTTTTAATCCTTTTGCAATCTTAATAATAGTTCCAACAATTGTTTCATCAACTTTTTTAAGTATGGGTAGTACAATTATACTTGGCTCGTCAACAATTCTATTACTTTTTGTTCTAACATTTTTTAACTTGCCATTACCTGGAATGGAAGAATACATTCTTTCATTCCCAAATTATTATGTAACAGGAATTTTAATTTCTCTAATAATTGGCCTTTTGTTTCTAAGTTACTTCGGTATCCGTTTTGCTGGAGAAACAAAAAAAAGATCT
>MDTB01214288.1_pt1 | contig 12254 bp, 12 predicted proteins | sample 811161 | NCBI WGS metagenome assembly MDTB01 (sample SAMN05326650, study PRJNA326480) | marine metagenome | isolation source: seawater | place: Mediterranean Sea | collected 2009 | reverse complement strand
TTATAAAATCGGCCCGTCTCGGCCTTCCATTAATTTGATCGCCGCTAATTTTTCATCACGCGCGGCTTTACGCTCGCCATAAGCAGCAGAGCGGCGGGTTATGGGCGATAGACCGCCAAACAGTATCATCGCAGCGCCCATAGAACCCATTGTCCCAAACCACTGGTTAAGCGTCATGCTGTCATATTCATATTTTGCGTATTGATCGACATTTTTAATATTCTCATCGCTATCAAAATAAGGGTCATTGCCATTTTTATTCTTCACATAGGACACCCACGCGCTTGCCGCTTTACCAAATTCTGCGGCATAAAGAGCCGTGTTGTCGCCTTCTTCTTCATAATCATCATGCGCCTCAACAAATTCTTTAAGCGTCTGCACATCATTACCATTTTCAATGATGTCTTTACGCAGCCAGTTGGTCTGGTCATGTATGTCATAAATATTACCCGCTTCGCTATAAGTAACATTTGTCGCAATTTTAAATTCATCCGCAAATTTGAAGTTGCCATCCATCGCCCATTCAGAAAGCACAACCATACATTTCGTAATGTCTTCGGTCACTTCTTCCTGCTCATCTATCGGCATAACGGCAGATGCGGCGGATGACCCTTTGCTTAACTCCATCCCGCCTTTTGGCTTTTTTGAAATCAAATAAGCATAACCGCCGACATCACAATCTTCAGGCAGTTTGATTAACGCCCCATCACCATATGTCTGCAAATCAAACTTATCGCTAAAATCATCACGATGCGCCTCGCCGATCATCCCGCTCGCAACGGTTATCCCTGTTCCAAAGACCGCGCCCCACCAAATAGGCTCGATCACCCCTTTGATGCCGCGCGCACTGAGGCCGCTAAACATATAATCCATGCCGCCTTTGAAATTTATCCATTTTGATTTGATGCTCATAATATCGTTTCCTGCAAATTATCTTTTATAAAATTGGTGTGTCACGTCCAGACAGTGATTTGATAGCGCTTAGGCGCTCTCTGCGTTTCGCGGCGCGCGTTTCATATGCATTGCTGCGGCGCGTATCACCGCCCGCCATCATGAACAAAGCGAGCAAACCAACGCCGCCCACAGTTTTAGCCCAGTCTAGATAGCCAACGCTGCTATACTCATATTTTTCGTATTGATCTGCGTTTTTAATCTCATCACCATTATAGTAAACTTCCGCGTCATTCGCATGGCGATTATAGTTATTCCACGATTGTGACGCAGCGTTAAATGCTGCGTGATATAATCCGCTATTATCGCCATCCTCTACATAATCATCTAGCGCCTTAATTATATTATGCATAGATTTACGGTCGTTTTCACTGACTTCGGATATGTCCTTATGAAGGTGAATTGTAGCATCCGCATGATCTTGCACAAGCCCTGCCTCGCTATATTCGACATTAGGTATATGACGAAATTCATTGGCAAACTCAAAATTTCCTTTACGCGCCCAGCCACGCATAGCATCCATACAGCTGGAAATTTCGTCTGCCACTCCCCGCTGTTCCTTTGCAGTTAATACATGCGAATAATCATAATTTCCTCGGCTAATTTCTAGGCCATTTTTGGGCTTTTGAGAAATAAGGTAATAATTATCATCAAGGCCGCAGACATCAGGAAAGCGCATCAATGTTCCATCTTCAAATATTTGCATATCCTGATCCACGCTATCTGAAAAATCTTGTGCACTTTCTTCTTTATAGGCGCCAACAACGAGAGTCATAAATGTACCCAGAATAGCACCAATCACAGCCCCCCCCATAACCTTGCCTAAAGGATCATAAGCCAGACCACTCGCGACTTTATCAACGCCGCCTGAAAATTTAATCCATCCTGATTTCATACCCATTATCTTCGCTTCCTTTTTTAATGCTTACATTATAACATCGCGGCCAACCGCGTTTAATTTAGCCTGATACTTTTCACGCCGCGCAGCTCCATTACTGCCGCTTAGGAACATAAGCCCAAAGCCGCCGCCCAAAACGAATCCGCCGGCGGCGCATGCCCCCGCAAACTTGCCGTATCCTGACCAACTGCGTAGAGTGATTTCTACCGCTGGTAAATTTTCTGTGCTCTGCTCAGCAAAACCGTTATGCGCAATATCGCGGCTGATTTTCCACCATGTATCAGAGAGCTTATCTGCAGATAACAGCTTCATGTCATCCATAAGCAAATATTTCTCCACCTCTTGCACTTCGTCTTTAAGGCTATCAAAGCTTTCATATCCATAGACATTAAAATCATATTTAATCGCGGTTTTATTCTCTGTCACATTATGCATTTTAATTGGCCCGAAAATCTGACCTTGCGTGGTGAACTTAAGGTCCCAGCCAAGGTCAATCAGTTCTGCGGCGTCTAATTCTGACGCGTCATCTAGACATTCATCAATCTGTGTTACGCGGCGTTGCTGCGTATCCTCGTCCAACACCTCAAGGGTCGGTTCATCATCACGGCGTTCAACAATCACATATTCACCCGACTCATTCTTTGCGGCAAAATATGTATAGCCGTCCAAATCAGGACAAAGCGCTTCAGGCAGCCTCACCGAAGACACCAAGTTAAATTCTGCTGCGGGGCTATCTGTGTATTTTCGCGGCTGCGTGCGTTCACTACGTGACCCACCTTCAGCGACATACAGTACACTTGAAAAGAGCGTGCCGATAAGCGTTGCCGTTACAGCAGGTTCCCAAAACCCACTATGACTAAGCTTGTCCTTTAACGCCGATGCGCCCCAGCAGCTATAGATCCAAAGTTTTTTTAATTTATTCATTACGCTCCCCCTCCCTCAGGACAACAACGTTCCTTAGAACTGTAAATCGTCATGGTTCAGCATTTTGCGTTTTGTATCGCGCAGCGCTGCGCGCTGCTTCGCTGCGTCATTAGGCTTACCTGAAAAAGCCGCACCAGCCGCACCCAAACCAACACCAAACAGCATCATGTTAAACACGACAGATATTGGCAAATCGGGCGCTTTATATTCATATGAAAATGTTTGAACATCGCGCGCATCTGCATGGTCATAAATATCACCATCTTCAAACGCTTCAATCGCATCGGCCCAGCTTTCTTCTAAATATGCAAAGGCTTTATCTTCTGAACCAAGCATTGTCGTCAGATCTGCCATTTGACCATCAAATTCATCACGGCTTTCATCAGAAAGCTTACGGAAAGAATATGCGCCATCGCGCAATATATTATCGCTGCGCAAAGGCTGTGAGATGGATTTACCAAAATCAGCATAGAAATTCTGCTGTTGTTCGTTCAAAGCGCGCGTCGCGTCAATGCAGTCTTTATATCGCGCGACAAAGCTATCAATTTGGTCTGTATCAACGGGTTCATAAAAACCTTGGCTGCCTGCATATAATGTGTAATCACCATTTGGCGCTTTGGCGGCGACATACCATGCATTGCCAAGGCCGCAAATCTCAGGGAAGTTCACAACGCTACCGACCGCTTTATATCCGGCGTTATTTTCAATCCATGTACTGCGTTCTGCCTCAACGCTATCCCAGTTATCGGCATCATCCTGCGCCATAAATGCCGCGCCGATACCAAGCGCTGTGCCGCATACCGCGCCAATCACACTATTAGCGACCCAGCGTGTTGGGTTTGTCTGAAAACGACTAAACACAAAATCTGTTGCGCCACAGATATTATACCAAGATTTTTTTATAAATTTAGACATGTACAAACCTTATTCTATTACTTATTTATAAGCCCCGCTTCACCTTAGCGAATACAGCGCGGCTCATTTTATGGAACACCGATATTCATAAACCGTTAGCTTCATTATGTCAATCGATATTTTCATAAATAAACCGCCCATAATGACTATGGACGGTTTGGTAATTTACACTAACGCACCAAGAGTGAAGCTTTATGACATTCTCAGCGCCGCTATTCTTTCCTGACGCTCATTGCGTTTATCACGATAGCTTTGTGAATGGCCTGCTACGCCACTATAAGCAAGTGAAAAACCAAATGCCGCCAAAAGCATCCCACCCAAAAGCGCACCATCGCCTGACGCATTACGGTTCACAGATGCTAATTGCGCCGTTTGCTCCGGTATAGCCTGCTGGCTTGCATCAATAAACGTCTTAATATTTTGTGGGGTGAGGTCATCATAAACCGCGTCATCCCATAAAACATTCAACAACTTCACACCATTGGCAAAATCATCTTCGATATCTGCATAATCTGTTAAGGGCTTGGCATCACCATGCGTCGCGGCAAATAAAACATCGCTATGGCCATAGCCTGTATTTGTGACAAGGATAGGGTCAGAAAGCAGCGCATCACCTGAGAATATAAACTGAGACGCTAAATTTAAATCCCCTTGCGCCACGTCATGCACAATACGTTCAAGGCAGGCATCAATTTTGGATGCTCCGTCAAATTGCGCGCCCATGCTGAGCGCCTTTGCACCATCTTTAGTTGCCTTATAAAAGCCATAATCACCATCAAACTTGGCAAGGTAATATTCCCCGCCCCCACATGATGCTGGCAGGCCTATGCCGTAAGCTTCATTGCCCAAGGCCTGCGCCGCATTCGCGCCGGAAGCCGCAGCAAAGTTATCTTCATAAACATCGGCATTATACAGACCAATCCCTGCTATAAGCAGACCGCCAGCAAGCAAGCTGTAAAAACCCGTTGAGCTGCGCAGTGAGTTTTCATGCGTTTCTTTACCGCTCCACGGTACAAACGCATCAAATGCCTTATGGGCATAGCCTGCCGCTTTAATTTTTGCTATCTCCAAATTTTTAGAAGTCGCCATTTTAAATATCCCTGTTTTTATTATTATGTTTTTTATATATACACTTTAAAAGAGCGCGTCAACAGTTTATGTAAACCAAAAAGTGCAAACGCGGCAGAATACCCGCCGCGCTTGCATGATTAAAAATCAAAACTATTATTTAAGAATTTGCTGCGTGTTTCATATCACCCGCGCCTAGAAATATTTCCTCCGCTAGCTGATCCGCCGCCGCGCCCACAGGCAAATTATGTTGCTTAGCGTAATCAAAAATCTTCATTGTGACATTTTCAATTTCTGATACGTGGTTTTTTAAATTCTCTTCATTCAGCGCGTAAGGCATAGGATTTTCCGTCAATTGGAAAAACTCATAACCAACACACATTACGCCACCCGAATTAATCACATAATCTGGCGCATATAGAATGCCTTTATCATGCAGCATTTGGTCATGTCTGTGGCGCTGCAACTGATTATTCGCGGCCCCTGCAATGACTTTGCATTTCAGACGTTCGATGGTTTCATCATTCACCGTTGCGCCCAAGGCACATGGCGCGTAAACATCAACGGGCATATCATATATATCATCCAAGCCAACAACGTGAACATTTGAAAATTCACTTTTTGCCTTTTCAAGAACCTCTTGATTAACATCAGTGACGAATAATGCCGCGCCAGCGTCATCAAGGAAACGGCATAAATCATAACCAACAGATCCCAAGCCCTGCACAGCGACCTTCAGACCGGCAACATCCTGACGCTTTAATTGATACTTCACAGCCGCTTTTAGCCCGCAATACACCCCAAAAGCCGTATATGGTGATGGGTTGCCACCGACGGGGTTTTCGACCCGCGCCTGCAATACTGACAAAGGAAGCCCTGCAACAAACTTTGTGTTTTTGGAAATCGATTCCATATTCTCTTCAGACGTACCAACATCTTCCGCCGTGATATAACTGCCGCCCATATACTCAACAGCCTCGCCCATCGCTTCAAATAAAGCGGGTGTTTTATCACTGCGTGGGTTGCCAATAATAACTGATTTACCGCCACCTAAAGGCAAACCTGCCAAGGCTGACTTATACGTCATACCGCGTGAAAGGCGTAGCACATCCTCAATAGCATGTTGCTGCGTTTCATATGGATTCATGCGGCAGCCACCAAGCGATGGCCCTAAATTCGTATTATGGACGGATATAATCGCCTTAAGCCCCGCCGCTTCATGTTCAAAATAAACCACGCGTTCATGGTTGTGGTAATGTTCATTCTCTTTAACGTCTAATTCTTTTGCAACCAACATATCTTGGCTCCCTGTTTTAAATATTACGCAAGGCCTAACACTGACCTAAAAGATCTTGCACCTTATATATATGATGTTTATCAGATGAACAATCGTGCAGCGCACAAAAAATCGCCGCTTTCAGTTAAAAACTGAAGCGGCAAGTTCATGGGTACCAGAATGGAAACGTAAAAAACTGTGTGAAACGAAATATACGAAACGTCTGCTTATCTTCTATTAACTCTATCTATTATTATTGCGACCAACTTAACCTAAACCTAAAACCTTATCTTTAAAGCAGCAACCTCACGCACTGCTTTGAAAACCTTATAGTTCTAATTTACATAAAATTTTACATAACTGCAAACAACTCCTGCAAACCATTGATATACAACATAAATAATGGTGTTATTATTTTCGCGCGGCGCGGGTTAAACGGTCATTAATCGCAATGCCGAGCCCTGTATTAGGGATACTCATCACCGCAATTTTGCTAAACCCCGCGTCATCAAGGCGGCGCAGATAAGCGAATAAATGGCTAGCGGCTTGGTATAAATCACCATTTTCACTTAAGTTCAGCATTTGCCCTTGCGGTAAATACTTAGCAAAGCCGCCACCTTTAACGCCCATAAACTTTAAAGAGCCAAAACCGAGCAGAGCTTCATCCGCCGCCACATCAACCGCATTTAAACGTAAATCTGCATTCGGCGCATAATGCTTCAAAAGCTGCCCTGGGGATGTCGGCGCCTCTGGATTGCCGTAGCCAACCTCCGGCGTAAGCCCTTCTACCTGCGCGATATCATCCGCCGTTATCGTACCAGGGCGCAAAATAACAGGCAGAGCTCCGCTTAAATCTAAGATCGTGGATTCGAGGCCTTCTGTGCAATTCCCACCGGACAAAATCATATCCACCTTATCGCCGAGCGATTGGGCAACATGTATCGGCGCCGTCGGGCTGATTGTCCCCGATGCATTTGCCGATGGCGCAGCAAGCGGCAAGCCGCAAGTGTTTAATAATTGCTGCGCAATAGGATGTGCAGGGCAGCGTACACCAATTGTGGGCAAGCCCGCGCTCACCAGTTCTGAAATTTCACAATTTTCCTTTTTAGGCAAAATTAGTGTCAATGGGCCAGGCCAGAAATGGTCCGCATATTTACGCGCGCGCGCATCAAATACAACATGATCTTCTGCCTGAGCGATCGAAGCCACATGGACAATTAAAGGGTTAATCTGCGGGCGACCTTTCGCGGCGAATATCCGTGCCACAGCCTGCCCATCAAGTGCATTGGCGGCAAGCCCATAAACCGTTTCCGTTGGCATTGCCACAAGCCCGCCCGAATTTAACAACTCAGCCGCTTTTTTAATATTCTCACTATTTGCCATGTGAATACCCATCTGCGTAATAAATGAAATTTAAGGATAAAAAGCAAGCGTAAAAACAATCATAAATCATTTATGAAAAATAATTGACATATTTTCATAAATGATTTACGTGTGTAAGCATTATTCATTTTGGAAGATCTCTAAAATGATACAGGAACATTACAGTAAAGCCGCCATAGATGAGCGCACAACATAATAAAGAGATTTACAATGAGCGATTTAAAACAAGAGCTAAACTCAATTTACACGAAAAAGCGCAAAAGCGGACAAAAAGCACAAAAAAAGGATCAAAAACGTTTAGCGGAAATCGATAAATCGCTAACTGAAATTTTTACATTGCTAAATGAAGACATGGCTTACTCAGCGGCAGCCATTGCGAACAACCAGACCATAGAGTTTAATGTTGGCAAAGCAAATACTTTTTTAGGTCAGCTCAAGCAAGGCGGCCCTCTTGGCGGTAAAATTCTTGGTAAAGTGACACAGGCCAACATAGATGCTAACGCCGCATATCAAGACTATGCCGTAAAAATGGATAAGGAAGGCTATGAGGTAGAATTAACACAATCAGACTGCCAACTATATAGAAACGAATACCGTGTAGCGACAGCTTTCAGCGCAATGAGCGCTGGCTGCATCACAATGGACAGACCTGGACTTGGGGCTTGCTTCTTATTCGGCGTTACAGCCACAGGATTCTTTGGCGGCTTAGCAAATACAAGACTGACAACATTACAGATAACGCTACATCAAAAGGAGCAAGCGCAACAAAGCCTGCTCAATGTTTAGGCGCGCTGTCTAATACAATAACCACAAAGCGCCTTAACTTCATTACATGAAAACCACTAACGCTATAAAATAGGCCGAATAAAAGAACAGGGGCTCAAAAAATGTCATATATCAAAAACAAACTAAGCAAGAAAGACACAGCGAAAAACACTGCTGCGAGAATACAGCAGGAGCAAAAAGATGCCGCGCGCGCAGAGCGCCGTGCACTCAAGGACAGCAAAAAAGAAGATAAGCGCCTGCAAAAAATTGACAATATGCTTAGCGATATATTCAACACGCTCAGCCAAGACCTTGATATTTCCGTCCTCGCATTAGAAAAATCAGACGGCGCCCTCACCCAATGGGTTGGTGGCGCGAATTCCTTAACTGGCGTTGTTAAAAACGGTTTCGGCCTTGCAGCAAAGAATATTGGCAGCCTCACCATTGCACAAATCGAAAGCAATACAGCTTATCAAAACTACAAGCAAATCATGGATAATGAAGGCTATGAGGTTGAAGTCACAAATGCATGGGGCGCTGAAGATTTAACCGTCAATAAATGCGGCACAACCGTGAGCACCTCCATAGCCGCGACATGTCTCATGTCAGGGTTCCCTCCTATTCAAATCTTAGGGGGCGCAGCTTTTGGTGCAACGGCGCTTTATAACATCGCGGCCACCAACTGGAACACAGCGCATTTCACCTTGCAATTAACAGAAAAAAAACCTGTCGCTTTGCTTGAGTATATGCCGGTACAAAATGACATCGCAAATTTACTCTCACAGCTTGATGAACAAAAAGCGCCACAAAAAGTTAAAGCCAGACAGCCGATTATTAAATAACGCAAAGGATTACTCAAATGACCACAATAGAAGACGCATTAAACAAGCAAAACGTAATTACCGATGGGGAAATCTCTAAAGTTTTTCGCCGCCTGATTGCAAATAATAAAATTTCAGACAAAGCCGTAGTCAACAAACAAGGCGAACTACAGCAAAATGTCGGCGTACCGAACAGCCTCAGCGAATATTTTAAACGCTGCGCTAATATTGGCGTGAAGCACATTCCGACCCTAACAGAAGCACAAATTTTACAAAATGAAGACTTCAAAACCTACCGCGCCCAGTTAAATGCCCAAGGCTATGACGTCGAAATTCAAAGCACAGAAGCAAGCACCGTCGCGAAACGCGCAAGCATAGTTTCAACCGCCTTTAAAGGCCTTACAATAGGGAGCTTATTATCAGGATTCCCTCCTGCAATGGCTTTTGGCGGCATCTTATGTGGCGGCCTTAACATAATGGCGGAAGCTGTCACTTTTTCTACAGCCGCACGCATAGGCTTACAGATCAAGAAGCTTGATCGCGTCGCCCTCCCTGCGCCTGCCTCGCAAGACACGCAGCAAGCCGAGGCCAATGCACTGTTAGAGGAAATAAACCAACAAGCGACAAAGCAGCAAGATAAACAAGCAATACCAATTATTAAATAAGGCAATGACCATTTATTCATACCACGCCAAAAAAGAATTGACATAATAATTTCGTGCTGGTAAAACATTGGCAGAAATATTTACAGAGAGATAAAGACATGAAAATATCAAACACATTTACCAAAGCGGCCGTACTAAGCGCTGCATTACTCGGCACAGCAGCAATTACGGGTTGTTCAGATGCCAACCGCGCGGCATTGGGCGCATGGGGAGAAGAAGCCGTTGTACTCGCTTATTCAGGCGGCAAGCTGACATATGCAGGCATTTCATCTGGTAAAATCGAAAGCGAATCTAGCTCTGATGGCTATTATTTTAACGATAAATGTAAAAATGGCGTCCTTGCTGAAATAGGCGGTGATGTGAACATTATTCGCCACCCAATGGGCAGAACATTATCTTGCGATAATTTGCCAAAGGTCGAAGTGCCAACATATAAGTTCTAAACATAGCGATATAAACAATAGAAAAGCCGTTCAGATAAGCGGCTTTTTTTATTACGCGTTCAGCCACGGCGTATTCGCTACCGCTTCTTCCCACGCAGCAGAAGTCTCGATTTCAGTGCCCATAGGGAAAACACAGGTGACAAATAAATCAACGCCTGTCCCGCTACGCGAAAATGGCAATATCAAATATTCATAGCCAATAGAGCCAATAATCGTAGAAATTCCCTTTTTATCATATACTGCGGCCATCTCATCTAGGCTAAGTTGATATGTCTGGGTTACAATTTTCCTAATCCATGGGTCAAAAATCGCGCTTAAACGGACATTTTCAATCGGGCTGCTATATAGTTTTTTAACCGCGCCGCCCAAATAGAGATACTCAACATCAAAAGGCTCAAAAAGCGGCTTAGACACTTTGCAATATCCGCAGATTTCTCCTAAAAACGCGCCTGTCACTTGCTCTGGATGTGGGAGGACACGTCCCTCACGCGGTAAACTCATCCAGCGCTCATAAAGCGCGCGCAAATCATCATTCGCAATATCACCTGTTGCTTTAATCACCTTCATTATCTTACTCCGGCTATAAGCGACGCACCACAGCGCCGCTTACTTAATATACGCGTTTTTTCGGCGGAATGACTTCGCATTCATCGGTGAGTGTTTTCATCACCACGGGGCGATCGCCTAATGTGACTTTGCCTTCTGCGCTGACGCGTGAAGTGGAGTGTTTCATCCATTTATCATCATCGCGCTCAGGGTAGTCTTCATGCGCATGTGCGCCGCGGCTTTCTTTGCGGGCATTGGCGCTATGCAGTGTTGCTACCGCTTGGTAAAGCAAGTTATCAAGTTCCAATGTTTCCATCAAATCTGTGTTAAAAATCATAGAATCGTCGCTGACATGTAAGTCATGTTTACCTTGGAATACAGCGTCAATTTTCTCAACGCCTTCTTCTAATGATTTATCGGTGCGGAACACAGCGGCGTGGTTTTGCATTGTGCGCTGCATTTGGTCACGCAATTGTGCTGTAGTTGTGCCGCCTTTGGCAAAACGATAATGATCTAAACGTTCAACCGCTGCCATGCCCGCATCATCAGGCAAGACTTTATGTTTTGCGCCGGCACTAACGACTTCAGCGGCGCGAATGGCTGCTGCGCGCCCAAAGACGACCAAATCCAAGAGTGAGTTTGAACCCAAGCGGTTTGCGCCATGCACAGATACACACGCCGCCTCGCCAATCGCCATCAAACCTTTAACAACCGCGTTCGGGTCTTTTTTCGTTGGGTTAAGCACTTCAGTTTTAACATTGGTCGGAATGCCGCCCATATTGTAATGCACTGTTGGCAATACAGGGATTGGCTCTTTCGTCACGTCAACGCCAGCAAAGACTTTTGCGGTTTCTGCAATGCCCGGCAAGCGCGAGAAAATCACGTCTGGGTCTAAATGTTCAAGGTGCAGGTGAATATGGTCTTTATGTTCACCAACGCCGCGCCCTTCGTTAATTTCAATCGTCATTGAACGGCTGACAACGTCACGACTTGCAAGGTCTTTGGCTGATGGGGCATAACGCTCCATGAAACGCTCACCTTCGGAGTTGGTCAAATAACCGCCTTCACCGCGTACACCTTCTGTAATCAGGCACCCAGCGCCATAAACGCCTGTGGGGTGGAACTGGACAAACTCCATATCCTGCAGCGCTAAGCCTGCACGGGCAACCATCGCATTACCATCACCGGTACATGTGTGGGCAGAGGTACAAGAGAAATACGCGCGACCATAACCGCCAGTTGCCAAAACAACTTCATGCGCACGGAAGCGGTGAATTTTACCGTCTTCCAAATTCCACGCCATAACGCCAACGCAGCTACCATCATCATCCATAATCAAATCAAGCGCGAAATATTCAATAAAGAACTCCGCCTTATGTTTCAAAGCTTGCTGATATAATGTGTGCAAAATGGCGTGTCCTGTACGGTCAGCCGCCGCGCAAGTACGCTGCGCAGTGCCTTCACCAAATTTTGTAGTCATGCCGCCAAATGGACGTTGATAAATTTTACCCGCCGCTGTGCGTGAAAACGGCACACCTTGATGTTCAAGTTCGTAAATCGCAGGAATAGCTTCTTTACACATATACTCAATCGCATCTT
>MDTB01088104.1_pt1 | contig 12254 bp, 11 predicted proteins | sample 811161 | NCBI WGS metagenome assembly MDTB01 (sample SAMN05326650, study PRJNA326480) | marine metagenome | isolation source: seawater | place: Mediterranean Sea | collected 2009 | reverse complement strand
CTTCCCGGACCAATCTCAATTACATTTTGATTTTTAATTTTCACTAAACTAATAATTTTTTTAATTATATTTTGATCTATTAAGAAGTTTTGACCAAGAGATCTTTTAGCGAATTTCATTATTGGAATTGTAGATAAAATTAATACAATTTTGTAAACTCATCTCGTTAGCTCTATTTTTTCCTATTATATCTTTTGCTACTCCATGATCAGGAGAAACTCTAAGATATTTTAAACCAAGGGTCATATTAATTGCATCAAACTTAAATAAAGTTTTAAAAGGTGTTAAAACTTGATCATGATACATTCCAATAATTACATCATAATTTTTAAAGTCATTAATAAAAGTTGTATCTGCAATAAGAGGACCTTTAATATTTAAACCGTCCCCCCTTAATTTTTTAATGGCTGGAAGTATTATTTTTTTTTCTTCTGAATTTTTTTTAAGTTCTGAATTGTGAGGATTTAAACCCAAAACTCCGAAATTTGGTTTTTTCTTAAATTTATTATAAAACCAAGTATTTATAGTTTTTATCTTATTTATAATAATTTTCTTATTAATCTTTTTGGATACATCTCTAATATCTATATGAGTTGTAATAGGTGTTACGATTAATCTTTTATTGCTAATTAACATTGCCTCTGAATTATTTTTCACGTTACATTTTTTAGCTAAATACTCTGTAATACCCAAATTTTTATTTGAATTAATATTTATAAGCTTTTTATTTATTGGACAATTAATCATTCCTTTGACTGTTTTGTCTAAACAAAGATCATGAGCACAATTAAGCGACTCTTTTACAAATTTAGAAGCGTAAAAATTTGAGACGTTAAAAGGATTTTTAAATTTAAGATCAATATTTATTACTTTTAACTTTTCATGATTTGCAGACTCAGCAATATTTTTAATATCGGTAGCCTTTATAGAATAATTTAGTTTCTTAAATTGACTATTTAATAATGAAAAATTAGAAATAAAATAAATATTTTTTTTAATAGATTTTTTTAATTTTTTCCAAACCTTATATATTATTTCAGAATTGATACTATTAGGATCACCAGTTACAATAATAATTTTATTTCTCATTTAAACTCTATCAAAATATTATTTCTGATCTTTGATAAATGGTTTTTTGAGTAAAGATTAAGAAGCTCATTTTTTTTTTGATTAATAATTTTTTCCCCAATTTTCGATTTATCCGCTGCATTATAGCTTAATTCTCTTTTATCATTAATCTTTAAGAATAAAATGCTATTTTGTCTTTTTATGGGTTTAGATATCTGATCTATCTGAAGATTTTTGATTTCATTATAAATATTCTTTGATAAAGATTTTGAATTAACCCAACCGATTAACCCTTGATCAATAGAGGTGGTTGAAATACTAAGCCTTGCAGCAGTAACCTCAAATCCATTAATTTCAATTTGTTCTTGAATATCTAATATCAGCTCATTAGTTGCGACAAGATCGTTATTTATTTCTAAGATTTCTATTTCCGATAAATTAAATTCTTCAGATTTGCTCTTGCCTTCGACTAAATTTTCAATTTCATTCTCAACAATATTTTCGTCTATATTTATTCTATTGGAATATATTTTATTAATTAAATTATTCCAATTTATTTCAGTTTTAATTTCATCAATTAAATAGTTAAAATTTAAGTTATTATATTTAAATTTATTTCGAAGTTCATCAATGTTATTTGAAGAAATTGTCTTAAGATAATTATTTACTTTTAAATCAGTTTGCGTATCCAGATCTATATTATATTTTATCAATTCTATTTTTTTTAATCTTATTTGAATTAGATTTTCCAATGAACTTTTTTTTAATGAATTTATATTTTTTTGGTTAATCTCTACATTAGATAAAATTAAGGTACTAAGTATTTTATTCCTTATCTGATTACTAGTTATTATTTGATTTCCAACTTTTAAGACAATTTTATTTGAAATTTCAGAATTTGCACTGTTAAAAAAAAAAAAACAAAATATTATTATTAAATAGTTTTTCATATTTAATTTAACGATGGAGAGCTTAGATTACCAAAAGGCACTAAAGTTATTTTAAATAAGATAGAGTTTTCAGGTTCTAGCTCAGAATCTTGATAAAATTCTCTCCTATAGACTAAACCAGCTTTTAAACAATCAGTCCTATACTCATAGCTTAAATTATAAAATTCAGACGAATTAGTGACCAAATTTCTTTTAGTTTCGAATGACACTAAGCCATTTTCAAACTGATTAAAACCAATTTTTGTTTTTAGATATTCCTGATTTCCAATATGTTTCTTTTCTTGAATATAATCAAAGTCAATTTTTATAGGATTTAGATTTAAAGAGGATCCAATTTCATTATAATTTAAATCATTATAATTTTGGTCTAAAGCAAAATTGTATTTAAGAGAAATTTTATTATTTATTTCTAAATTTGATGTCCCAACTAAATCCGAAAGTTTTTCGTCTAAACCTGTTGTAGAGTCCATCTTTTTATTTTCTTTATTATTTATAATTTGTGCAACGGAAAAATTGAAAATTTTATTACTCCCGTCAATTTTATAATCAAATCCGACAGTACTGTTTAAACCTGTCTCAAAATTATTGATATTTTCTAGTCTATTTAATGTAAAGGCGTTTAATGGGTCTAGTCTTGATCCAGAAGTTTCTTGCCTCATCTCTCCAGGAGCATACCTTAATAATATTTTGGGTGTAAGAAAATGATTAGAATTATTTACTTTTTTCGTAAAATCAATTTCATTTAAAATACCTAATGCTCCATAAAATTCATTTGTTAGATTATCTTTATAAAGATCAACGTTTTTAACCTCATAATTTATATTTCTAAATTGACCTAAAAATTTTGAATTGAGACCATTGTTAAAATTAATTTCCCTAAAATTCCAATTTAAGTCATTAATGAGAAAATTTGTACTTTTATTTGTATCATAATTATGAAATTTAAAGTTTGATTGTAGATCAATATTTCCAACTGTTTCACTGTTAATCAAATTTTTATCAAAAGTAACTTCAGGAAAAATAAATTCGTATTTATCATTATATTTTTCCTTAATAGTTTCATACATACTTGCATTCAATCCAAAAAAAACATCATCGTTTTCATGAGAAAAATCAAAGTAACTTTTTAATGTATCAGTATTATAATCAACTAATTTAGATTTAATCTTGTATAATTTTAGATATTTATCGTTAGAAACATCTTGATAAGAAATATCTAACGTATTTTTTGAATTATTTTTACCTATAAAATTTTTTGTAAATTTTGAGAAGAAATGTGATTTTTCACCCTCTTTTTTTGTAAGATTAGTTTTTTTATATCCCTCTGTATAACCAAAGTCAGTTAAAAGATAAGAATTTTTAAAGGCTTGGTGGTACTCACCTAAAAATAAAGGATTTTCTGAAGAATAAAATTTATTTGTTAATGTAAAATTTTTATCCTTATCCAGGTTAAAGAAATAAGGTATAGAAATACCCGATCCTAAATTTTTAGAATTTAATAATGATGGAGGCAAAAAACCAGATCTTCTATCTACAGATGGATCTGGATGTGACAGCTTTGGAAAATAAAATATTGGAATATCATATACTTTAACTACTGCATTTTTATAAAATATAGTTTTTTTTTTATTATCGTGGAGCATCTTCGAAGCTTGAATTGACCATGGGGGACATTTGTCACCTTCTCTGTAATTGCAGAAAGTAAAAATACTTTTATTAAAGGTACTTTTATTTTCTGTTAAATTTATAGAGTTAGCAAATACCCTAGGTTTATTATCTTTATCGATTTTAAAATTAGGATCATTTAAAAAAGACTTTATATCTGAACCTAATATTTCCTTTTTTTTGGTATCGATGTAAATTTGTGAAAACTCATATATATTTTCTTTATTATCTAAAATTTTGATATATCCAATAGATTTAAAAATACTACTTTTGTTATCATACTCAAAGTTATCAAGTAAAATTTTATTTCCCTCTGCATCTTTAAGTGTAGAATTTCTTTTTGAAAAAGTCAGATTTTCTAAATAACTTACAGTTATATCCTGTCCATTTAAGTTATATTTTTCAGAAGTTAAAATCTCAGTATCTCCAATACTATTAAATATTTTTTTTATTTTATTGTAGGTAGCATCATTAGTTTTTAAAATATTATTTTTTTTATCTTCAACTACAACATTACCTTTTAATTTTAAAAAATTTTTATTTTTATCATACTCAAGATAATCACTCTGAATTATTCCATTCTCTGTTGTTACAACCACTTCCTGCTCAAATATTGATAAGTTTTTTTCTTTATCTAATGTAATTTTTTTAGCTTCTATAGTTAAATTTTCAGCAACTAAATAAGTGTTAAAAAAAAAATAAATTACAATAGTTAAAAAATTACTTTTCATTTATTTGTAAAATCCCAATTAATGTTACTAAACTAAGAGTTAAAATTGGCGTCCATATAGATAATATTAACGGTATTCTTCCTGTTTCACCTAAAGCAATAGAAAAATCTTTTAAATAATATATTAATACGCAAACAATTATCCCAATTAAAATAAATTTATAACTGTCTGATTTCTTTAAAGTATGCATCGATAAAATTGATGCAATTGAAGTCATCAAAAATAAGAAAAAAGGCAATGTAAGCATTGAATGTAAATTTTTTTGTAAAAACCTGTCTTTATATCCGTTTTTTAAAAGATCATCATATTTAAATATTAAATCTAAAAAAGATATTGTGTCAGAATTGTTAAACATATTACTTATTTTTTCGTAATTATAAATAGAACTTATCTCATAATTTTCAAAATCTTTTTTTATAAATACGTCTTTTTCATATTTAAAAACACTTACTTCTCTTAATTTCCAATTGTTATTTTTAATATTGATTTTTTTAGAAAAAATTTTATTTTTTAAATTATAATTTTTATCAAATTCGAAAATAGTTACGTCAATTATTTCAAAGGAGTCAGTTTTTTTTGCAGTTATTACACGTTCACCATTTATTGTTTTTTCTTTTATCCATAATCCATTATTATTAAAAGCTATTAAATGTTCTATATCTTTTGCATGTTGTGATTTTGTTTTCTCGTAGTATTTTAACATTGAAGATGTGATCGGACTCCCCAAAGATAAAACAAGCCATCCAAGAACAAAGGAAATTAGTGCAAGTAGCAAAAAAATTTTTAAATTAGAATAACCGTAAACTTTTAATATTAATAAATCTTTGTTATTTCTTATTTTTAATAAATAACGCATACATGCTATAAAAATTATAAATGGCAAAAGTTTAATAATCATTCCAGGCACAAATATACTTGTAAGCATTACAGGCGTTAAAATACCAACCTGTGTATTCTTAAAAAATTCAATTTCCTCAAATAAATTTAAGATTATACCAAAGCAATAAATTGTAATTACTACCAAGAGTAAAGTACTTAAAAAATTTTTTAGAATATGATTAAAAATTATATTATTCATTGTAATTTAGACTCATTTAAAAATTTGTAATTTAAAAAAAAATATAGAAAAATAATTACCACAAAGGGAGTAAATACATATGCTAGTCGTAATAAATAGCTTAGACCTGTATATCTAATAAACAGCTCAACTAGAACCAATAAAATAAACGAATACAACATTATAGATGTTTTGGTGGTAAAAAAATTTTTTTTTTTAAAAGCAAAAAGGATCCAATTAACGCAAATATTGGAATATAAAAAGGCAATACTATTCTTCTAATTAAATTAGGAAAAATTTCTTTTTTTGTTTCTTTATTACAAAATTTGAGGTCATCATTAATCTTTAAAAAACAACTTAATAATTTTAATGTTGAAATTTCTTGAAGTTTTGGTTGCTTAATTGTTGTTGTGACTAGGTTACCTAAGTCAATATTTAGTTGATCGAATTTTGCTACTTCATTTTCATTATTTCCTTTTGTTGAAATAATTCTTCCATCTAACAAATAAATTACTCTTTCCTCGACAATTCCTTTTTTTGCAATTATGGTGGTACTGGTAATATTTTCAATATTTGAAGACATCTTTTTAAGATTGTTTCCAGTATCGTGTAGAAAAATGTTTTTTAATTCATTTTTATATTTCTCATCGACAATGAAAGTAAATCCCTTGAATGAGTCATTAAAATTCTGAGCTCTAATAGTAGGTAAAAATGAATTTAGTTGATCATTGCTGAGCAAACTTCTGGATTTATTTAAAGCCAAAGGAGTTAAAAATAAAGATAAAAATAAATAAATAGCTATAACAAAAATTGATGTAATAAAGAATAAATTTGTTATAGTAATCTTTTTAACACCCGAAGTCCAAAGAAGAACAAACTCATTGTCATCTAAATGTTTTACTATGAAAATGAATAAGGAGATTATAAAAGCCAATGGAATAAACTTTGGCGCTATTCCAAATAAATTTAAAAAAGAGTATTGAAAATATGTAATTAGCGGGTATCCATTATCAATTATTAGATCTAAAAAATTTACAGCTCTTACTGTTAATGAAATTATCGACAATCCCGCAATGATGCTTAGAAATGTCTTTAAGATTTCTAGAAAAAAATTTTGGTAAATTTTGTTTTGAAGCATTTGTATATTTGTATATAATTAATTCATCCATATAATAAATTCAACTTAAGAGTGAACAATGATAAAATTAACGTTGAAATATGAGATATTTGAACATATATACCTAACAACTCGAATAAAAAAAGCATTTAAAAATCTATGTCTGTAAAAATAACTTACTCAAACAAAACTAACAAATTTTCTATAAATACCGTTTTATTCACGAATGATAAATTCAAAATTGACAATTTGCAAAATCACATTTCTAAATCAGAGTTTTTTTATATTAAAGACCTGATTAAGAATAGTGATTTAAAAAAAAATATGTTTGTCTATGAGATCCATTCAAAAAAAAATATAGTTCTAATATCAATTAAAAGCAATTTAAAACCTGTTGATTTTGAAAAATTAGGAGCAGAATTCTTTGAACGCATAAATTATGGTAAAAATAAAGAGTATTTGATTAACTCAGATACCGTGCCAGTAAAAATAGAAAATTTTTTAAATTATTTTCTTCATGGGCTCAAATTAAAATCTTATGAATTTGATAAATATAAGACAAAGAAAGAAACAAGAAATATTTCTATTAATGTTTCAGGGAGGAAAAATAAATTTTCGACTAAAAATTATTTAAAATTTAAAGCTTTAGAGGAAGGAGTTTTTTATGCAAGAGATTTAGTTTCTGAACCAGGAAATGTATTACATCCAGACGAGTACGCAAAAAGATTAAATAGTTTAAAAAAATTGGGATTGAAAATTAATATATTTAATGAAAAAAAATTAAAAAAACTTGGTATGTACTCGTTGCTTGGTGTGGGAATGGGAAGTGTTCGAGGGTCATATCTTGTAACAATGGAATGGAAAGGAATTAAAAATAAATCAAAACCATTAGCATTTGTTGGAAAAGGAGTTACTTTTGATACTGGCGGTTATTCTTTAAAACCTGCTAGGTTTATGGAAGATATGACTTACGATATGGCAGGATCCGCAGCTGTTGTAGGACTAATGAAAAACTTAGCATTAAGAAAAGCAAAAGTTAATGCTGTAGGTGTTGTAGGACTTGTGGAAAATATGGTTAGCGGTGTTGCACAAAGACCAGGTGATATCGTCAAATCTTATAGTGGAAAAACAATAGAAGTATTGAACACAGATGCAGAAGGCCGATTAGTATTAGCAGATGCCTTAACCTATACTGAAAAAAAATTTAAACCTAAAATTATAGTTGACCTGGCTACATTAACAGGCGCAATTATAGTTTCCTTGGGATCTGAATATGCTGGACTTTTTTCCAATGATGATAATTTATCAAATCAAATTTTAACAGCAGGAGAAAAAGTTGAGGAAAAATTGTGGAGAATGCCATTGCATAAGAATTATGATAAGTTAATAAATTCAAAAAACGCCGATATGCAAAACATAAATTATGTCGGTGGAGCCGGATCAACAACGGCAGCTCAATTTCTTCAAAGATTTATTTTAAATAAAACTCCGTGGGCACACCTAGATATAGCAGGCATGGCTTTTTCAAAATATGGAGGATCCTTAAATTCAAAAGGGGCAACTGGTTTTGGCGTAAGATTATTAAACCAACTTATAGAAGAATACTATGAGTAAGTTAGAGCAAACTTTATCAATAATAAAACCTGATGCTGTTGAAAGAAATTTAGTTGAAGAAATTAAAAATATTTTTATTAAAAATAATTTCTATATTAAAGAAAATAAAAAAATACATATTTCCAAAGATGAGGCTGCAGAATTCTATAAGGTTCATCAATCAAAGCCATTTTTCAACGATTTATGCACTTATCTTTCTTCTGGGCCTATAGTTGTTATGATTTTAGAAGGTGAAAATGTTATTAAAGCTAACAGAATTTTAATGGGGGCCACGAACCCAAAAGAAGCAGCAGACAACACTATTAGAAAATTATTTGGAATCTCAATAGATAAAAATTCAGTGCATGGTTCAGATTCGCCAGATAATGCAAAAAAAGAGATAAAATTCTTCTTTAAAAATTAGTTGTTTCTAAATATTTTTATAATAGCCTCAGGGAAAGCTTTGTACTCAAGTTTTTGAGTCTTTTTCTTTAAAATATTCTCATCATCATCAACTTCAATAAAAAAAGATTTTTTAATAATCGTATTTCCACTATCCAACCTTTCATTTATATAATGGACAGTACACCCAGTTTTAATTTCTTTATTTTTTAATATTCTGGAGAAAGTATTTAAGCCTTTAAATTTTGGTAAAAGCGAAGGGTGGATATTAATAATCTTTTTTTGATATTGATTTACTAGATTCTTCGAAATAATTTTCATATATCCAGCTAGACAAATAAAAGATATTTTATATTTTTTTAAATACAATAAAACTTTATTTTCATAATTTTTTTTTCTAGCATCAATATAAACATGAGGTATACTATACTTTTTAGGGTAGCTGATACCTTTAGCATTTTTTATGTTAGTTATTACCAAACTTATGTTGATTGGAAAGTTGTTATCTCTAGAGTGAGAAATAAGATTTTTGAGATTTGAACCTTTTCCTGAAATAAAAACACAGGTTTTTTTTTTTACCATTTCAATGAGTTTGATAAATTAAATTTTTTATTATCTTTTGATATATATCCAATTTCATAAGGAATAAAATTTTTAGGAAATACTTTTTTAATTTTTATTATATTTTTTTTTTTAACAATTATACAAAAACCAACCCCACAATTAAATGTTCTTAACATTTCCTGATTTGAAATGTTTTTACTTTTTAACCATTTAAAAACACTAGTTATTTTTATTTTTGAAAGATCTATATTTAAGGTTAAATTTTTAGGAATTGATCGCAATAAGTTTTCAATTAAACCGCCCCCAGTGATGTGAGCTGCTGCATTTACAAAATTTTTATTTAATAATTTCAATATTTCATTTGTATAAATTTTTGTAGGTTTCAGAATTTCTTTTTTTAATTTTCTAGGTATTTTATTTTTTTTAATTATAGATCTCACCAATGAATAGCCATTAGAATGAATTCCATTAGATGGGATTGCTAAAATAATATTGCCTTTTTTAACGTTATTTTTATCTATAATTTTTTTTTTTGAAACAATTCCAACACTGAAACCAGCTAAATCAAATTTATCTTTCGAGTAAATCCCTGGCATTTCTGCAGTTTCTCCTCCAATTAGTTTACATCCAGATATTTTACATCCTTTAAAAATACCCTTTAAAATTTTTTTAGTTTTATTCAATTCTAATTTACCTACAGCAATATAGTCTAAAAAAAATAGTGGTTTTGCACCTTGAACTATCAAATCATTAACACACATAGCAACTAAATCGATACCAATCGTATCAAACTTTTTAAATTTATTTGCCAATTCAATTTTAGTTCCAACACCGTCAGTGCAGGAGACTATTACTGGATCCTTAATCTTAAGATTGCTGATGTCAAACAATGAACCAAAGCCTCCAATTACACCTTTCTGAGAAAAGCTGTTCGTTTTTTTGACATCTTTTTTGGATAAATTAGTTAAATGTTTAACTAATTTATTGGCTAAAGAAATATTAACACCACTTTTTTTATAACTATTGTCGCTTTTTTTCATTTATAAATTGATAATTAAATTCTTATGAAATTGTACAAACTAGTAATTATTATTTTAGTTGTTTTTTTTAAAACTGAAACTCTTTTTTCTGAAAATAGCTTATTTAATGTTAACAATATTAAGTTAGAAAAAAAAGATAATGTTTCAAATAAAGATCTTGCAAATCAAGCCATCAAAAATGGGTTTAATCAGCTTATTACAAAAATCTTATTAAAAGAGGATATAGACAACTTGTCAGATCTAAGTTTTTCATCAATCAAGCAATTGGTAAATTATTATCGAATAGAAAATATTTCAGACCAAAACAAGACAGAATTTGTTAATTTTAGTATTACTTTTGATAAAGATAAAATACATCGACTATTTTTTAAAAGAGGATTATCTTACTCCGAAGTATCAGATAAAGAATTATATTTTTTGCCTATACTAATCAAAAATAACGAAGTTTATGTTTTCAATAATAATTTCTTTTACGAAAATTGGAACAAGTTTTACGAAAATGATTTGATAGAATTTATATTACCTCTAGAAAATATTGAGATACTAAAAAAAGTAAACGATAATAAGACTAATTTAATAAACTTAGATTTATTAAATTTATTCGATGAATTTAAAAATAAAAATATAGCTTTAATATTAATTGAAGACAATAAAAACAATAATGAGAGGATTTATATTAAATCAAAAATACAAAATAAAGATATATCTAAAGCATTAAAAATAAAAAAAGGAAACCTTAATAAGAATAAATTTTACGAAAAAATAATTACCGAGACTAAGAAAGAATTAATTAATCTAATTAAGTCAAAAAACTTAATTGATATTAGAACACCCTCTTTTTTAAAAGTTAAATTAAATCTAAATAAGGATAGTAATTTAGTTGAGCTAAATTCAAGAATAAAAAAAATTGATTCAATTGAAAGTATTTATGTTCAAGATTTTAATAAAGATTTTATGAACTTAAGAATTAAATACTTAGGTAATTTAGAAAAGATAATAATACTACTAAAATTAGAAAATATAGATCTACAATTAATCAACGAACAATGGGTTATAAAATTATAAATAATGGATCAACTTATATTTAAATTTCCATTTTCTAAAAAATATTACGAACAAGATTTTTTTATATCAAATAACAATTTTTCTGCTTACAAATTAATAGAAAGTTGGCCAACATGGCCAGGAAAATGGTTAAATATTTTCGGAGCATCAGGATCAGGTAAAACACATTTATCTAAAATACTTGAAAAAAAAATTGATAAGATAAAATTAATTGATGCAAATAATGTTAGCGACGTAATAATTCAGGATCTAAATAATCTAGACTGTCTTATAATTGATAGTTTTGATAATAATATTGATGAAAAATTACTTTATTCAATTTTGAATCAATCTAAACAACTTGATAATTATATTTTGATCAATTCTGTGCCTTCTTTAAAAAGAATAGAATTTTCACTGACAGATCTCAAGTCAAGAATCAATAGTTTTTTATATATAGGTATAGAGCTACCAACAGATGATTTGTTGAAAGTAATTATTACAAAATCATTATCCGATAAACAAATAAGTATTAACCCCAAAATATCGGAGTACATAATAAATAATGTAGAAAGATCTTATGAAAAAATGTTTAAATTTCTTAAAGAAGTAGATGAAATGTCTTTATCTACTGGAAAATCAATTAATATTAATTTAATAAAAAAAGTATTAGATCAATGAATAAATATAGGACACATAATTGCTCAGAATTAAGTGAAAAAGAAATTGGTCAAATTGTTCATCTTTCAGGATGGTTACACAGGAAAAGAGATCATGGTAATTTATTATTTATAGATTTGAGAGATCATTATGGAATGACCCAGTGTGTGATAGAAAATAATAGTAATTTTTTTTCACTTTTAGAAAAAACCAAACCAGAGTCTGTTCTTAAAATTAGCGGAAAGGTAGTTAAAAGAGATAGCGGAACTGAAAATTTAGATTTAAAAACTGGTAAAATTGAAATTTCAATAGAGTCAGTTGAATTACTATCAAACGCGAAGGAACTACCGTTACCAGTTTTTG
>MDTB01044031.1_pt1 | contig 12254 bp, 8 predicted proteins | sample 811161 | NCBI WGS metagenome assembly MDTB01 (sample SAMN05326650, study PRJNA326480) | marine metagenome | isolation source: seawater | place: Mediterranean Sea | collected 2009 | reverse complement strand
TTGAAATAATTAATGGAGCTGGTCACGATTTAAATAAAAATTTTAAAAATCGAATAAATAGTATTATTTTGCCCCATATTTTAAGAAATTCTTAAATTTACATTTTAAATTATAAAAATTTAATAATAAACACATAAAACGATAAGATAACAAAAACAACAATTATGAATTTTAAATCTTTATTAACCAGTCTAAGTTTGATATTAACTTCTGTCCTTGTAGTTAATGCTCAAAATACAATTTCTGGAAAAGTTACTGATGGTGTAGAATCAGTTCCAGGTGCCAATGTAGTAATACAAGGAACAAGCTCCGGTACATCTACAGACAACAATGGATTATTCACTTTATCATCTGATCAAGATTTCCCATGGACCCTAGATTTCAGTTCTGTTGGATACAAAGGTGTATCAATAGAAGTCAATTCAACTAGCCAGTTAATCTCAATCATTTTAAGTTCTGGAGAGATGCTCGATGAAGTTGTTATTGCCGCATCGAGAAAAGCTGAAAAAATTTCTGATGTAACTGCATCTGTTTCAATAATTTCGCTGAGTGATATTGAAAAAAAATCAAGTTTTAATGCAACCAATCTTTTGGATAACATAGTTGGAGTTCAAGTAGACAGACAGGGTGCAAATAGAACCAACATTACATTAAGAGACAGAGTTGATATTTTTCAAACCTCTGCCCTAGTTATGTTAGATTACAGAGACTTGTCTCAAGCTGGTTTAAATTTATTTGATTCTGGTAATACTAATTTAAGTATGATAGACTTAGAAAGAGTGGAGGTTGTTAGAGGTCCCCAAGCCGCTTTATATGGAGCTGGTGTCGGATCTGGAGTTGTTCATTACATGAGTAAGGACCCTTTTAAACACGAGGGAAGCACAATACAACTACAGGGCGGGGCAATTGCAAATAGTGGATCTTTATTGAGTGGCGGAAATTTCAATATGAAATCTGTATATTTTAGACATGCTGTTAGTAATGATGATAAAACATTTGGTTATAAATTTAACTTACGTTATTCTGAAAATGGTACATGGGATTTAAATGATAGTCAAAAATTGTCCGTTTTCGGAGCGTCTGGAACAAGAACCATCAATGACCCTCTAACTAGTCAAAGCGTTGGTAGTTCAAATCAACTAAGAGACATAGAATCAAAAGGAGTAGATGCGTCATTATATTACAGACCTAATAATAATTTTTCGTTCACTGCAGTCGCTGGAATGGGAAGTACCATTGGAAATGCTTGGACATCGGGAACAGGAGAGGTTTTTGGAGATCAAAATAGCCATTTTGTTCAATTCAGAGTAAAATCAAATGACCTGTTTGCTCAATATAATTTTACTAAGAATATTCCTGGAAATGAAGGAGATGAAATTGGGTTCAATTATCGAACTGGGTTAGTAAGTTACATTGGAAGTACTCAATCACAACTTCAAGTTCAACAAGAAATTACGCTAGATAAACTAAACACTGTTGCATCATTAGGTTTTGAACACAAACTTTCAACATTTGATTCATATACTAGAACTCACGGAAGAAATGAAAATAATGATGATTACAGAACTTATGGAGCATATCTTTCAACTAAGACAAACATATCTGATAACATTATATTATCACTTGCCGGAAGATATGACAGATTTGCAATGCTTGATGAATCAGCATTTTCTCCAAGAGTTGGTCTGGTTATGAAAGTAGATCCTAAAAACATTATTAGATTAAGTTATAATAAGTCACATACACCTCCTTCTGCAGTTGATATGTTTATGGATTTACCTGTTGCTGATTTATCTAATCTATCAGCTGGCCTAGATATGCATTTATATGGAAATGGAAGTCCTCAAACATTTGACAATGTCAAAACCAAATTTTTATTTGGAGGAGGGTTAGTTCCTGATAGTAGTGGAATTGGTATGTCACATGCGATACTCTATGGAGTTTTGGCTCCACTTATTGCACAACAAGTTAATTTAAATCCACTATATGCTGGTTTAAAACCATTTTTACCTTTTTTAACAGCAGCTACATCACCTGCACTAGTTTTAGGAACTGGCGGTTATACAACTGGTGTTACTCTAGATCAAAATGGTAATTCTTTTGGTGATTTAGTTGGTGGAGATCAAGCAACTCTTCAGGTTGATACAACATATGAGATTGGTTACAAGACTCAGCTTGCGGACAACCTTTCTTGGAGTTTAGATGTCTATCAAACTACTAAAGAAAACTTTACAACTCAAACAGTCCTTAGCCCAATGGTTGCTTTACCAACCATAGGAGCTGATTTTGCTGGTACTATGCAACCACTGTTTCAAGCTTTCGCTACTAGCTTAGGTAATCCTGCACCCGTAGCAGCAGCTTTGGCTCAAAACATGACTAACTTAATGGTTGGTGCTGCACTTGGCCAAGGTTTAAATGGTGTTGTAGGAATTGTTCAAACTGACCAAGCTCCGCAAGACGGAAATCCACACGTAATGATGGGTTATAGAAATTTTGGTAAAATAAGTTACTGGGGGTTTGATACATCTGCAAACTGGGTAGCAACTGATGATTTAACCATCTATGCAAACTATTCAGTTGTCAGTGAAACTGAATTTAACAGAGGAGATTTAGGTGATTTTAATGAAACTGCAAGTTATTTTTTAAATCATTCTAAGCACAGACTAAAGACGGGGTTAAATTATTCAACAGGTCAGTTTGATTTTGGTTTAGCTCATAAATATGATAGTGGATTTAATGCTAACATGGGGCCATTTTACTCTGGCTTAGTTCCTCAAAGAAATATTGTAGATTTCAATGTTGGTTTAAATATTAATTCCAACACATACTTGGATGTTTCACTTTACAATTTAGGAGGAGAAAAGTATAGTGTATTCCCTGGGATGCCTCTTATTGGAATGAGTGGAGTTGCTACATTAAAAATTGAGTTATAAAATAAAAATAAGACAATTTATTTGTGTCTGAATTTAAAAACAAAACAGCCTTCGTAACAGGCGGAGGTTCCGGAATTGGAAGAGCAACATCAGTTGCTCTTTCTGTTTGCGGGGTAAATGTAGCTATAGCTGACATCAATGAACAGACTGGAATAGAAACTGTTGATCATATAAAATCATTGGGAAATCAAGCTTCTTTTTATAAATTAGATCTAAATAATAATAAAGAAATTAAAAATGTAATTAAGCAAGTTTACATTGAAAAGAAAAAAATAGATTTTGCTGTCAATAATGCTGGGGTCGGAGGAAATTTTGAACCAATCCATAAAACAAACTATTCAAATTGGATAAAAACTTTGAATATAAACCTAAATGCAGTTTTTTTGTGCATGAAACATGAGATAAATTTTATGATTAAACAGAACTTTGGTAGAATAGTAAATGTTTCATCAATGGCTGGATTAAAGGGAGTAGGTGGAGGTGCCTCATACAGCGCATCAAAACACGGAGTTTTAGGTTTAACTAAATCAGCTGCAATTGAATATGGTTCTCAAAACATTAGAATAAATGCAGTATGTCCAGGTTTCATTGATACTGATTTAATAAAAAAAGTACCAGAGAAAATTCTAGAATTTAACAAAAAAATTAACCCTATGAGAAGGCTAGGTTACAGTAATGAAGTGGCGAATACAATACTGTGGTTATTGTCTGAAAATTCATCTTTTGTAAATGGCCACTCAATTAATATTGATGGAGGTTACGGAACCTTATAAAAAAATATGAAAAAACCAGAATTTATTAATGATCTTAAAATACCCGCGGTTGCAGCTCCAATGTTTTTAATATCCGGACCAAAACTCGTGATAGAATGTTGTAAAAATGGAATAGTTGGAACATTTCCAGCACTTAATCAAAGAACTAGTGAAGGGTTTGAAGAATGGATAATTGAAATTAAGTCTGAACTAAAAAAATTTGAAGATGAAAAAGGAATTAAACCTGCCCCTTATGGTGTTAATTTAATAGTTCACCCTACAAATCCAAGAGTTAGAAAAGATCTTTCAATTTGTGCAAAACATAAAGTTCCGATCGTAATAACATCTCTTGGTGCTGTTAGCCAGTTGGTTAGTGCTGTTCACTCTTACGGAGGACTTGTTTTTCATGATGTGATAAAAAAAAGACATGCTGAAAAAGCAGCAGAAGCTGGAGTTGACGGATTGATTTTAGTCGCTGCTGGTGCAGGTGGACATGGAGGAACTTTAAATCCAATGCCATTCATTGCTGAAATAAAAAAGTTTTTTAAGAAGACCATACTATTGTCTGGATGTATTAGTTCAGGAAGAGATATTGCATCCGCGACTCAAATGGGAGCAGATTTAGCTTATTTAGGTACAAGATTTATAAACACAATCGAAAGCAAAGCTGATAAAAAATATAAAGAAATGATAATCGATTCTAAAGCAGGTGATATTGTTTACACCGCTGCTGTTTCTGGAGTTAATGCAAATTTTCTTCGTCAGAGCCTAGAGGCTATGGGAATAACAGAAGATATGTGGGGTAACTCAAAAAAAATTGATTTTGGTGATGAACTTGATGCGGCTCAAGCTGAGGCAAAAGCATGGAAGACCATTTGGTCAGCTGGTCAGGGAGTTACCTCAATAGAGGACTGTCCCTCTGCTAAGGAATTAATTAATAAATTGAAAGATGAATTTATAGAATCTATTAAAACTCAAAACGAAATTTTAAAAAAATTTTCATAAAAATTTTCATACCATTTGATAGATTCAGGATTCCTCAAAGAGTCCTTACTAATCACTTTTGAACTATCTTCACCCATTAATATTTTTTTTATTGGTAACTCTACTTTTTTTCCACTTAATGTATAAGGTATATCAGGAACACTATAAATTAAATCCGGGACATGTCTCGGAGAACACTTATCTCTAATTACAGAAATCAAATAATTTTTTGAAATTTTTTGAAGGGATTTGATGTAAAGAATTAGTATATCTTTTTGTTGATCTATGTGGATTATTAAACTGTCCTCAACACGATCGATAGTTTGAACTGCACTGTATATTTCTGAGCTACCTATTCTTACACCTGATCTATTTAATGTAGAATCGGATCTGCCATGAACTATAAACCCCCCCTTTTTAGTTTCAGTCACCCAGTCTCCATGAGTCCAAATATTTTTGAATTTAGAGAAATAGCTACTTTTATACTTTATATTTTTATGATCATTCCAAAAACATAAAGGCATCGTAATTAACGGTTTGGTCAAAACTAATTCTCCTGATCTGTTTTTTATTTTTTTTCCATCACTATCCCATATTTCTACTGAGGCCCCGAGCATTTTACATTGTATTTCACCTGCATTGACCTTTTCATTCATGTTGCCACCTATAAACGCTGTACAAACATCTGTACCTCCACTTAGTGAAATAATGTGAACTCCTTTAAATATTTTATTTAAAAAAATATTTGTATCACGATACAGAGGAGATCCAGTAGAGCCAACAGTAACTAAAGAAGACGTTTCTAAAGATTTTATTTCATATGAATGATTTTCCATTAAGTTTTGAAAATATCCGGAACCATGACCAAAATGATTAATATTAGCTTTTTTTATAAAATCCCAAAGAATATCTATTTTAGGGTAATTAGATGATCCGTCATATATACATAAAGTTGCTCCCAGCAATAAGCAGCTTAAAGAATAATTCCACATCATCCAACCGGTTGTTGAATACCAAAAGTAATTATCGTTTTTTATGACATTCTGGTGAATTGCTAAAGCTTTAAAATGTTCAAGTATAATTCCACCCGTTCGATGAGTAATTGCTTTAGGTATTCCCGTTGTACCAGATGAGAACAAAATCCAAATTGGGTGATTAAAATCAACTGGAATATTTTTCAAAATAAGTTCATTGGAATTGTCTTCAAATTTGGAAAAGTTATTTAAGTCAATGATTTTAACAATCGAATTAATTGACTTTCTTATCTTTTTTACCTTTCCAATTAAACTATAACTTCTTCCTGAGTATTTATAAGTGCTATTAAAAAATAAAATTTTTGGTTTTAATTGACTAAATCGATCATTTACAGAATCAAAACCAAACTCAGGTGAACAAGAAGACCATATTGCTCCTATTGAATTAACTGCTAAAAAAGCAGCAATTGTCTCAGGTGAATTTGTACAATACCCTACCACTATATCGCCAACTTTGATTTTATTTTTAATTAAAATATTTTGGAATTCAAGAGTTTTTAATTTTAACGAATTCCATGATATTTCCTTATAGACACTACTTTCATCAAAAAACTTGATCGCTGGATTTTTGTTATTATAATTCTTGAAAACATTATTTGCATAGCTGATTTTTGAACCCGTGAACCATTTTGTATTTATAAAATCATTGTTAAAATCATAAATTTTTTTTGATTTGTAGTCAAATTCAATATCAAAAAATTTAACAATTGAGTCCCAAAAATCCGGCATTTTTTCAATACTCCATTTATGTAAACTTTCATAAGATTTAAGTTTTAATTTATAATTGATGTTTACGAAGTCTATAAACTGAGATAATATTGTTTTCAAATAATAATATTTAAAGTTATTTTAGTGTTAGACTAATATACTTAACCTTTTTATGATTGCTGAAAAATTTAACTTTAATGGATGCTTATATTTTTTTTAATCCTATCGATATTTGACTATGGCCGATTATTGCACTTTTATTAAAATGACAACCAAAACAAATTGAGTATGAATTTTGAATTCTCTAAAAAATCATTGGATCTCCAAAAGAAATTATCAAGGTTTATGGAAAAAAATATATTTCCTAACGAAAAAGAAATTTTAGATTTTAGAATTAAAAATCCATGGAAACACTCAACAAAATTTAATTCTTTAAAAAAACTTGCAAAAAAAGAAGGTTTGTGGAATTTATTTTTGCACAAGGGTTATGGTAAACTTAGTCCAGGTCTCACTAATCTTGAATATGCTCCTCTGGCAGAACTTATGGGAAAATGTTCATATTCGTCTGAAATTTTCAATTGTTCAGCACCAGATACTGGTAACATGGAAGTGTTAGCAAAATATGGAAGTAAAAAGCAACAATCAGAGTGGTTGGATCCTTTAATGATAGGAGACATCAGATCTGCCTTTTTAATGACAGAACCAAAAGTTGCCTCATCAGATGCCACAAACATTGAAACATCAATTAAAAGAAATGGTGACAACTATATAATAAATGGAACAAAGTGGTGGTCATCGGGGGGGATGAATCCAAAAACAAAATTATATATAGTCATGGGCAAGACTGATCCTAATGCCAAACGTCACTTACAGCAAAGTATGATAATTGTTCCAGCTAAAACTCCAGGTGTCAAAATAGTTAGACCCTTGTCTGTTTTTGGATATTTAGATTCGCCTGAAGGTCATGCTGAAATACAACTTAATAATGTTAAAGTCCCAATTGAAAATATAATTCTTGGTGAGGGTAAAGGTTTTGAAATTGCACAGGGTAGATTAGGACCAGGAAGAGTGCATCATTGCATGAGGTTAATTGGCGCGGCTCAAAGATCATTAGAGCTTATGTGTAAAAGAGTATCTGAAAGAGAAGCATTTGGTAAAAAATTGAAAGATTTCAGTAGTATACGTCAAGATATTGCTAAATCAGCTTGTGAAATCAATCAGGCTCGACTACTTACCTTGTCAACTGCAGACAAAATTGATCGATTTGGCGCTAAAGCTGCTACCAAATTAATATCAATGATTAAAATAACAATACCTAAAATGGCTTGCCAAGTAATTGACAGAGCTATTCAGGCTCATGGCGGATTGGGAGTTTCTCAGGATACTCCACTCGCTTCTTTTTATGTTTATGCTAGGGCAATAAGGTTAGCAGACGGACCAGATGAAGTACATATGTATCAATTGGGAAGAAATCTTATTAATGATTACAATAATTAATGATTCAAGAAGTAAGAAAAGGAGATGAAATTGACCTAAAATCAATAAAAAGTTTTTTATTTGAAAATAGGCTTATTGAAAATCCTGAAAATAAAATATTAATCAAACAGTTCTCTAATGGCTTTTCAAACCTAACCTATCTTTTACAGTTTGAAAAGAAAGAATTTGTTCTGAGGCTTCCACCAAAAGGAGCAAAATTTGGACATGACATGAAACGTGAATTCAAAGTGCTTTTAAATCTTAATAAAGGATTTGATAAAGCTCCTAAAGCAATTTTATTTGGAAGTGATTTAATTATTGGAAGACCATTTTATATAATGGAAAATGTAGATGGAGTTATTTTAACCAGAAAAAAAGCATTTTCGATGAATATTTCATCTTCAGAATATAAAAAAATAGCTAGTACCTGGTTAGAAACATTTATAGAGTTGCATAAAATTGATTATAAAAAAATTGGTTTGAATGATCTGGGTAAACCTCTAGGTTACGTTGATAGACAAGTAAAAAACTGGGGGAATCAATATTTAAAAGCGAAAACTGATGAAATCAAAGAAGCAGAAAAGGTCATGAACTGGTTGGAAAAAAACAAACCAAAAAAACACAAATACAGTCTTATTCACAATGACTATAAATATGATAATGTAGTTTTTCCAAATAATTCATGGGATAAAATAAAATCAATTTTAGATTGGGAAATGTGTACAATTGGAGATCCTCTAATGGATTTTGGAACATCACTCGCATACTGGACGATGGAATCTGATCATAAAAATATCAAAGAAGTTTTAAATTATCCTACAGTTAACCATGGAAACCCAAGCAGAATGGAACTTGTTGATATTTATGAATCAAAAACAAAAATTAAAATCAATGATTTAGTTTTCTACTATACTTATGGTTTATTCAAAATTTCAGTAATCGTACAACAAATTTTCCTTCGATATAAAATAGGACTAACTTCTAATGAAAAGTTCAAAGATTTGAATAAAATGACTAAACTTCTTCTAAAAATTAGTTGGCAATCTATCCAAAAAAATAGAATTGAAAGACTTTTTTAAATTTATTCTTTTACAATAATAAATGTTGCTGTCCCACCAGTTGCAAGGTTCCATTTATTAGAGGAAATCATCTGGTTTTTATCATCGTAAAGTCTCAGTTCAGCAGTATTTGGCCCGGAACTACCCTGATTAAGTGCTGTAAAATCAATTTTATTGAATCCGACAATTAATGGCAACTTGAAACCAGAAAAATCAGATTCAAGAAAAAGATTATCGATAACAATCGAATCGTTAACCAAAATTCTTACTCGATCACCATCTACATATTCGAAGTCCCTGCAAATTATATTAACATCTTTAGATTTTGTCCTCACATCCCCTAAATACTCTTTTTTACTGTAACCTTTTGAAACCTTATTTTCATTTTTTTGTTTCTTTTTAAGGTAAATATCGGCAGGATCCAAGAAAGTTTCAGAATCGAAAACTGACTTATCATTCTCTTTTTTATTTAGTGAAATTTCACTTGGTGAAAAATAGTTGGGATTAACTGGACTTATTTTTAGGTTTTTTATTCCAGATGACAAGGGCGGTAATAATTGAATTTCCCTTTTAGTGTTTTCAATTTGACCCAAAACACTAAAATGATTAATAATTACAAATAAAATAGTTAGATAAAAAGTTCGAGAAAGAAAACAAATCTTAATCATTTTTTAAAGTTTGCCGAAATCATTAAACATAATCCAGAGTTTATTAAAACTAATGAAATAGATCCCAATAAAAACCATGATTGCTTAGAGTTTTTCAACGTTAATGCCTCTCCAAAAATACATAAACCAGAACTAAAAATTAATATACCGACTATCGACATTAAAAACCACTTATTATTTTTTATCATTATTTATAATATTTTTTATAACGGAAATATGAAAATGTACCAAGTATAAAAACAAATAAAATAGAATAATAAACAAAACTAGGAGTAATTACTTTATCTCCACTTGCATAAGAATGTAATCCTGTCAAATAGAAATTAACTCCAAAGTATGTCATCATAATTGATGCAAAAGCGATAATTGACATTAAGTTGAACATCCATTTCCCTTTTAAACCTGGGATAAGTCTCATATGAAGAACAAATGCATAGATCATAATACTAATCAACGCCCAAGTCTCTTTAGGATCCCAACCCCAATACCTTCCCCAACTTTCATTTGCCCATTGACCACCTAAAAAATTTCCGATGGTGAGCATAATCAATCCAACAGTCAACGAAAGTTCATTAATTATTGTTAATTCTTGAAGATTTATATCAATTTTTTTCTTATTTCTTTTATTGGTAATGATAATTAATATCAAAGAAACAATTCCTAAAATCATACTTAAAGTAAAAGGACCATAGCTACCAACAATTACAGAAACATGAATCATCAACCAATAACTATCTAATACAGGAACAAGATTTGCTATTTCTGGATCCATCCAACTCCAATGTGCAATCATCAAAATCATGGATGAAACAAAGGAGGTTGCGGCAATGGTCAAATCAGATTTTCTTCCAAATGCTAAGCCTATTCCTACTGTAGCCCAAGCCACGTAAATCATTGACTCATAAGCATCACTCCAAGGAGCATGTCCAGATACATATGCTCTTGCAAACAAACCTAATGTATGTAATACAAACAGTGATATTATACAATATTTAGAAAATTTTATTAAATATTTAAGATATTTATTCTCATAGAAGATTTGAAAAATCAAAAAAACAAACATTAATGTTCCAACGTACATGTACCAACTATAAAGATTTTTAAAAATATCATATTTGTTATAATAAATTTCTGCTTTGATTTTGTCATCACTAGGTAAAACATCTGATCCATATTTTGTTTGAAAACCTTTTATACTTTCTAACAATTTTTTTGAATTTTCATAGTCACCAGTTTTGATATCATTATCTAAAGTAGAAAAATATAGAGGTAATACATTTTTAACATATAAAGAGTCTACTCCGCTAAATTGTGTAACATCAGAATCCGAGAATGAGACCCATTTATTATTTAAATTATTAGGAAGTGGAAAAATTCTTAGTATTGTTCCTTCAAAAGCTGAAAACAACAGATTTACTTTTCTGTCAGTTTCTATGAAGTCTTTTTGAAATTGATTTGGTAATGAAGCTTTATATGCATTTTCTAGTTGACTAGAAATTTTATAATTGCCGTTTTGATCAAAAAAATCTACAAAAGCTGCATATTTCTCTTTACTTCCTCTTCCGACGATCTTACGTAAACTATCATTTCCTCTTTTCAGATATATAATAGGAGTGTTATACCACTCTAATGGGTTTTTGATTATTGAAATCAGAACCTGATCAGCACTTAGATCATTATATGTATCAGACTTGCTGACTTTTCTTAAAAGTTCGGAAGCAAAAGTATTTAGAGGCTTCATACGTCCCCCTGAATCTTGTATAACCAACTTACCAAAATCTGAGGCGTGTTCAAATGAAACTACTTTACCAGTACTAGTTAAATCTAAGCTTCTTGTGTTCGTTTTAAATTGAGAATGATTATCCTGCGCAAATGCTTGAGTTGTGAGTAAAAGGGTTACGACAGTTAAGACTTGTTTCTTTAATCTTAATTTTTCTAATTTTTTTGCTAAATCCACAAATCTTGTTTTTCCAAAAAACATTACTCCCATCAAGCCAATATAAAGAAGTATATATCCAATGTAGGTGATCAGTGTTCCATAAAAGTCGTGATTTACAGAAAGTACAGTTCCTCTCTCATCTGGGTCAAATGAAGCTTGAAAAAAACGATATCCCTTGTAATTCAAAATGTGATTCATATATATTTCATAATCAAAATTAGAATCATCAATTACACTAACTTTACTTTTAAAACTACTGTAACTTTTTTCAGTTCCAGGATATTTTTCGGCTATAAAATCATTTAGTCTGATCCTAAATGGTAGTGACTTTTCAAGTGACCCATAGGTCAATGAAAAATCAAGATCACCGACATTAATTTTCTTAGGAAGATTTACAACTCCCTTACCTCCAAGTATTCCAATTACTTTGGATTCGTCTTTGGACGAAATTCTTAAAAATAAACCCTGCTGTGGAGATTCCTCATCTGAACGAACAACTTCAAAATCACCCTTTATTATACCGTCGGGAAAAACAAATTGTAAGCCAGCGACGTTGTAAAGCGATCTAAGCACTAAAATTTCATCAATGTCTTTACTCAAAAAACCCTGTTTTTGATCAGACATTCTCAAATAGTTTCCTTCAAACGGACTTTTTATATATAGTTGTCCATTTTTTAAACTAATGTTAATAGCGCCCTCGGT
>MDTB01020392.1_pt1 | contig 12255 bp, 13 predicted proteins | sample 811161 | NCBI WGS metagenome assembly MDTB01 (sample SAMN05326650, study PRJNA326480) | marine metagenome | isolation source: seawater | place: Mediterranean Sea | collected 2009 | reverse complement strand
GTAAAGTACTCGGGAGAGAACGGTCAAGTTCAGTACTGTTCTAAAGTACCGAGAAAATCAACGCCGGCTGCACTCCTAGTCCTTGATTATATTGCAACTTTCTTTGACCCTAATGCTGCATTTAACAACTTAACGTCAAATGCATTTCCTGATATGACTCACTATGGTGGCGGAATGATGCTTACCCCTAATACTTCCGGAGAGGGTGGATATCTGGGAATGCATGTTGATGCTGATGTACATGGTGTCCATAAAAACTGGAAAAGAGAGTACAGTGCCATTTTATGCATCTCAGAAGAATATGATAGATCTTTTGACCTTCTCATGCATGATGGAAATGAAAGTCATGCCAGGCTACCCTATAAGTTTAATAGGCTTAACGTGTTTAAGTGCTCTGAAAATTCTTGGCATGGCCTTCCAGAAATTACACCTGGTCTTGAGAGAAAAACTCTAGGTGTGATGTATTGGTCAAAAATGTCAGAAAGAGAAATGTCAGAAGCCAGGGTAAAAGCAAAGTTTAATAATAATCTGGTGTTCAAGTGAGAATAGCAGTTTGTGCAGCAAACAATGTTGGCCTAGAGCTATCATCTTTCATATGCGATCTAGAACACCCCGTAGAATTTGCAATAACTTGTAAAGGTGATAAGAGAGAACCTGAGATATATGAAAAATTTAGAAGAAGCGGTATTCTATGCTACAGAAATATTGATATAAACTCTGAAAATTTTTTTAGCTTATTGGAAAAAGAGAATATTGATATAGTTTTTCTACTATGGTGGCCAAAAATAGTAAAAGAGAACATTATAGGTCAGGCAAAGATAGGATTTGTAAATCTTCACCCTAGCTTATTGCCGTACAACAGAGGAAAGCATCCCTATTATTGGTCAATAGTTGAAAATACACCTGCGGGTGTATCAATACACTTCATAACCAAGAATATAGATGATGGATCAATAATAGCACAAAGAGAAATACCGATTGATATTACAACAACAGGTGAAGATCTTTACAATAAATCTATTAAAGAAATTATAAATCTCTTCAAAGAAGCTTATCCGAAAATTATATCGGGAAATATCGAATCTACAGGACAAAAAGATAAAGAAAGCACATTTCATCTTTCAAAAGAACTCGACATTCATAGTGAAATACATCTAGATAGAAAATACACTGGAAGAGAAATTATTGATATAATTAGAGCAAGATCTTTTCCAGGAAGCCCCTCTAGTTTTTTTCACCTAGACGATAAAAAATACTATATCAATATCAAAATTACTGAATCTTGAAGAAAATAATCTTTGTATTTTCTTTCTGGAAATGTTATTATAGATCTATAAGTGTGGAAGATTAATGAAAGAAAATAGAGAAATTAGTGTTGCCGGAACGCATGTAACTGAGCTAGAGGAGAAATATGTTCTCGATGCTTTAAGAAATGGCTGGTATGGTGATAAGAAGTATTATTACTGTGAAAAACTACAAGATGAATTTGCAAATTATCACTCTAGAAAATATGCATTAATGACAACAAATTGCACATCAGCAATACATCTCTTGTTAGCGGGTCTGGGAATTGGTCCGGGAGACGAGGTTATAGTTCCCGAATGTACGTGGATTGCTTCAGTTTCTCCCATTACCTATCTTGGTGCAAAGCCTATCTTCTGCGATATTGACAGAAATAGCTGGTGCCTTGACCCTAGCTCAGTCTTAGATTCTTTAACTTCTCGAACCAAGGCAATTATAGCAGTTGATCTTTTTGGAAATATGCCAGATATGAAAAATCTTGAGAAGATTTGTAAAGATAATAATCTATTTTTAATAGAAGATGCTGCAGAAGCGCTAGGATCAGTATACCATGGTAGAAAAGCTGGAAATTTTGGTGTAGGGTCAACTTTTAGTTTTCACAATACCAAAACAATGAGCACCGGCGAAGGGGGAATGCTCCTTCTAGATGATGAAAAGCTTTATCAAAAATGTGTCAAGCTAAGAGATCATGGCAGGGGACCCGACACAAAACCCTATTTTAACGATATAATTGGTTACAAGTTTATGCCTTTTAACATACAGGCTGCACTAGGCCTGGCCCAGTTTCACAGAGTCGAGGAGCTAGTTAATATAAAAAGAAGACATCTTAGCTTCTATAGGTCTCACCTGTCGGACCTAGATCTTCAGTTTAACATAGAGCCAGACGGAGTTGTTAATGGTGCCTGGATTACAGCAATGGTAATTGGAAAGTCTTACGGTATCGATAAACATCAGTTTATCAGCAGGATGGCAGATGAGAATGTTCCAATTAGGCCTTTCTTCTATCCGCTGACTAGTATTCCCGCATTTAACCTTGCTGAATCACACAGGGATAAAAATTTAGTAAGCTATGATATTTCTAAAAGAGGTGTTAACTTGCCCGGTGCACCCATATTGTCTGAAGAAGATCTTAAATTTATTTGTGAAAAAATTAGAAAGGTTTTAAAGTGATACCTCTTTTTAATATAAATGACTATGTAATTGATACATCAAAATTTACTCACACTCTGCATGGAGACGTTGTTGTTGATTTTGAGAAAAAGTTTGCAAAATATGTAGGCGCAAAATATGCCTGCTCAGTTTCAAGCGCAACTAACGCAATTTTTCTATCTCTGCTTGACAAGAATCAGGAAGTTTCAGTCCCTAGTATGATACCTCCAGTAGTTTTAAATGCAATTGTAAACTCAGGCAACAGATTAAGATTTACTGATAGCGTTAGCTGGGTGGGTGATTCTTATATTTTACACAAATTTGACACTTATAAAATTATAGATTCTGCCCAGAAAGTTGACAAGGATCAGTTTTCCAAAGAAGCCAACCCAGAAGATCTAATGATATTTAGTTTCTATCCGACAAAACCGGTAGGAAGCCTAGACGGCGGAATAATAGTATCAGATGATTTTGAAAAGATAAAATATTTTAAAGAAGTTTCGCTTAATGGGATGAGCTACTCTAGAAACAACTGGGAGAGAAAAATAAAATTTACCGGTTGGAAAATGTATATGAGCTCCTTTCAATCTTTTATCGCAAGAGAGAATTTACTCAAACTAGATGAGAAAAAGAATTCTCTTGGTAAAATCAGAGATTTTTATAATTTTGAACTAGGATATAGAAATACTAGTGACCACCTCTATAGAATTAATGTTGTAAATAGGGAAGACTTCTGCAAAGAGATGAGCAGTAACAATATTTCATCAGGAATTCACTATTATGGAATGCACAATAATAACATCTACAGAGAAATTATGCAAAATAGCTCTGAAGAGAAGTTTATAAATACAGACATTATTGAAAAAACTACAATCTCTATTCCTTTTAACGAGATGTTAACTGAGAAAGAGATTCGCTTTATAGTAGATTCTATAAAAAAATCCGGGTATCTAATTGATGAAAAATAGTTTTGAGAAGCCAGTAATGATAACTGGGTGTGCAGGATTTATAGGTAGCCATGCCAGCGATTACTTTCTATCAAAAGGCCACAGTGTTATTGGAGTAGATTCTTTGACATATGCAGGAAGTATGAAGAACTTAAAAAAATCTACTAAGTATAATACTTTTTCTTTTATAAAGCAAGATATTTGTAATAGTGAATCTATTTTAAAGATTTGTAGTGAAAATAATATTGAGTGGATTTTTAACTTTGCTGCTGAGACTCATGTTGACAATTCAATAAATAGTGATCTTCCTTTTTTTCACTCAAATATAATGGGTACCAGGTCTCTCTCTAATGTTTGTAGAAGTGGCGACATAAAGATTTTTCATATATCGACAGATGAGGTATACGGCTCTACAAGAAGTAATAGCTTTATCGAAACTGACTCATTTAACCCGAGAAATCCTTATTCTGCAACCAAAGCAGCGGGTGAACATATTATAAGATCTTATAGCAACACCTACGGAGTTGAGTTTATAATAGTAAGACCTAGTAATAACTTTGGCCCAAGGCAAAACGGTGAGAAGTTTTTGCCAACAATAGTCAGATCTCTCTCAGAAGATAGAAAGATTCCAATTTATGGAGATGGAAAAAATATAAGAGATTGGCTATTTGTAAAAGATAATGTAAGAATTATATACGAAATATGGCAGAAATCAGATATTAATCAAACTTATAATATTTCACTCTTGAACGAGATGGAAAATATTGAAATTGTTGAAAAAGTAGTTAAAATATTAGAAAAAGATTATGATAGCTCTGTTAGGTTTGTAGAAGATAGGCTAGGTCACGATTTTAGATACTCAATTAATAATTCAAAAATTAGAGATCTTGGTATAAATCTGGACACAGACTTTGATCAAAATTTAAAAGAGGCAATTCTAAGCATGCTTGGAGATTTTAAATGAAAGGAATAATTTTAGCAGCCGGATTAGGGACTAGGCTTTACCCAATGACAAGGTGCATATCAAAGCAACTTTTACCAATATACAACAAGCCAATGATATATTATCCAATATCGATATTGATGTTTGGAGGCATCAGAGATATCTTGATAGTAACTAGCCCAGAAGACGTTGAGAGCTTTAAAAAATTATTAGGTGACGGATCTTCTGTAGGGTTAAATATAGAATACAGAACTCAAGAGGTGCCCAGAGGAATTGCAGATGCTTTCTTGATAGCTGAAGATTTTATAGGAGATAATCCGGCATGTCTAATTCTTGGAGATAATATATTCTACGGAAATGAAATGCCCGAAGTTGTAAAAGAAACAATTAGCTCTGTAAATGCAGGAGATGATAGTGGTGTCGTATTTGGGTACCCGGTTAAAGATCCTAGCCGGTATGGTGTTGCCTCTACCGACAGTGATGGTATTATTATTGATATTCAAGAAAAGCCAGAAAATCCAAAATCAGACTGTGCAGTAACTGGTCTGTATATCTATGACAATACTTGCATTGAGAGAGCGAAATCACTCAAGCCTTCCGAGAGGGGTGAGCTCGAGATAACTGATTTAAATAAGTCCTATGTGAAAGATGGAAAACTAAGATTAGAAATGCTTGGAAGAGGTCATGCCTGGTTTGATACAGGGACATTTGAAAGTTTTTATGAGGCAAGTAGTTTTGTTAGAAGTGTTGAAAATCGCCAGGGTTTGATGATTTCCAATATACACGAAATTGCATATAGATTTGGGTATATCAATAAGGACAAACTTGTAGAATTTATTGACTCTTGTGGTGAAAATGATTATAAAAACTACTTAAAAAAGCTAATAAGAGAGAGCTAGATGATTTCCTTAAATTCAGAAAATACAGTAAAAATTTTAATTGAAAAACTTCCTAATCTTAAAGATGAATGGGAAAATAGAGATGTATTTCAGCCTTTAAAATTCCAAAATAGACATCACTATTTCTATGATGTCGATCATGATATTAAATTTAAAGATACAGGGTTTAAAGTTGAAGAAAATTTAAACTTATTATTTGCACACTTTCCGTTACTAAAGTATGAAATGGAAGCCGTTGAAATGCCTCTCTATGCTTCAAAAGTTTTTCCAAATTCTAATATTGATAGTTGGTACTTTGACTCCAGGGGAAACCTCTCACCTCAGAAAAAAGGATATCTTGCACGCTCTCGTGAGGGAAAAAAGACATCTCCTCAGGAATCCTTTCTAGAAAGATATGATTTAATGGTTACAAGATCTTCTACGATTAGCAGGATGAGATCAGAAGTTCCAAAAGTTTTAAATAGCTGCGGATTCAAGGTAAATGTTCAGACAAATAATCATACGGGCTGTATGGGAATTGGGGAAGATTATGCTTTTTGCTATACTGATTTTTTTGCACCTGCTGGTAGAAAATTTACTGATAGGTCTCAATCTCTAGCTAGCAGCAAGGATTTTAAAAAAAATAAAATTATTGCATTTATAGGTTCTGTTGTCTGGTGGAAGGGTCAAGCAGAATGGTTTGAAAATATAGATCCTGATTTGTTATCCGAGTATACAGTCGTTGTTTTTGGACCAAAAAAAGAAGAAAGATATTTTAATAGAATGATATCAGCTGCACGTAGAAAAGATATAGATGTTTTATATTCTGACTATGTTCACCCTGATTTTCTTTGCGATATTCTTACATACTCTGAGGTTAGCATTATGAACCCATTTATGGAGCCACCCTGGCAGCTAGCTCTAGGCCCAGCAAGAACTGTAGGTGAATCAGTAGCATGCAATAACATATGCCTACATGGCACTTCAGCTGATAAGAACGGCTTAAATGGAAAGACCATGTCTATTCCAAAAGAGTGGTCAGAATATGTTTTAGAATTTGACAATACAGATCTTAATAGCTATAACGAATCTTTATCCAGAGCTCTATCACTAGATAGGTCTAAGATAGATTTTAGTAATCAAATTACATTTGAAGAAAAGTGTGATCAAATATTTCAAAAATGCCTGGAAGAGATGCATAAGACATGACAAAATTAAGAATTGGAGTTTTTGCATACAACTGGCCTCATTTAAAAACCCAGTCAGGAATTCTTAATTTGTGTGCTGCTGGATTTAAGCCTTCGATTGTAATTGGTGCTGATCCTGTAGATCTTAAATTTTATAAATCAAAAATAAGAGTCTCTCCGAAAGATCTGTATATTAATGATACTAGAAAGCTGTGTGATTTATTTAAAATAGATTATAAAGTTATAATTCACAATAGCGTAGAATGTGCTAGCCTGATAAGAGACTTAAATCTCGATATCGGTATTGTTCTTGGGGCCAGAATATTAAAGGAAGATATAATAGAATCTTTTAAAATAGGGGTCATTAACATGCACCCAGGCCTCTTGCCAGAAAATAGAGGCCTAGATAATCTTAAGTGGGCAATTATTAAAAATATTAAACAGGGCGTAACTTCTCACCTAATCAATAGTAAAATAGATATGGGAAAAATAATATGCAGAGATGAGATTAAAGTGTACTTAGATGACTCTCTAGTTGATATTCATTTAAGATTGCAGAGTAAAGAGCAAGAAATGATGATTAAAAGCTTAAAAATATTAGAAAATATTGATAATGTAGAATTATTGGAAAATTTAAGTAGCGGGAAAAACTATCACAGATCTGTACCGCCAGAACTGGAGAAAGATCTAGATAAAACGTTTGCTAGCTACCTTGATCAATTTGGAGAAAAAGAAAAATGCCAGCAATAGTCAGAAATATATTTGAAAATTATGTTAAAGAAAGATTTGACTTAGAAGATTGTATAGCTGTTAATAATGGAACTTCTGCGCTTATAGCGCCCTTGTGGTCAATGGATCTTCAGCCTGGAGATGAAGTGATAACGACACCTCTTACTTTTATTGCAACATCAAATGCAATAATAATAGCCGGTGGAAAACCTGTTTTTGTAGATGTCGATTCAGAAACTTTTCTAATCGATCCTGAAAAGATTGAGTCAGCAATTACTGAAAAAACAAGAGCTATCTTACCAGTTCACCTATATGGCAGAGTATGTGATATGGAGAGGATAAATGAAATAGCAGAAAAGTATAATCTTGTCGTTATAGAAGACACAGCACAGGCTTTTGGAGCTGAGAACAATGAGGGAAAATACGCAGGAATGCTATCAGACTGCGGAACATTTTCATTCTATAAGACAAAAAATATCTCTACGTTTGAAGGAGGTATGATATGCATCCCGAAAAGCTCTAGATTACAGTCAGAAAAAATTAGATCAATTTGTAATCAAGGTCAGATTGGAAAATATAATCATGAGTATATTGGGTTTAACTTTAGACTTGCTGAACCTCTCTGTTTAATGGCACTAGAGCAGATGAAAATTCACATGACTGGAATAAGAGCAGAGCTTGGTTTAAGAGGTCCAGACAAAGGTCACTATCCCGAAGTAGTGTATAACCAGCCAGCCTATAAGAAAAGAGGCATAGTGGGAGATTGCCCAGTTGCTGAGGCAATAGCTTTAGAAATAAAAAGAATAACAAAGTGAAAGTATCAATACACCAGCCAAATTTTCTACCATGGGCAGGATTTTTTAACAAAGTAGCAAAGTCTGATACATTTATTGTCCTAGATACAGTTAAGTGCTCAAAGAACTCTTTTCTTAATAGGAATAGATTTTCAACTAATAAAAGCTTAGATAGTACTTTTTGGCTCTCTATCCCTATTAAAAAAGAAAACTATAGGAAAAACATTAAAGAAGTTTCTTGTGATAATGCCCGGATATTGGAAAAGCATATAAAGTATTTTAAAAATAGGCACGGTAAAACTCAAGAGAAAAAATTTCTTGATAGTATTTTAGAAGTCTATGATCACTACCTGAAGTCAGAAGATAATAGATTTAATATTTCACAATTTAATATTGAAATGATGAAGATAATATTAGAATGTTTAAAAATTGAAACAGACATTGTGATGGCATCTAGTCTGGATATTGACAAAGAAATAAAAAAACAAGATCTGGTAATTGATATCTTAAATAAAGTTGATTCAAGAGTTTATATCTCAGGAGTCGGAGCCAGGGAATATCAGGAAACCCAAGCCTTTTTAAATAATAATATTGAAATAGTGTATAATGATATTGATTTTGACAAAAGATACCTCGTAGAAAATCAGCATGTCAGTATTGTAGACCTTATTCTAAGGGAGGGGTTGTGGAAGATTCACAAAAAGATGATTTTACCTTAAAAAATTATGAAAGGTGTCTCGACTTATCTCTGTCGAAAGGATATAGATTTTATAAAATATCTCAAATTGAAGAGGCAGAGCACAATGAGATGTCCATACTCTCCAGACATGATGTAGATACCCAGCTTGACGTAGCAGTTGAGATGTCAGAGATAGAAAGATCAAAAGATATTTCTTCCACCTTTTATATTAGGCTGCATTCTCATAGTTATAATACTTTTTGTCTAAAAGATCTAAGGAAAGTTTTAAAAATTTTAGAAAATGGTCATGAAATAGGTTTGCATTATGAGTCAGACTTTTACTCCTTGTTTAAAAAGAGTGAAGTTGATGAAGTCAAGAGAGAAATTGATATATTAGAAAATCTAATAGGGGGTTCCGTTACAACAGTTTGTCCTCACGAGCCTACTAGGACTAATAGCTTTTATATCAAAGGTCTTTCTTCAAAAATACACCAGGCTTATGATCCTAAATTTTTTAAAAACTTTAAGTATATTTCAGATAGTAGCTGTAGATGGAGAGATGGATCTTTCTATGAGAATGTAATCAGCGAAAAGTTTAAAAAGTTATATATTTTAACACATCCATACTGGTGGTACCATGTTAGCCCTATTGAGAATTACTAGAGAGAAAAAATGAAGAAGAAAAAGGTAGCAATTATAGGTTGCGGCGCAATATTCAATAGGCACCTAGATGCTATTCAAAAAAATAATGGTTTATATGAACTTGTTGCAGTTTGTGATATTCAAAAAGAAATATCCCAGACCTATGGAGAGAGATATGGAGTTGATTCTTTTTTCTCTCTAGAGGACTGTCTTGAAAAAAGTTGTGCAGACTTTTACGTAATTGCAACTCCAAATTATTTACACTATGAGCAAGCCAAGAAGTGCATATTAAAGTCAAAAGAAGTGCTAGTTGAAAAGCCAGCAACACTGAGAAAAGAAGAACTAGTCGAGCTAGTTGAACTTGCCAAGGAAAAGAAAGTAAATGCCTATTGTATACTTCAGGTTAGATTAAATAATTCAGTTGCTGTTGTAAAAAAATGCTTAGAGAAAAATCTCTTGGGGAGAATAAGGAGCGCTAGTCTGATACAGAGATGGCAAAGGCCAGTTGAATATTTTTCTGGATGGCGTGCTATTTCAAAAATGGGAGGTGGAACTCTCCATGAAGTTGGAATTCATTATATTGATATTTTGCAGTATCTTCTAGGAAGCCCAAAAATAGTATCTTCTAAAACTTTTAACACAAAGCACAAAGATGCTGAAATAGAAGATACTGTCTACTCTCTTTTAGATTTTGGAGAATATGGCGGGACTCTGGAGGTTACAATATCAGCCGAACCTCATAATCTTGAATGCTCTCTAAGTATCATGGGCTCTAACGGATTTTTAAAGCTAGGGGGAAAGGCGTTGAATATTGTTGAGAGTTATAACTTCCTTAGTCACGGTGCAAAGAAAAAATTTGAGCACATTGTCCAAGAGTACGAAAACGTAACTGATATCTCACCAAATGATTATGGATCCTACCTTGGATCATGCCCCAATCACTCAGACCTTTACGGAAATCTTAAAAAGTTTAATTTAGAACAGGCACTAGATTCACTCAAGGTTATTGAAGATGTTTATAGTGCATGTGGAAGGAGATACTAGTGAATATTGGAATAATCGGGCAGGGCTTTGTTGGATCTGCTGTAAGAGAAGGACTTAATAATTTTTACAAAGTCAGAACTTTTGACCTAGATAGCGAAAAGTGCAATAGCACTCATAAAGAAGTTTGTTTAAATAGCGATATAATATTTGTATGTCTTCCTACACCTATGAGGCTTACAGGAGAGTGTGATACTAGAATTTTAGAATTAGCTATTAGCCAAATAGAAGAAGAATGCAAGAAAGCATATGATCCTAAAAATCCAATAGTTATCATAAAGTCAACAGTTCCTCCTGGCACAACTGCAAGAATAAACAAAGAGTCAAATCTAAGTGTCTGTTTTAGCCCTGAGTTTCTAACTGAGGCAAATTCATTTAATGACTTTAAAAATCAAACAAGGATTATTGTAGGCGGACCAAGACCTGCCACAGGAAAAATTAAACAGATGTTTAGAAAGGTATTTCCTGAAATTCCAATTATAAAAACAGGCTCTAACACAGCAGAAACTGTAAAATATTTTACCAATTGCTTTCTTGCAACCAAGGTGATATTTGCAAATGAGATGTATGATATCTGTAATTCTCTAGACGTTGACTTTGATAAAGTTACTGAATACTCTCTGCATGACAAAAGAATTGGAAAGAGCCATTTAATGGTGCCTGGACCCGACGGAGATAGAGGTTTTGGCGGGCACTGTTTCCCAAAAGATCTAGAGGCGTTAGTCTACCTTTCAGAAGAAAGAGGTGTAGACCCAGATCTTTTAAAGAAAGTACTTGATAAGAACAACAAGCTTAGAAAAAATAGAGATTGGGAAAAAATGAAAGGCAGGGCTATAAGTGAAGACTAGCCTTGTTACCGGAGGCTGCGGCTTTATAGGAAGCCATATTGTTGATAATCTTGTCGATCTAGGTCATAGTGTAAGAGTTATTGATGACCTTTCTGCTCAAGAAAATGAGGAATTTTACTATAATGACAAAGCCGAATACTGGAAAAAAGATATTTCTAAAGATGACTGCGGGGACATCTTTAACAATGTTGATTATGTTTTTCATCTTGCTGCCCGCAGTCGTATTCAGCCTACTATTGAAAACCCTGGTTCATGCTTTGAAGTTAACGTAGTAGGTACACAGAGGGTCCTAGAATGGTCTCGGTTGAACTCTGTAGAGAAACTTGTATATTCTAGTACGTCATCTCTCTATGGCCAACAGAATTCAATACCGTTTCAACCAAATATGCCTGCTTATTGCTTAAATCCGTACTCTATGTCGAAGTGGATGGGAGAGCAAGTTTGCAAATTATACTTTCAATTATACGGTCTTGAAAGTATTACGCTAAGATATTTTAATGTTTACGGTCCGAGAGAGCCGTTAAAAGGTTCCTATGCCCCTGTTGTTGGGCTATTTAAAAGGCAAGCAAAAGAAGGCCGAAAACTGACTGTCGTAGGAGATGGTCTGCAGCTAAGAGATTTTACCTATATTGATGATGTTGTTAGCGCCAATATAAGCGCAATGAATTCAAATATTACACACAATATATACAATGTTGGGACAGGAAAGAATTATTCAATCATACAGGTCGCAGATATGATAGCTAGAAGTCCTGGTGTTGAGCACATAAGTGAAAGACCTGCTGAAGTGAGAGAGACTCTTGCAGATATTAGCAAAACTATTTCCGATTTAAAATGGATTCCAAAATGGTCTCTCGAGGATAAGATTAATGAGTACTAAAGAGAAAAAAACAAAAAAAAGAAACTGGATTAAGAACAGAAGCATTTTAAAATCTATCCCTAACCCAAGCAAGGATGCATATGAAATAAAGATGAAAATTCCAGAGCTTACATTCGAAGGTGTTAGAGGCCAGCCAGATTTTGCACATCTATATATTACTTTCTATCCCGGTGACAAAGTCATTGAGCTAAAATCTCTCAAGGAGTATTTCTTTGCTTTTAGAAGCCAGCTCTATT
>MDTB01209751.1_pt1 | contig 12256 bp, 12 predicted proteins | sample 811161 | NCBI WGS metagenome assembly MDTB01 (sample SAMN05326650, study PRJNA326480) | marine metagenome | isolation source: seawater | place: Mediterranean Sea | collected 2009 | reverse complement strand
GATGCTTAAAAATAGAATAATACCTTGTTTAGATGTTAAAAATGGTCGAGTTGTTAAGGGTATTAACTTTGTTGATCTCAAAGATGCGGGAGACCCTGTAGAACAAGCTAAAATTTATAGCGATGGTGGAGCGGATGAAATCTGTTTTTTAGATATTACTGCTTCAAATGAAAATAGAGATACTATCTATGATATTGTAAAGAAAACCTCAAAAAAATGTTTTGTACCGTTAACTGTAGGAGGCGGTGTTAGAAGTGTTGAGGATATTAACAAATTACTCAATTGTGGGGCTGATAAGGTATCCATAAACACTGCAGCAGTTGAAAATTCAAAAGTCGTTATAGATAGTTCAAAAAAATTTGGATCTCAATGTATTGTAGTAGCTATCGATGCCAAAAAAAATGGAGATAAGTGGGAAGTGTTCACTCATGGAGGAAGAAATAATAGTGGTATTGATGCATTGGAGTATGCAGAACAAATGGAAAAAAACGGTGCAGGAGAATTATTAGTAACTTCTATGGATAGAGATGGAACACAAGCAGGTTATGATACTGATCTCATGTCAAAAATTTCGTCAAAAGTAAATATTCCTGTTATTGCATCTGGTGGAGTTGGTAATTTAGACCACTTAGTAGATGGAATTAAATTAGGAAAAGCTAGTGCAGTTCTAGCAGCCTCTATATTTCACTATGGAAAACACTCTGTAAAAGAAGCTAAGGTTTATTTGGACTCAAAAGGAATACCTGTTAGAATTTAATATGCTGAATACTTTAGAAAGTTTATTTAATCTTGCAAGAGAGCGAAAAAAATCTCCAGTGGATGGCTCTTACACAAATAAATTACTCAGTGATAAATCTTTAAGTAAAAAAAAAGTCTTTGAGGAAATTAATGAACTTTTTGAGGCAGTAGACAATAACTCAAACAAAGCTCATGAGGCAGCAGATGTTTTTTATCATTTGATAATGTATCTAGAAGCAAATGATGTAAAAATTGAAGATGTTATGGAAGAACTTAATAAAAGAAAAAAATGAGGTACGATGACAATAATATTTTCGCTAAAATTTTAAGAGGGGAAATTCCTTGTAAAAAGATTTATGAGGATGATCATGTATTGTCATTTTATGACATAAACCCACAAAAAAAAATTCATGCACTTGTAATTCCTAAAGGAAAATATATTGACCTTGATGATTTCAGTGCAAAAGCCACACCTGATGAAATGGTAGGTTTGTTAAGAGGAATTAGTATTGTTGCTAAAAAGATGGGCATCTCGCTTGATAGTGGTAAAGGTTATAGGGCTTTAGCTAATATAGGCGAGCATGGAGGTCAAGAAGTGCCTCATTTACATTTCCATTTGTTTGGTGGTGAAAGAATTGGTAAAATGGTGGAGTGAGTAAAAATGTTGAAAGAAATTATTTAGAAATTAATTCCATCAAAGAATTAAAATCATCTATAGAGATTTCTAAAGAATATTCTGTAAAATTTTTAAACCCAGTAGATTTTCACTTAAATAAATTTTTCTATAAAAATATTGGAAGAAACCATCAATGGATTGATCGTTTAAAATGGACAGACAAACAGTGGATTGACTATGTATCTGATAAAAAAGTTAGTACATACATATTAAAAAATAATAATGATTTAGCAGGTTTTTTTGAACTAATTTTTCACCAAGAAAAAAATGAAATTGAAATAGCTTATTTAGGTCTATTGCAAGAATATCATAATCAAAAGTTAGGCTCATTCCTTTTGTCGTCTGCTATTAAAAATTCATTTGCAGAAAAACCAAAGAGAGTTTGGGTACATACTTGTTCCTTAGATCATCAAAATGCTTTGAATAATTATTTATCTAGAGGCATGAAAATTTTTAAAAAAGAAACGATCTTGATATAAATTAATCTCTAGTTGGAATTTTAAAAAAATTTTTTTTTAGTTTTCTATTTTTAATTATTGAATTAAGATATGTGATACTTAAATTTTGGTACAAATCCAACGTCTGCCATCCAATTAAATTATAACTTTTCTTATCAAAAAAAATATTTATTTTGCTTCCGTTCTCTATAAAACTAAAATTGATGAATTGGTTGTTTATTACTCTTTCATTTAGGTTATTTATTTTAGATAATAAAAATTTTTTATCTAAAATTGAATTAAGTGGCGTCCTATCAATTGGATAAATATAATAACTATTTAATGTTTTTATAACTAAAGACTTTCCGTTTGATACTAGAATTTTCTCATTATCAGTGTTGTATTTACAAAATATTTTTTTTTGAGTACTCAATTGTGCAAGTCCCATTTTCAACCTCACCATTTATATTTTGTTCAAAATTAAAAGTAACATTATTTATTTCTTTTAGATTTTGAATTATATTTTCTTTTATTGATGCCAATGAATGAGTGGTTATAAAAAATAAAAGTAAAATGAATAATATTACTTTATTTAAGAACATCACGTTTTCCCACATGATTTGCTTTGCTCACAATTCCCTCATTTTCCATCATATCAATTATTCTTGCAGCTCGATTGTATCCAATTTGAAGTTTTCTTTGTAAAAATGATGTTGATGCTTTTCCCTCAGATCTTATTAACTCAATGGCTGGTTGATAGAGTTCGTCTTTATCTCCTTGATTTTTAGAGCCCTCAATTATTTCTTTTTCATCAACAAAATTTAATATTTCATCAACATAATCTGGTTCCGCTTGAGATCTCAAAAAATTATTAATTTTTTCAATTTCATTATCAGATACAAATGGAGCATGAATTCTGACAATTTTGTTTGCAGATGACATATAAAGCATATCACCTTTACCTAACAATTGCTCAGCCCCTTGCTCTCCTAGAATTGTTCTACTATCTATTTTAGAAGTCACCTGGAAGGAAATTCTAGTTGGAAAATTTGCTTTAATAGTACCAGTTATTACATCAACGCTTGGTCTTTGTGTTGCCATTATTATGTGAATTCCTGCAGCTCTAGCCATTTGAGATAATTTTTGAATATAATTCTCAATTTCTTTTCCAGCCACCAACATCAAATCAGACATTTCGTCTACAACAACAACTATATAGGGCATTGGTAGTTTGTGCTTAGTGTTATAACTATCAATATTTCTTACACCCTCTTTAGTCATTAACTTATATCTGTTCTCCATTTCTTTTACGACCCAGCCTAATACTGAAGCTGCTTTTTTGGCTTCAGTTATCACAGGACACAACAAATGAGGGACTCCTTCATAAGTGGAAAGTTCAAGCATTTTTGGATCAATTAAAATAAATTTACATTTTTCTGGGGAGTGTCGATAGAGTAGAGATAAAATAATTGTATTAATGCAAACTGATTTACCTGAACCAGTTGTACCAGCAATTAACAAATGTGGCATAGACGTTAAATCTCCAATAATTGGAGTACCAGAAATATTTTTTCCTAGAGCAATAGGAAGTTTTTTTTCCTTTTTATTAAAATCAGCATTACTCAATATTTCACTTAAATAAACATTTTCTCTAGATAAATTTGGAAGTTCAATACCAACAGTATTACTTCCAGGGATAGTTGCAATACGAGCTGACTCTGAACTTGTATTTCTAGCAATATCATCAGAGAGATTAATTATTTTTGAAACCTTAACTCCTGCTGCAGGCTCAAATTCATTTAAAGTTACAACTGGTCCATAACTTACTTTTTTTATGTTACCACTCACTCCAAAATCTAAGAGAATTTTTTCAAGAAATTCTGGATCATTATTCTCATTTTTGCTTGAATGTTCTTTATCTTTTTTTGTAGGAACTTTTAATAAATCAATTGATGGTAATTTAAATTTTTTCTGACTACCAGTCATATTTTTTTCGGCTTTTATAAATGGTAAGTCTTCCTGGATTAAATTTTTGATTTCTTCTTGTGGAATATATTCGTTAATTATTTCGTTTTCTTTAGTATAATTTTTATTTTTTTGTGAAAAAAAATTTTTTTTTAAAAAATAAAAAAAAGTCTTTGGATTAAATAAAATACTTAATGAAAATAATATTAAAACAACTATTATTAAGAAGTAATAAGAAATTTGTTCATAAGAAAATATTAAATTCCCCAAAAAAGTATTATTTAAAAAATTACCAACAAAACCTCCATTCCCGTTAATATGAAGTGAAAAATTATCTATATAAAAGTGACTAAAAAATAATGATCCAAATGAGGCATACAATACCATGAAGAATAAGCTTTCCAAAAATAAATAAATTTCCTTGGTTCTAAATATATTTATTCCAAGAAAAACGAATGAGACTGAAATAAGATAAGAAATTAATCCCATGGATTGAAAAAAAATATCTGAGATGAAGCTTCCCTGAAAACCTAGTAGGTTTTTAATATCTGTATTTTCTGGAAAGATAAAATTAGGATCTTCAGGTGAATATGATAATAGTGCTGTAAAAAGAAATAAACCAGCCAGTGTTAAAAAGGCTCCTAATATTTCTAATAATCTGTTAAAAACAAATAAGAATAGAGAATTACTGATTTTTTTTAAGTCCATATAAGATGAATCAAATTTATCACTTTGTATCATCTAATTTTTATTGTTAAAATTAAAAATTATTATGAGAGTTTGTATACTTGGAAATGGATTAACGAGCCTGTCTTTAGCTAAATCTTTGATTAACAGGGGTTTAAAAGTCGACTTATTTTCAAATAACGATAAAAATATTTATAATAAATCGCAAACGCTGGGAATTTCAAAAAGTAACGTTGATTATTTTAATAAAAATATTTTAGATATTAATAAATTGTTATGGGATATCAATAAAATTGAAATCTATAGTGAAAAATTGAATAATGAAAAAATATTAAATTTTGAAAATAAATCTACAAAACTTTTTTCAATCGTAAAAAATTTTGAATTGTATGACTATTTATTATCTGAACTTAAAAAGTCTAAATTATTTAAAATCAAAAAATTAAGTGATAAAATATTTTTTTTTCAAGAATACTGTTTAGTTATTAATTGTGATGACAATCATCAGATAACAAAAAAGTTCTTTTATAAAAAATTTTTTAAAAATTATAATAGCCATGCGTATGTAACTATATTTGATCACTCAAAATTATTATCAAATGATATTGCTGTTCAAGTTTTTACAAAAAATGGCCCTTTAGCTTTTTTACCAATTTCTAAAACCCAAACTTCAGTAGTTTATTCTTTGAAAGGAAGGAAAATATTTAATAAGAAAGTACTTATGAATTTAATTAGAGATAATTCAAAAAAATACAATATAAAAAAAATTCATGATTTTAAAAGTTTTGAATTAAAATCCTCTGACTTAAGAAACTATTATTATAAAAATATTTTAGCATTTGGAAATTTACTACACAGACTTCATCCTTTGGCAGGGCAGGGTTTTAACATGGGTATCAGGGATATAAAAGTACTTTTACAACTAATAGAATATAAAAACAATCTAGGCATTCAATTAGACAGTTCAATTTGCATTGAATTTGAAAAAAAAATTAAACATCATAATTATTTATTCTCAAATGGTATTGATTTTATTTATGAATTTTTTAATATTGAAAGTAAAATAAATAACAAGCTTATTAGCAAATCAATAAAACTTTTTGGAAAAAATCAATTTGTGAACAAATCTTTAATTAAAATGGCCGATAACGGTATTATTTTTTAAAATTACTGAATAGTCGTATTATTATATTGATCAAAAGTATAAGTTTTTAATATTTCTGAAATTCTTGATTTTCTAATATCTAAATTGCTAGCTTCTAGCAAAACTTGCTTTTCCTCTAACGTAAATGGTGATGCCATAGCTAAAGCATTAATTGTTTCATCTAAACTTTGTTTTTCTAAATCTTTCCAATTAATTATAAAACCTTTTTTTTCAAATAAAAATTTTAAATCTTTAAAAATTAATTCTAGGTCTTGAAACTTTAAATTTTCATTTTTATCTTTTAAATCATCCTGAAAATCATTAAAGTCAATTTCACACTCACGATATTTTTTCTTACTTTCAATTTCCTGTATTATTTTAAATCTTATCAAACCTTTTAATTCAATAAGAAATCTTCCATCTTCTGACTCTTTAAAACTTGTTATTTTTCCCATGCATCCAACTTTGTATAAATCAGACAAAGAATTATCTTTTTCAAAACTTTTTGGTTGTATCATTCCAATTATTTTATTTGATTTCATGCTATCATTGATCATTTCGATATATCTAGGTTCAAAAATGTTTAAGGGAACTGTTGTTTTAGGAAAAATGATAAAATTACTTAGTGGGAAAATGGGTATTTTTTTTGGTAGGCTGTTCATTATTAATCTAGTACTTTATTTAAAATTAAATTATTAATGAATAATAGCAAAGAATTTATCAATAAAGCAAAAAAATTTTATAAAGATCAAAATTTATTTGAGGCCAAATTGCAATTAAATTTGGCTTTAAAATGTGATGATTTAGAAGAAAAGTTAAAATTTCAGCTATACATACTGATTTCAGATGTAAGTGAAAAAATTAATCATTTTGATGATGCTATCAATTATTTATTAAAATATTTGGAAAAAGATAAGTTCAATCTAAAAGCGATGATTTCTTTGGCAAATATCTATCAAAAAAAAAGACAGTACAAAGAGTCTGAAAAATTCTATTTAAATGTTCTTGAAATTGACAAAGTAAATCTAATTGCATTGACTAGTGTTGCAATTTTGTACGAAAATTTAGGACAATTTAAAAAAGCAAAAGTTTTTTATAAAAAAATCTTAGAAATAAATCCAAAAAATATTGGTGTCATTTTTAATCTTTCAAAAATGAATAGTTTAGATTTAAATGAAAAACTAATTAGTTCTATAAAAACTTTACTTGAAAAGGATGAACTGGACAATTTTAATTCAGCCTCAAGTTATTTTTTACTTTCTTTACACGAAAAGAATAAAAAGGATTTGAAAAAGGAAATATATTTTCTAGAAAAAGCAAATCTCTATGCATTTAAATCTAAAGAAAAATATAATAAGCAATTATTAGAATATTGGTTAAATATAATACCAAAAAAAATATATAGTTTTACTTATCAAAACGAAAAACTTTACGATGAAACAAAAAAAATTTTTCCAATATTCATAATAGGTCTACCTAGGTCAGGATCAACACTTATTGAGTCTATTATTTCATCTGGTAGAACAAAAATTGAAAATTTAGGAGAGACAAATTTAATTAATTGGTCTCTTTTGAATGCTAATAAAAAAGATTTATTAAAACCGGTTTTTGACAATAAAAAAATATTTATTGATACTGATCAAATTACAAAAAATCTTTTAGATATACTCAAAAATATGAATCTCCCTTTTGATCAGAAAAAAAACTATTTTGTTGAAAAATCACTAGAAAATTTTTTTTATCTTGAGTTAATTTTAAAAGTTTTTCCAAATGCGATCTTTTTAAATCCAAAAAGAAACTTATTTGATAATATTTTTGCAATATATAGTCAGTTTCTTAATGATGTACCCTGGTCTCATGATATAGAATACATTTTAAAATATATAGATAATTACTTAATAACTATCAAGTATTTCAAAAAAAAGTTTCCAAATAAAATTTTTTCTTTTTCTTTTGAAGATTTTACAAACAATCCTAAAATTTTTTCTCAAAAAATTTTTAAATTTTGTAAACTTGAATGGGATATGAAATCACTTCAATATTATAAAAGAAATGATCTTTATTCCAAAACAGCAAGTAATAATCAGATAAGAGATGGAGTTAAAAGATATGATAAAAAAAAATATAGTAAGTATAAAGAAATTTTGAATGATTATGTTGATCAATATGATTGGTTAGTAAATTTATAATTTGTAAATCTATCTTTTCTTAATACTTGCAATTCTAAAATACGCTTAATATAATATTGATAAACAAGCGGGCATAGCTCAGTGGTAGAGCGTCTCGTTGCCAACGAGAAGGTCGAGGGTTCGACCCCCTTTGCCCGCTCCAATATTATGACAAATTTATTAAACAAAAAATGCGTTCCATGTGAAGGTGGTGTAAAAGCTTTTGATAAATCACAAATTCATATTTATCAAAAAAAAGTTGATGATTGGGATATTGTTAAAAATGAAAAAAATATTTATTTTTTGGAAAAAAAATTTTTATTCAAAAATTTTTTAGAAAGCCAAAACTTTGTTAATGAAGTTGGAAAAATATCTGAAGAAGAAGGACATCATCCTGAAATTTCTTTTGGTTGGGGTTATGCTAAAATAAATATAACAACTCATGCAATAGAGGGCTTATCAGAAAACGATTTTATTTTGGCAGCAAAGATAGATAAAAAAATCAATGCCTAAAATGTCTTGTCTTAGAAAAAACAAGAATAGTCTCCGTAGCATTTGCGAATTTAATTATTTCATTATCTCTGATGGAGCCAGAGGGCTGGATAATAGCCGTGACCCCAGATTGAACTAATTTTTCGATACCATCTACAAAAGGAAAGAAAGCATCTGAAGCAGCAACAACCTCATTTTTTGAATTACAAAACTTATTCATCTTGTTTATTGCAATTTGGCAACTATCAAGTCTACTAGGTTGTCCAGACCCAATGCCAACAGTAGATTTTCCACTTACAAGAACAATTGCATTTGATTTTACAAATCGACAAATATTAAAGGCAAAAATTAAATTATCTAACTGCGTTTTATTTGGTTTTTTTTTTGATACAACTTTAAAATTTTTATTAGTGAATATTTGTTGATCTTCAGATTGGACCAAAAAAGAATTATTAATTGAATTTGATTTTAGTAGTCCATCTAATGAATAATTCGAAGCATCAATTAATCTTAAATTTTTTTTTTGTTTTAGTATTTTTAGGGCATTTTTGTCAAACCCATTACCTATTACTACTTCAAGAAAAATTTTATTAAATTCTAGAGCTAAATTTCTTGTAATTTTAAAATTACAAGAAACAATACCACCAAAAGCACTTGTTGGATCGCATGCCAAAGCAGATCTATAGCTAGCAAGATTATTCTTTAGTATTGACACACCACAAGGGTTTGAATGTTTTACAATAACAGTACCAATGTTTTTTGGTAAAGATTTAGAAATTGTTAATGCAGAAAAAATATCATTATAATTATTATAACTTAATGATTTTCCGTGAATTTTTTTAATTTTTATATCTTTTTCCTGTGAATAAATTGCACTTTCTTGATGAGGATTTTCACCGTATCTTAACTTTTCAAGTAAATTTCCATGGATAATTTTTTTATGTGGAAAATGAATATTAGAAATTTTATTAAAATAGTTTGATATTAATGCATCATAATATGTGACTTCTGTAAAAGCTAATTGAGACATTCTTTTTCTAAAATTTAAGGAAGTGGAGCCCTTGTTCTTTTTTAATTCATTAATGAGTTCAAAATATTGCTCAGCTGAACTTATAACTGTAACATCTTTGTAATTTTTTGCTGCAGCTCTAACCATTGCAGGACCACCTATATCTATATTATCAATAATCTTATCTTCATTTTTAGATTGTTCTAAAGTTTTTTCAAATGGATAAAAATTAACAATAACTAAATCTATATTTTCAAAATTATTATTTTTGATATCCTTTAAATGTGATTTATTGTCTCTTTTATTTAGAATTCCAGCAAAAATTTTTGGGTGTAATGTTTTAACTCTACCATCAAGTATTTCATCTGAATTTGTAAATTGAGATACCTCTAAAGATTTAAAATTAAATTTCTTTATCTTTTTAGATGTGCCACCAGAACTAATCAAATTTATATTATTTTTTTTTAAAATTTGCAAAAGTGGCTTTAAATTCGATTTATCAGATACAGATATAAGAGCAGTTTTAATTTTTTTTATCATAACTTTTTAATTTTCCACCTAATATTTTCTGTCTGATTATTTGAAATACCAGATATAAAAATATTTTGATTTTCGGTATAAGAATTTTTAATACCGAAATATAAGCCATTATCAATATTTATATTATAATTATCACAAGTAAATTTCCAAGCTTCTTCATTTAATTCAATCAAGATGGTTTTATTATCTTGAGTTTTCATTAATTTCACACTTGGTTCTAAGTGAAATCTAATTTCAAATTTATAATTGTGATTTGATTTTTTTTTAATTATTTTATCTAAACCGATAAAAGTCATTTGATCTGGATAAAATTCAATTTCTCTCTCATGAATAGAATTATATTTCTTCATATAACCATCATGTGAGGCATTAATTTTCCAATAATTTTTTTCAAAAACTGAGTTCTTTTTGATAATTTTTAATCCATTTTTTATTAAAAAAGTACCATGAACTTTTTTAAACTTGTTTGAAGAGTTGTCATCAATAATCAATGTACTTTGAGTTGCTGATGATTTTGATAATTGATTTAGTTTATTATTTTTTTTTTCATAATAACCACAATTACTAATTAATTTTTTTCCGTTAGATATAATTTCGAAAGATAAAGCGCCAGATTGATAATCTTTTGTATTTTTATAATTTGGTGTAGATCCAGCATCCATTATTAAACAAATTTTTTTATTTCTCAAAATTAAGTAACCACCAAATTCTCGGCTGTTATTTTTAAATTTATATCCCAGACGATTTAAATAATTATCTAATGCTGAATTATTTGAGATATTATTACCATTAAATAAAAAATCAGAAGTTGGACTCTTCCAGAAAAAAGCATAACCTTGACCTAAGTAATAAATAGTCTCATCAACATGTTCAGGAACATTCACTTGTGACTCTTTAAACCATTCTCTAATTAAAATAAAATATTTTAAATAAAATGTTAAATCTTTAATACTTCTTGACTTCGGAAAACCATAATTATCCAAAACTATTTTTGATATTTTTTTTAATAGGGTAGATCCAAAATAAAGATAATCTTTTTCATTTTGATAACAAAGTCCAGCCAATATAATTGATGAACATCCTATTATTTTGTCCTCAAAAAATTCAGATTTGTTAATTTCATTAATTAGATGGTTTGTTTGTTTCTGAATTATTTTATTAAAAATATCTCTATAATTTTGATCACTTTTTTCATATGTAATATTATGACAAGATAACCAAGCAATAATTCTTTTTGCAGTCAAATCAAAATCCCAACTTTTATCATTGTATTTTTGATTATTGTTGATCCAATTAGTAATAACTGATTGAATAGTTTGTTTTGATGATTTCAGGTCTAAACTAAAAAACCAATAAAAGCTGTTAAGTTTTTTGTATTCTTTATAATTTAAATTTTTATTGTTCCATATTTCATCTAAGGAAAAATCTTCAATTCTATATTTTTTTTTTTGATATTTAATTAAAGATGATAATAAAAAAGGACTAGGTTTATAAACAAGATCCTTATTAGAAACCTTAGAAATTTTCTTATCATATATCTGTGAATTTAAATAAAATTTTCGAATTTGACTCGTGATATTAAAAAAAATTCGATTTTTATAAATCATGAAATTATTTTGATTTTAATAATTCAATATTTTTTTTTATATCTCCGTTATTACTTTTGAAAATTGTAGTGCCAGAAACAAGAATATTTGCACCAGCCGCAATGACAATTTTTGAATTATCAAAATTTATTCCACCATCTATTTCAATATCAAAATCAATTTTTTTTTCTTGCTGAATTTTTTTTAATTCTTTAATCTTATTTAAGACCTCAGGTATAAATTTTTGACCACCAAATCCTGGATTTACACTCATAATAAGTACTAAATCAATTTGTTCTAAAAAATTAATTATAGTATCAATTTTGGTTTTTGGATTTAGAGATACACCGACCTTTTTATTTAACTCTTTAATTTTCGAAATTGATAATTGTAAATCACCTGTTGCTTCAGGATGAATTGTAATTATATCAGCTCCTGCATCGGAGTAATCCTGAATATATTTATGAACAGGTTCAATCATTAAGTGGACATCAAATAAAATAGAACTATGTTTTTTTAGGGCTTTAATAACTGGAGGACCAATTGTTAAATTAGGAACAAAATGACCATCCATAACATCTACATGAATCATATCAGCCCCACCATCTTCTAATCTCTTAATTTCATTACCTAACTGACTAAAATCTGCTGAAAGAATTGATGGTGATATTTGTATTTTTTTCATTGATAGCTAGATTTACTAGTATCAATTTTTAAAATTTAATTGAATTAAAAAATTGATAAATTTGTCTCGATATTTCACTTTCAAGAGGAAATGATAGCATACCCATAACAGAATAGCCTAAGATCCAAG
>MDTB01212783.1_pt1 | contig 12257 bp, 16 predicted proteins | sample 811161 | NCBI WGS metagenome assembly MDTB01 (sample SAMN05326650, study PRJNA326480) | marine metagenome | isolation source: seawater | place: Mediterranean Sea | collected 2009 | reverse complement strand
CTTTTGTATAAATATCTGATTTAGATTCTTGTATTTTCTTTTTGTTGGTTTTTTTTTCAGTCACTAAATTTCCCCTTCTTTTCTATTTTTCTTGAAATATAATAAACAAGCTGAGAAAATGCTATAAAAGATTCCCTGTAGGGTTTTACCTACAGTGTTGTTTACAGCCCAAGCTTACAGCTAAATATATAACCTATGTTTAAAGGCCAATTTAAAAGAGCTAAAGAAAAGCAAATTACCCCACTTGCAAAACTATGCAAGCATTATATCAAAGATCACTACTCTCATGATTAAGATTAGAAAAATTAGTCCAACTAACCAGGAAAAAAAGGATAAAGGAAATAATAGCATGGTGATAGAATGCATTTGATCAACACCTAAATAAAACACTGCTAACCAATGAAGGAAGCCTAACAAAAGGGTTATATTTAAAAGTAACTGACCACTGAAGAAATAACTGGTTGGAGCTGTCTCAAAAAGATTATGTACTTTTTTCACTTTTAAATACCCTTTGGGCGCTAAAACTAATTTACTTGTTTCGCTTAGTACTAAAACAAAAAAATGTCAAAAGATAAAAATAAACTGTGACAGATAAATTGGTTCCTTAAAAGTCAAAAAGTTTATATTCCATAAATGTAGTAGTGTAAAAGTGATTACGTCAAATCTCTTAAATAAAGTATTAAATTACCTTTTACGCTTATAATTACTTGACTCCTTCTAAATACATGACGTAACGTAAAGGAATATTTCAAGTATTGATGCCCTTATTAAAAAATGTGAAGGGCTTACTGTAACTCCTTTGAAATATTTTAAAAAATTAACAACTTCAATTCAATGAATTGGATCAGGGGTTACATTTGCTTGAAGATCCCTATTATGACAAAAAGATAGACATTAATTTTTCATCATTTTTTTTATTGCTGAGGCAAACAATCCGCTGTCTACTTTATGAGTCACTTTAACTGCATTTAGCTTGTCTTCATATTTTTCTGAGTTATTTGCATAAAAATTCTTTAGCAAATCACCCTTTTGAGACTTCACTTTTTGTTCAGCTTTAAATCTTTGAAGTTGTCGTTTTAATTGATCATCCATAGTCGCTTCCAGTTAACTAAAATTATACATATCAACAAATTACCCTAGATGGAATAGGTCTATTCACACCAAGCCTCATATCGAAGACTTTTACAACGCCTCAATGAAGTTTTAACATTAGACAACGCCAATCTTACCTATCTTCGTGTAAGATCCTACAAAACATCAGGGTTAGGCCATTTAAATAATTTATACGGCTATTTATTTATTCATTTGTAGAACTTATGTCAGCTAATTTCTAACTTCTCTACCCAAAAGTATCTGAAGATATCCTAAGACAATAGATATTACTAAAAAATAAAATCCGATCATTAATTCTATATCAAAGATTTTCGAAATTTTGCTGGAATATACAAAAAAACTAAGAAGAAAAATGTCTACCATACTAAACTTATGTAAGTTAACTCTGTAAAATTTAGGTATTTTGACATGCCGCATACTTATTTTTACTATGGGGAGACAAATGCCAAATAAAATAACTATGAGTGCAATCAACCATTCGTCTGATGTTACCAAATTAAAGGACAAAGTTAATAATGAAAATTCACTTTCAAAAATCCAAAATTCACTTGTTTTTGCTATTGGCAGGGTAACACCCAATAGAAGAGTCAATGCCTCAAGAATGTTCACAATAAACCAAGTTCTCTGGCCACCTTTAAATTTTAAGAAATTTTTCAATAGATTTCCATATTTAATAGAAATTTATCTTTTGATAGCTAAAAGATAATTGAAGGAAAGGGGTTAAACTAGGTTTTGACAAAGAGCCATTTTAGTAGTGATTTTGACCAAGGTTAGGCTATAATTCACTTAACACTGCAATTTGATTTCCTACTTCTTCTCTGATCATGGTCACCTCTTCACTTTTACTTGACTCTTCCCTAACTTTTTGATGCAGATGTTTGTTTTTAAGGTATTCTTCTTCAGAAGTAAAAGTTACAATAGCCCCATGGGTGTAATCGTCAATTTTAAACCAAATAGTATCTATGACACTTGGATTAGAACCCTTATAACTGGCCAATAGATTTTCCATTTTCACCCTATCTATCTGATTTTTGTGCTTCCAAGTAGTCGTGACGTAATATTTCATATGTTATGCTCCCTATATTGAACCATGATTGTTTAAGAAAAAGAATAAATCAAGGCATTATAGAACAAAATCCTAACAAATCAGTTCAATAAAATTCTTCTTACAAGAATTATTTGAATAGCAATTAGCCCTCTTCCCAGAGTTATATCTGGTTAATCATCAGAAATTAGTCTCTTTCCAAAAATAAATACTTCTTCTTGTTTTCTGTAATTGATACCTTTGTAAAAGGTACCAAGGTCTGTATTATCAGATTTCACTAACAAATTGACCTTTTGGCACCCTAATTTCGTATGCCTTCTCTCGACTTCCTTGACTACTAATCTCCCTAAACTATTTCCTCTATAGCTAGGACCAATTGCCAAATAGTTCATTACACCACGATGCTCATCATATCTCTCCATTACAGTCCCAATTATATAATTTTCAAGTTCTAAGATTAGAAAAAGATCGTTACCTACACCATTTCTCTATCCAAATCTTTGTTTTGACCATTCCACGGACGAATTAATCCACATTTATCCCATAAGTGGATCACTTGCTTTCGATATTTCTCTTAATAAGTACAGATTAATGTCATATTTACTTTTTGAGGCTGGTATAAAAAATGACCTGACCATGATCTCTTTTAAGAATTTCCATCTACAGGCTTTGCTTTTAAATCTTCTTCCTTCGCATAGACCCTACCTTTAGCTGATATATCCTTTATGCCCATATATAGTTCAAATTTGGAATTATCTTCTATTATTTCTCTTATATCATATTCATTTTGTTTTTCCATGAAAGCGATGGGGCGTTCTTTTTCAAACTGCTTAATAGAACCAAATTCTTTGGTAATCATCTCTTCATCTACCTCGTAGTGTTTCCACTGATATACTTTATAACTTTCCACAACTGTGACTTTAACTTTATTTGCCATTATTAAAATTCCTACTTTATCCTAATATAATGATCCTCCAAAACTGGCAGGCTTGATGCTATATGCGTTAAATAGAATTTATGACTTAATAATTCCAGTATAATTTGTTTGGATTATCAACTAATAATTTTTTTTGTTGTTCCGCTTTTGGAGCAATTTCTTCTAACAAATTTACCAAGAATCCGTCATCTGGCATATGAGACCTCATATTTGGGTGAGGCCAATCCGTACCCCATAAAACTCGATCAGAGTAATTTTTAATCAATAATTGCATAAAAGGTATAATGTCTGAGTAATTAGTTTCTGGCCCCTCAAGAGATAGACGTTCTGCACAACTAGTCTTACACCAAAATTTTTCATTATCCATTACCTTTTGAAATAAGGAAAAATCTACCCCGTTTAACCCTTTGCTCACATCAGGCCGTGCCATATGATCGAAAATAATGTCTGTTGGTATTGTTTCTAAGAAAGGTATTAAGTCTTTCAAATCTGATGCTTCCACATAAACAACTACATGCCAACCTAAATCAGCTATTTTTTTAGCTATATGTTTGAAAGTATCTTTTGAAGTATTATGTACTAGACGTCTGAGAAAATTGAACCGAACCCCCCTTACACCAGCTGAATCTAAACGCCTCAGAGTAGCAGCTGTTATATCACCAGATACCGTTGCGACACCCCTAGCAGAATTATTAGCAGATATTAAAGCATCCTCTAAAGCATCATTATTAGTCCCGTGACAGGATGCCTGAACAATCACATTTTTTTCAAAACCGAGAAAATCTCGAAGCCGGAAAAGTTCTTCTTTAGAAGCATCACAAGGCGTGTACTTTCGATCTAACGCAAATGGAAACTTGTTTGCTGGTCCAAATACGTGGCAATGGGCATCTACAGCTCCTTTTGGCACTCTAAAAATTGGTTTAGATGGATTTGGGTGAAAAGGTAACCAATTTGGATCCATAGCATTCACTTTTACTCTAATTTATTTCGTCAAATACAAAGCCATCAAATAGCTTACGAGCCGTTCTGAGAATAGCTGTTGACAATATTTGTTGTTTTTGGGTTTTAGCAATGATCTGTGTTTTACCGGAAGGATGTTCAATAGAGCAAATTTTTGTTTCCCCAGTTGGCACTGATGCAATTGGATAAGCTGTAGTCCCTTTTATTAGACATGCTGTTGCTATACTTATTGCACCAAAAACCCCAATTGAAGAATGACAACTATGTGGGATAAAAGTCCGGGTATTAATTGCCCCTCCAAATTTCGCCCTACTTATTATTGTCATTTTAGGAACCGTCTTCTCCGTAACGTCTCCTAAATTCATTAGATAACCACATCTGATACGTAGGTTTTCAACTGTTTTTCTTAATTCTAGGTTAGCCTCTAGATCATGTATACTCTCATATCCACTTACATTAAGATTTTTTGCATCAATGACTACACAGGGCATCCCATTATCTATCATTGTCACATCTACACCTTCTATATTATTAAGCTCCTTACCAGTCGGAAGTAAAGTCCCACATAAAGAACCTGCTATATTTAAAAATTCTAAAGGAATAGGAGAATGAGGCCTGAGAACACCATCAATAAAGGTTTGGCCTCTATAGGTAACCTTACCGTTTGGCGTTTTTACAGATGCTACAGCGATCTGTCCAGTATTTTCCATATATATCTTTACAGATGTTTCACTAGAGCCACTTCTAGGTACAACTAGGCCACGCTCTATTGAAAAAGGTGCAACTCCAGCAAGAATATTTCCACAATTTTGCATATCTGATACCAAAGCTTTATCAACGGAAACTTGAAGAAACAAATAATCTAGATCGACATTAAGTCTCTTAGATTTAGAGACTATTGCAACCTTTGAGGTAAGTGGACTACCACCACCAACTCCATTGATTTGAAGTGTGTCAGGAGATCCAAATATGGAAAGTAAAAAATTGTCACGTTCCTTTTGGTTTAAGGGAATATCTTCCTTTAGGAAGTACAGGCCCTTTGAAGTTCCACCCCGCATCCACATAGCGGGGGTAGCATTAGACATATTTTAATCCATATTTTTTTAACTTTTTGCGCATTTGATAAATATCTAGACCCAACTCACCAGAGGCTAGCCTTCTTCGTTTTTCTGCTTCTATTTTTTCGCGCTCTCTTGAGAGTTTTAAAACATTTTCGGCTTCTAATTGCTTTACAATACAAACTCCATCATCGTCAGCTACTATGACATCCCCAGGATCCACAACTGTTCCCGCACATACAACTGGAATATTTACTGAACCAACCACTTCTTTTGATGTACCTTGGGCATGATGTGCTTTACACCAAACAGGAAATCCCATTGTCCTCAAATTTGCTATATCCCTACAACCACTATCAAGTATTAAGCCTTTACAGCCTCTAGCCATCGCCGAAGTGGCTAACAAATCTCCAAAGTATCCAGCGTCAGATGGAGAAGTTGTTGCCATAATCATTATATCACCAGGTTTAACTTGCTCAATAGCAACGTGGATCATCCAATTATCTCCTGGTGCAGAAAGAACTGTTATTGCTGATCCTGCTATTCTTTTTCCAGGAATGATAGGAGAAATATAACTCGCTAGTAATCCCTTTCTGCCCTGTGCCTCATGAACAGTTGATACTCCACATTTGGCTAGGCCATCAATAACACTAGCCTTATTTCGCTTGACATTTTGTACTACTACTCCTCCCATTATAGTTCATCTTTACAAACAGGATAAACAGTTTCAAAAGCTTCAGCGTATTCCACCATTCTACCTCCTGCCATACCCCCAGAGTTTCTTCTAAAATGATTACCTCTATTTTGAGCTACATTTGTATAAAAGTTCCACAAATGATGCTGGCCTACCATACATTCTATAGCATTTCTTTTTTTATCCCATACATCTGTTATATCCAAAAAGACATCTGGCACCCAACCCATCAGCTCGGTTTGATGCGGTTCAAAAAGATATAGCTGCGGGGCGCCTAATACTGTTTCACCTGGATTATGGCCCCATGCCTGTGCGATCATGCGTGTCTCGATGGCAACTTTGGTCATCAACATATGGTCAGTATTGTATTGGTCGTATTTTGAATGGCTCATCATGAAGTTAGGTTGAATTTTTCTTATTAAATCAACGAGCTTATATTTTGCTTCCTTATTAATTTCCAAAGGATAATCACCAAGGTCAAAAAACTGAATATCATATACGTCTAAAGCTTGAGCAGCATTCTCTGCCTCTTTCCGACGATTGGCTTTAACTTGGTCAATTGTCATGCCTTGCTCTTTCCAAAGTTTTGCACTTTCACCACGCTCACCAAAAGACATACATACTACAGTTACTTCATAACCCAAACTCTGGTGTAAAGCGATTGCTCCTCCACATCTCCATACAAAATCTGCTGCATGGGCAGACAAAATTAGTGCAGTTTTTTTAGATACCATGTTTGAACCCATTATCAATTTGATCAAGTATTTCCATAGCTGACATTACGTCTGTAACACAGCTATTGGGTTTCCGATTCTCCATAATAGCCATAGAAAACTCTCGATCAATCAGTTCAATACCGTTACTTGAAACCGCAACATTACTGAGATCAATTTGGTTATTATTACCATCAAACAGATCATCATATCTTGCTAGGTAAGTGCCTTTATCGCAAATGTAACGAAAAAATGTACCAAATGGTCCATCATTATTGAAGCTCAGTGAAAGTGTACAGATTGCACCATTTTCGGCTCTCAGCCCAATTGACATATCCATAGCAATTTCTAAAGCTTTATTTATGGGGCCTTGCAAACCAAAGGCTTGAACAGCCTTACCGCCTCCAGTTTGGTACTGAAAGAGATCTACTGTATGGCAAGCATGATGCCAAAGTAAGTGATCAGTCCAACTTCGGGGTTCGCCCTTGGCATTTGTATTGTTTCGACGAAAGAAATAGGTTTGTACATCTAATTGCTGGAGCTTTAAATCACCGGTAGTGATTTTATTTTTTATCCACTGGTGTGACGGGTTAAAACGACGTACGTGACCAGCCATGCAGGTTAAGCCCGTTTCGTTTTGTTTTTGAACTATTCGCTTGCTATCTTCCAGACTGTCAGCAATGGGAATTTCAATGAGAACGTGTTTGCCAGCATCCATACAGGCAATTGCTTGATAAGCATGTAATTGTGTAGGAGTTGCCAATATAACTGCATCTATGTCAGTTTCTATACATGCTTCAAGTTTGGTAAAAGACTGTGGAATGGAGCGGGCTTTAGCTAGAGCTTTAATCTTACTCTCATTTGGTCCCATGATCGATGAGACTTCAATCTCTTCAATATTTTTTAATGCATCTAAATGTTTTAGTCCAAATGCACCATAAGCACCAGCAACACATATTTTCATGGCCTTATCCGTTAATTAGATTTTCGAGTATGATGTGACCAACTGCTGTATTTGATGCGGGAACATGATAATGGCGATGGACCTCAGTAACCTCCTCATTTAATGCTCCTCGCATAATTAACCACATAACCATTTCAATTCCTTCGCTACCAGTCTCGCGAATGTATTCCAAATGACTAATTTTACTCGCGGCAACTGGATCTTGACTCATTAGGTCCAAGAACTTGCCGTCCCATTCAGAGTTGATTAAACCAGCACGCTTAGATTGTAACTGATGGCTCATACCACCAGTGCCAAAAATTACCACATTTAAATCCTCATTGTAACTCTCTATTGCACGACGAACTGCTTGGCCAAGCTTATAGCATCGATTACCCGTAGGAGGAGGATATTGGACCACATTTACGCAGAGTGGAATAACCAAAGCCGGCCAATCATCTTTTGGGCCTAAATCCCCATACATCAGAGATAGTGGAACTGTTAACCCATGGTCCACCTCCATTTCATTCATAATTGTCATATCAAATTCATCAAGTATTAGCGATTGAGCTATATGACTGGCCATCTTTTGATGGTTTTTTACAACCGGTACAGGTCTTGGCCCCCAACCTTCATCAGCAGGTTGAAATTGATCAGCACATCCCAGCGAGAATGTAGGAATACAGGATGCATCAAATGCGGTGCAGTGGTCGTTATAGATTAGGAAAATTATATCTGGATTTTTCTCCTTCATCCATTGTCTCGATTTCTTAAACCCATCAAATACTGGTTTCCAATATGGCTCATGGGTGATTTTTGTGTCCATTGCAACTCCAATTGCTGGAACGTGTGAACACCCTATGCCTGCCATAATTTGAGCCATTAATCTTTCTCCCATTCAGATTTTGACCTATTCCCTTTTATTGATCGTCCACCATTGATCATCATTTCACGATAGGCATCAACTCCCATACCGGTCATTTTTCCTGCAAGACTTTGGAAATTAATCCCATCATTTGCTGCCAATTTTGAAGTGTAGTAAATATTGCCTCCTAGCTCGAGTAGCAAATTCCAATCCCTTTTTATTACAGCTTCACGCTGTGCCTTAGTCATCGGGTATCTATCGAGGTAGCTACTTTCATTTGCATTAAAATCATTTCTGTTTTTTTGCATGCGCAATGAAATACAAAACTGATTTAAATGATAACCCTCTCTTGAGCGGTCTGCGTCAAAGACAAAGGTACCTGGGATATCATCATATTCTTTTTTATCCATTTAAATGCATTCCACTAGATCATTTGCAATGCTTAACAATCAGCTTTCCACTGGAAGTACTTTATTCCATTTCTCATAAGTTCAGATCCTTCTCTGGTAAACCTTTAATTTTTTAATTATATCAAGAATTTTTCTATCAGACAATCACTGAAAAGAAAGGAAATCAATTTTGGGAAAGTCCTAATCTATTTATTAACCATTGCTTTAGCTTATAAAGTAAAACAATTTTTTTGACTCTACTTCTAGTATCTTAAATTTATTTGAGGCTTATAATTAAAGCAACAATTCCAAATGCTAAGGCAATATAATTTATGAGTTTTATAAATAATTGATCGTTAACTTTATTAAATATCTTTTGGCATGGAAAAAATAAAAGTAAGGATAAAATTACATAATATAACTTTGTGAAATCAACACTACCTGAACCGATCCATAGGATTGTGACGTATTGAATTACGCCCATGACTAAATAGCCATAGGAAATATATTTCCTGGTTAACACCCTATCTCCCCCATTAACTAATGTAGAAAATATAGATAAAAATCCACCCCCCATATTTGTAAAGCCATGAATAGTACCAATAAGAATTAGATAAATTTTGCGATACTTTAAAAGGAATTTATCATTTTTAATAAATCTATTCTTATTCAAGATAACTAGTGATGTTATTATTAAAACTATTGATACGTATAATTTAAGATCTACCGTATCCCGTAGCTTGATAGCTATTACAAGAAATAAGACCAAAAATGGCAAACAAAAAATATTAAATTCTGATACCAGCGACCTGATAGAACTTCTTTGATAAGAAATCTGCAAAAAACTGATGGAAATAGAAATAGGAAGCAAAAGGACCAATGTTGACTGGAAATCATAGCCAATTAACAAAAAAATTGGGGTACCAAACAAGAGCAGTCCAACACCAAACAACGATTGAAATGCCGCCAGAAAAAAAATGATTATGAATTCTATAAACATTCCAAAAAATCAATACTAGGGGGTGCTTTTACTCACTGAATATATCCTACTATAACTAATAAAATAGACAATGATACTTTGACTTATTGGATTCAAAGTTTTTTTGAATTCTCGTATTTGAATTTTTTAACTTCACAAGCTGAATTATAACGTTTTGAAATTATATCTGCTACTATATCAGAGCACATAACTTCAAAGTGACTCAGTGGAATCTCTATTAACTCCATATCTTTTCTTGAACTCATGCTTTTGATCGTGCATACACCATCGTTCGGTCCTCCGTGATAAGGAACATTACCTTTTGTACTTATGATTTGGGTCCAATTAAACTTGATCTCAATATTTTTTGAGTCTTTTATTGGAGTTGATCTTCTTCCTACATCTCTAAACAATTGGTATGTAGGAACAAAAAACCTTGCCCAATCTGCCGTCCAACTCCCAGCGAAGGGTGTGCTTATACTTACGGCACCAGCAACGGCCAGATACTTAGTTAAATGTAAGGCATATAGACCACCTAAACTATGACCAACTATAAAGTAAGGACCATCTACTTGGTTAATTTCGTTCGAAAGAATTCCCAGATTATCAGAGAATTTTTTTTCTGTATCATATTCTACTATCAACTCATTTTTAAACTTTGTAATAGATCTCAGATATTGGAACGATAATCCTGTTTGGTTAGCCCCGTGTATCCAAACCACATTTAAATCATTCCAGTAATTATTTTGCTTTTTTAGGCTTGGATTAGTAAGCCATTTTTTTAATAAGTTAATCATGATTTATTATGTCAGAAATCTGACCTGCTATACCCCCGGGAAAAGAAAAGATTTAGAATTAAAAATTATATTTATGTATAGTTGTCCCTTTTGAGATTTGAGGATATGTTTCTTGATTCTTGCATATCAGATATTGATTGTTATTAAAAATCTTTTAGATAATAGATAACAATCTAAAATAGATAAATAATATTAATCAATCTGAAACCAACTCACCAACATCAATTTTAAAAACAGAAGAGTGTCTTATTCATCTAAAGTCTTCTGATAAAGTATCTGGGAAAACTAACAAAAATGGATGGTATTGAGGAGCAATATATTAATCATCCTTATCCTGAACCAATTGAGAACATGGATGAACGAATCAGCAATAATTATGCTCAAATATCTGGTATGGACTTATTGTGGGAAAAAATATTTCCTGAAAAAGAGTATGATGAAAAAATTGATGTCTTAATTGCTGGATGCGGCACTAATCAAGCAGTATACCACGCAATGAAATTTCCTAATTCAAAAAACTATGCGATCGATGTTAGTCAGACATCGTTGAATCACATAAAAAAATGGTAAGAAAATTTGGTATCAAAAACCTTGATGTTGAAAAGAAGGATATAATTGATTTAGATAAAAATGAAAAATTTGACTATATCGTGTCAACGGGGGTAATTCACCATACCAAAAACCCACAACAATCCCTCAATAAATTAGTAAGTGTGACAAAAAATGATGGCGCACTTTTCATAATGGTTTATTCTATTTATCTCCGCCAGGGAATATATTATCTTCAAGATGCATTTAAATATTTAGGTTTAAAACCAACGAAAAAAGGGGTTGAATTAATCAGAAATCTGATTGGTCAATTACCAAAGGACCATTACGCATTTAACTATATTACAGCAATAGAGAATACAGTTGGAACTAACGACTTATCGTTTGAAGCAGGTGTTATTGACACCTTTCTTAATGCAAGAGATCAGGCCTTTGATATTTATAGATTAAAACAATTAATTGAACAATCTGGTGCATTTTTTCAGTGTTGGCAAGATAATTACTATTACTATCGTGACCTTTTAGATTTTAGAAAAGATCCCCGCATAGCAAAACATTATGAGAATTTAGGGCCATGGGAAAAAGCGGATTTCACACAAAAAATTCACCCTAACAGTGGTAGGTTTTCATTTATTTTAAGAAAAAATATTTCATTTTCACATCTTTGGTATGATAAAAGAAAAATTAGAGATAATCATTTTGTATATACTAATCCACTTTATTCAAATGTAGAGCCACTTGATATACATAATAATTCTGGAGGCACAGTAGGAAATACTATGATTAAATTTAAATTGACTATTAGAGGCAGGATTATCTGGAATAATTTGAATCAGAAAATATGTCATGTTTTAGAAAAAACAAATGTAGGGTTTAAAGAGAATAATTATGAAGAAATAACTTTAAATACTTTAATTGATACTCTCCATATATTTTGGAGAAGAGGGAAGATTGATTTTAGTTTTGTAGAAACCCAAAAAAAATAACACAAGACTGAAGGTAATTTATCATCTATATTTATTCCACTGTGATGGAATGTTTTAGCAATGGGGTATTTCACTATTCCAATTCTCTTTTATGTTTTGAACTCAATTTAACCTCTCAAAATTTACGAGTTTCAGATTAACTATCATGTCAATTTCCTTTTGGAAGAGGAAACAATGATTACAAAACATGAAGGTATAATCATAGAAGCAGAAAATGAGAAACAAGCAG